>JABAOH010001121.1_pt1 | contig 49307 bp, 51 predicted proteins | sample 7062181 | NCBI WGS metagenome assembly JABAOH01 (sample SAMN14538630, study PRJNA623070) | marine sediment metagenome | biome: marine biome [ENVO:00000428]; feature: marine pelagic biome [ENVO:01000023]; material: deep marine sediment [ENVO:00002113]; isolation source: pool of 5 deep marine... | reverse complement strand
GAAATAGCTGGAATTCCCAGTGATTTTCCAGAAGCATTTGGCTCTTTTTATGATTGGAAATCAGGAGAAAAAATTGACATCAGCACCATTTTGACCGACAATTCAAGCATTTTGCTGTCAAGTCATCAAGCAGAAAATCTGGGATTAGATCAGAATACAATCTTACCAGTTTCATTGGATACTGAAGTTACAAATATTACTCTAACTATGTCGATCAACTCAACTACTGGGTTACCAACCGTAACACCAACATACGCTGTTGAGAGTGTTGAACTCAACATTGTTGGTGTTTTTGACTCAAAACGTCCCGGGATTGGGTCCCAATATCGTGGAGCACTGTTTACTCTGGAGCATCTTCAGGATTGGGTAAGTCTACAGGATCCAATGCGCGAAAAGAACCGTGTCACCGCTTATCTCTTAGCTCTCAAAACCAATCATTTTGCTTCAGAAATTGACGAAGAGTATCTTCAAGAACAAGTGGATACGCTGGAAGCAGTTATCCCTGAAAAAATAGACCCCTTTACTGGAAATTCCTACAAAATCTACAGGGTTGAATCCCCTCGGCTGGTTTTTTTCAGTGTTGCAGAATTGATTATGACTTTGATGTCCACGATGTTGACTGCGCTGGGTCTCCTCATTATGATAACTGGTGTCCTACTGATAACAAACGTCCAACTCATGAGCGTTGAAGACCGAGAATTTCAGACAGGCGTTCTAAGAGCGGTTGGCGAGAATCGCCGAGGCATCTTTCGATCCATATTGATTGAGAACTTATTTCAAGGAATAATCGGAGGTATCCTCGGTTTAGCAGGCGGTTTGGCCTTTGGCCAAGCTGTTGCGCTATATCTCGTGAGTCTCTTCGGAACAGGAGAGTTAAGTGTTCAACCGGTTATCTCCCAACAAGTAATATTCTTGTCCGTGATCATGGGAGTAGCCTTAGGCATCGTAACCGGCTTGTTACCGGCTCTGAGAGCATCACGGGTTAATATCGTGGAGGCACTCCGGGGAATCAAATTTTCCTTCAAAGAAAAATCCAGTCGAAACCTAGTTCTGTTGGGAATATTAGCTGTCCTCGGCGGATCATATTTCCTTTTGATTAATGGGATCCTTGATGATAGCGCTCAAGCCATATGGACAAGTCAAGGCTGGGATTCACTTAGTGAATGGAGAAATATTCTGATCGGAGCTGGATTACTCTTCTCTGGAGTTGGCATAATCCTGTCACGCTTCATCAATCGTTCAAAAGCGCTAATCTTTACTGCTGTCACCCTTTGGGGTACACCCTTCGTTTTATTCGTTGTCGCAATGGGTGAGTGGATACCCACTATCTCTGGCTTGGCGCCTGATATTTTGATGGTAGGAATCTTGGAAATTCTAATCGGATCTGTCATGTTTGTGGCCCTCAATCTTCCCATAGTGATGAGAGTGTTGAGGAGGCTTCTCATAAGAATTAGAGGAGTAAAAGGAGTGGCGCAAATAGCCCCCTCATTAATCTCATCTCATATAACACGCTCCACCCTGACATTCGCGATTTTCGCAGTAGTCCTGACCTTGAATGTAACAGTTGCTACTTTGGTCCCCACAAGTTTGAGTTCTGTTGTTCAAACAGAGGAAGACTCCCGAGGAATAGACCTCATTGTACACCTAAATAAGCCGGAGGCCAAATCAACCGGAATCTCGTACACGGAAGAACTGTACAAACTCGATGTACACATAACAGACGTCATCGGATTCAAAACCTACCGTCCAACCACGGACTTCCAGAAATTCGTAGCCTTGAAAAACCCATACTCACCTGAATTCAACCCCCAAACAGATCTGCTACCTCTCGGATATGGGGAACTCCGCCCAGAACAAATAAGAGGGGATGCCGCAAACGCCTCTGACCCTAACTGGCGTTACGACTTCTATCTAAGTGGTTTTCCAGATGTTGTTGCAAAATCAGTTGACCCAGACACATCAGACAACGAACTTTTGGAAATGTCGAGGACAGCATGGGATTTGTTCTTTGACCCCACCTACAAAATGGCAGCCTACAACGTATCATTACCATCTATACTTTCAGGGGAAGGTGATCTAAGCGACATCGACCTAGAATCCCTTGGAGAACTCGGCGGCTCAAACCTAGAAGACGTAGATGTTCTGCTAGACAAGAATGGCTCGATCATCAAAAACCCAATCGTCTTCACCGACTCTTTCCTTCTACCCCTCGGGTTTCAACTCTGGATCCCCATGAACACATCAGCCTACGGAGTACCTATCTATCAGCCTTTCACAATTGCGGGGCGTCTAGACTCCCAGCGTGCAGGCGGTTTTCCATTAACTTCATTCCAGCTTGGAGGAGGCGACTTCGAAATCTCGGAAGCTCTAGGAAGACTTTACCTTCCCGAACACTGGGCAAACAAAACCAACTTTCTGGGAGAAGCCGACGGCATAACACCAATATCGCGAGCTCCAAACCAATTCGACTATTTCCTCATCAAGACCACCTACTCGATTGATGATGGCCAGATCGAAGAAGTTGCACAAACCATCGAGGAATTCACCAACACCAAAGACCAAGGATATCGGCAATTAGTTGGTGACAACTTCTTTGTTGCTGACGCAACAGTTCTCTACTCAAAGATCGAGGCCACTCTAGAGATGACCCAGAGAATTGTCTCTTTCCTGCAAATCTACGTTACGTTCGGTCTAGTCATAGGATCCGTAGGCATGGGAGTAATCTCTGTACGCAGTGTGGCAGAAAGAAAAAGAGAAATCGGAATGATGCGTGCAATAGGGTTCCCAAGAAAACAGGTGATGCTCTCAGTGTTGCTTGAACTAGTAGTGCTCGGACTAATTGGGCTGTTCATCGGAGTTGCCAACGGCCTACTAATCAGCGTGGGCTTCGCCAACATGCAAAACGCTACGTTGGTAATCCCATGGAACGAAATCGGCCTATACTTAGGCTTCATCACCCTCATCGCCTTAAGCGTAGGAGCCATCCCAGGATGGATTGCCTCAAGAATTCCCCCAGCTGAGGCTTTGAGGTATGTAGGATAAAGAGGAAATGAACAATGATAGTTAATGAAGAAAGCGAATCAGTCAACAAAAACCAAGTTGAGAAGAACCAGAAACCTATCCTCATGATTTCTGATCTACATAAACGCTATGATGAAGGGAAGCCTAATGAGGTGCATGCCCTTCGAGGACTAGACCTTACTGTCCAAAAAGGAGACATGATGGCCATTATGGGACCCTCAGGATGTGGGAAAACAACTCTACTGAACATGATAGGGCATCTAGATAAACGTTCAAGCGGCAAAATCAACATAGACGGCATAGACACAGCTACACTCTCAGATAGCCAAATGACCGCCTTCCGTCGAGATAACATTGGCTTCATTTTCCAGTTATTCAACCTTTTTCCCTTCTTGTCAGCTGTAGAAAACGTGGAGACTCCTCTGCTGCTACGAGGCTTAAAAGGTGGCGTAGCCCGAGAACAGGCAAAAATGCTCTTGAGAGAGTTAGGAATGGGCGATAGACTATACCATTTACCCTCAGAACTTTCAGGGGGCCAACAACAAAGAGTAGCTGTAGCCAGAGCTCTCATCAACCAACCCAAAATCATTCTCGGAGATGAACCCACCGGCGATCTGGATTCTACGACAAGCGCCGATGTTATGACCCTCTTTCGGCGAATAAACAAAATCACAAAACAAACCCTTGTTCTCGTCACCCACAACAGATGGATCGCCGAACAGTGCGACTACATAGTCCACATGACTGACGGAAGAGTCTCCAGCATAGAACAAGGACCATTCAAAAAGGAGTAGCCCCCTAAATGAGAATCTACACGGTAGGATTAATAGATAAATCGTCACAGTCAAGTAATGCAACCTTGCAAAAGCGGCTTTTGTCATATTATCGAAAGAGCCTTGGATTTCCCGCTTCAGCCATTAACAGTCAAGAACTCAACACATTCGTCGTCTTGTCAGGACAAAAAAATGATGGAAATATAGACAGCAAAACTATGGAGAAAATTGAAAAAAGAACTCTTGAAAGTTTCACAAAGTATCACATTAGCAACAAAACCAAATTCGAACAAGAACTGAAAAACAACCAAGAATTACAAGAAACATCCAGAATCGTCAAAGATTTTGTCAAGGAGGTTGACCCAAATCTGGCAAAGATCTTTGATAGCCGATTAGAGAAGATCAGGAAAGACATACCGAACATGCACTGCGAGATTCAATCGAGAAGCATTGTGACTTTATGGGATATCGTAGAGAACCGAGAACATCGGTTTTTCCTTTCCGGGTTTGACTCTCCGATTTTCAAGAGTGCACACAGTGAGACTGAAATGGACACGGCCAAAATGGTTGATAAATTGCTCTTTTCAAATTTCTTCAAGATATTTCTGAAACCAACGGTTGCTCGTCTACAAGAAATGGATCGTGTGCTTGAAAGACTGAAACTGGGAGTGGAAGGAACTCATTATCGGAGTAAAAACCAGAGACTACAAACCAAACTGGAACTGTTCCTTCGGATTTTAACAGCAAAACTCAGCGCCTTAAATGACATAGGCAGTATAATCTCTCGAATTTTTGATCTATTCCAAGTCCCACACACTGTACTTCCCCCATATCACTTAGGGAGTGATGCCGTGAACCTTAATGCGGCACTTGCGGAAATGGCGTCAGAAATCGAGTACGGAAAAGCGTTACTAATCGGACTACACGACAAACTTCAAGAATGCCAAATTCACCTTCGAGATTATCTGGACGAACAGAAGAATGGAGTAAAAACTATCGATTCCGTTAATGACTTCCAGACCAGGCTGTTGTCCATAGCAGAATTAAGCATTGACTTGTTTGTTGAAGCTGAACTTCTAAAAACGTGGGCAGACCTTTTTGGATCCGATATTCCCTATTTCAGCTTTGACAGACAACTTTTCGACCATAACAGCTCTGACGCGTTTGACGTGGCTGAAGACATTATTCTAGCTGTACGAGGATTAACGAAGAACTACAATCTTGGAAAAACAACAGTATACGCTCTTCGCGGAGTGAATCTTGATATTAAAGAAGGAGAATTTGTTGCGATTTTAGGAAATTCTGGGGCAGGAAAAACAACTCTCTTAAATTGCATCGCAGGTCTCGATAAACCCGATTATGGAGTTGTACTGTTTCGCGGGAAAAACCTTCATGAATTAAGTGATTCTGCCAAGTCCAAGTCTAGGCTGTTGGAGATGGGCTTCATATTCCAAACCTATACATTGTTGCCTCATTTCAACACCCGAGAGAATGTTGCGTTACCAGCAGATCTGGCTGGATTAAGCAAGGATCTGAAAGATCGTATAGAAAATCTTCTAGAGGGAGTTGGGATTGACGAGCAAGCTAAACAGTATCCCGCCACATTGAGCGGCGGGCAAATGCAACGTGTAGCCATCGCCCGAGCATTAACCAACCGTCCTGCTGTAATATTTGCAGATGAACCAACCGGTGATTTGGACTCTGTAACCGGAAAACAAGTCATGGATTTACTCAAAAAATTCCATGAAGAGACAAAAACCACAATTATTGTCATCACCCATGAAAAAGATATTGCCGGCTATGCAGAAAGAAAAATAATGATGAAAGACGGGATAATAAAACCAAGTTAACTAATGTTGTTTACACATCATCAATTCTTGCGCGCGCATTTAGGAGGGCAATTGCCAGGTAGGTGATTTGGACTGAACTCAACTGCATTAACCAATATAGCATCAAAAACTTTAATCGAGTATCCAGCTAGAAAAGTAGTGAAACTTGTAGAGGTTATTATCCTATGACCGGAAAACTGTTGATAGAATGTAAATACTGCGGTCTAACCATTCCGAGAGAGCAGAGAAAAGAACATCTAGAAAGAGATCATAAGATACCAGTCGATTTGAAAGGATGGATAGGTAAACATTTTAGAGAATTCAAGCGTAAACATGCTTGGAAGAAACCACCAATAATCGAACTTGAATAGAGAACCTCTCAGTTATGGGAAGAGACCAATTTTTACGAAATTAAGACTAAAGGTCCACGCTTTGCTGCTATTTGAGGCGTGGTTTCCTGGTTATGATAAAGATTGTTTTTCCCTTAGTTCGAGAAAGATTTCTCGCTCTTTTTAGCGCTTTGTTCGTGATGTCTAAAAGATCTTGAAGCGAATTTGTGGGATTTCTTCTTTCCATCCTTGACGCCAATTCGGTTTTGAGTAGATATTCAGCTAGGATGGATGTTCCACAGATTTCTCCATTTCTAATTAGAGCTTCTGTAATAATGTCTTTGATTTGGGTTCGGCTTCTAAGTTGGTTCCATAAAGGTTCAGCTTGATTTAGTCTTTTGCGATTTTTCTCTAGACGTTGAGATTCTATGGTCTCTGTGACAGGCTTAACCCGTTCATTCCATTTTTTCATCCAAAGTCCGGACCAGATTTTCAAAAACTCTTTGAGTTCTTCTGGTTCTTCAATAAGATATCTGCGGATCCGTTCTTTAAATTCAAGTTGAGTTATTTCTTGGCTCGTCATCTTCCAGTGAAACATAAAATAATTCATCAAGTCTTCACTGGCTGTGCGCAGCAGTCTTTTGTCTGAAACTTGCAGTTCTATTTGGGGATTTCTGTTTCTCAGACTTTCTGATAGGAGAAGTTGGATAAGATTCATTTTGGCTCTCTATGAAAACCAATTCTTACCAATATATTATTCAATTATTTCAGTTTATGACATATATCCTATCTAGAAAATACATGAACATATAATACGATTTGTATGTTTAAGCTGATTAATTTGCCAGAAAACCTTAACTTTTCATTGGTTACATTGCGCTAGACACTGGAGCAGCTTGCCCAGGTTGAGAATTTCAGTTAGCGCGTAGTTGAAGTGGATGAAAGCCATATGTGATCACAGTTGAGCGTGACAAAGATGCGACAAACGCTTTTCCATTAACAACACAATACAAAATGCAATATAAAGATAATCGAATTTCAAGCTTGATTTGATGGTTACCGCTATTTTGAAGCTAACACTTTCTCAGAACAAAAATCAAAAATCTTGCATGGATGAAAGGGCGCATTTTTGCATGTTTACGGCAATCTTCTTCTCCCGCTTGTGGTCAATTTCTTTTACACATGACACTTCTCTTCGGCATTGGCTTGTTTATCCTCAATGAACATATTGGGCTAACATATCCTTGGCACTTAACAAGCCTTTTAGGCGTAATTGTTGTAACTACTTAGGCACCTACAATAAGGGAGGAAGCATGATTTTTAGGCATTCAAAAGATGAACCTTTACTCTTTTCATTTAAGGTGGCTAATCAAAAAGAAAAAACGAGAGCTAAAAGCAGAGACGCTGCATGGCTCATAGGCTCAATGAGCGGAATATGTAAGATGTAGTGTGTTGAATATGAGAAGATCAAAATTGGAAATGTATGTTGACATCCTTAGAATTCTCTCTCGCCGTGGACCATTAAAGCTCACTCATATAATGTATAAGGCCAATGTAAACTGTAGCGTTCTAAAACAATACTTGGATTTCTTACTACAACAGAACCTCATTGAAGAACAAATTATCCGCAAGAAAAGAAACAAAACAAGAATAGTTTACATGGCCACAGAAAGAGGTAGGACCGTACTCAAATACTTTAGGGAACTGGAAAGTGCTTTCCAACTAGCCGGAGAAGGAAACAAGATCCACGCACTATTATACTAAAAAGGCACAAAATTCGCACGCCTCAGCTTTTTTTTTAAAATATCAAGAATACATCGTCGGGGCAGTGCATATTACTTAAATTTGGTAAACCTGAATATCAGTTGAATTGTGAGGTAGATGAAGTATAAAGCGATTCTAGCTGTTTTTCTCGCTTCCATGCTCATCTTTCTTCTATTTTTAGGCATTAATCTTTTGAAGGATTCCTCGGAGCCTGCCTTTTTCTTCGGTGTTGATGCTGCCTATGATGGTGTAGAGGACATTAAACGACTCGTTGACGAGGTCAAGTCCTATACGAATCTTTTTGTAATAGGCAGCTTAGGGATAACCTTTAACGTTACGAAACTCAACGAGGTTTGCCAGTACGTCTACGAAAGTGAGCTTTACTTCATTGTTTATACGCATCCAACTGAAGACTCTAATCAGACTCGATGGGTCGAAGATGCTAGGCAGAGATGGGGTGACCGTTTTCTAGGAGTGTACGCTGGTGACGAAGCTGGAGGGCGCCAAATAGATCGTGATCCCTATATGCTGGTGGAAGAAGCAGGTAACTACACGGATGCAGCCAACAAGTTTGTTTGGCAGTTGAATGAATATTTGAAGAATATTCCAAGTTACCCTATTTTGGATAGTGAGTTCTCCCTGTTTAACTCTGACTATGCTCTCTACTGGTTTGACTACAAAACCGGGGTTGATGTAGTTCTCTGCGAGTTTGGATGGAACCACAGCAGACTGCTGAATGTTGCACTCAACAGAGGCGCAGCAAAGATGCACGATAAAGATTGGGGGGTAATGATTACTTGGACATATTGGGATCCACCGTACATAGAGTCAGGAGAAGAGCTTTACAACGATCTGATCTTGGCCTACGATGCTGGAGCAAAATATATCGTGGTTTTCAATTATCCAAAGGTTTCAACTTATGGAATTTTGGAGGAAGAACACTTGGAAGCTTTAAGAGAGTTTTGGCGTTACGCAAACAGTAACCCTCGAGTTATTGATCTGATGAGTGACAGAGTAGCCTATGTTCTTCCAAAAGATTACGGCTATGGTTTTCGTGGACCAACTGATACGATTTGGGGGTTGTGGGAAGCAGACGAACTTTCGAACAAAATATGGAATGACGCTAACACATTGATGGAAGATTACATACTTGAGCTGGATATAATTTATGAAAATGGCAAAGATTACAGTAACGCGTCGAGATACAGAAAACTAATATTTTGGAATGAAACCGTCACTTAAGTTTAGATTTTCCACTCGTTACTGACGTTTGTATCGCACAGAGACTATTAGGCCTTATGTATGATGTGAAGAAGGACTAATTCCAAATCTTATGGTGAGGGCCTCCCTAAGATTGCAAGTGAATTATGAAGGATACTCTCTATTCAACTTGCGCGCGCATGGATTCCGTGGGAGTTTCTTCCGCAAATCATAAGAACCTTAAGACCGCAAAGGTCTGTGTCTAATCTGTAAAAGTATGTGTTCAAGGTGTAAGCACCTTATGTTAAGGTCATTAGTCGATAGGATTAAGAAATTTCTTTCTGAAATGGGCATTTCTTTTGTCTTGCTGAATGCTTTTCTTTTTGCCTCTTTTGTTTTGCCGCTTCTAGTGCTTTACCTGCTTGACCCACTTTCATTTGATTATATGTGGAAAGGTAGAGCCCCTTATCTTCTCTTTCTCTGGTTATTTTTCTTGGAGTTTATCCTTGGGTGTGAGCGACTAAGAGAAGAGCGTAGCCTCTTTTGGACCAAAAAGATGATGGTGGCGGCAGTAGGCTTGATCCTCCCAACCTTGTATGTGTTGAGTGTATTTGTTTTCGGTTTGAGAGGTGGTGTTTTGGAGTTGGGAACGATCCTTGGTGTGCCCTTTGAGCGTTATGGTAGATGGTTCCTAGACGTTTCTTGGCTTTTCTCCTTCGAATATCTCTTATTTACAGTCTTCTTTGTTGCATCAATTTGGTTGTTGTATGGGATTCAGGGACTGAAGGTTTTTACTCTTTCTTTCTTCTTTCTGGGAGCTGTAGGCATCTTTTATACGCTTGACACTTTCTATCCGTATGGAACCCTAACGATTTTACAGGCTTTTGTTCCCATGACAGTTTCTGCAGCTGCTTCTATCTTAGGTTTTTTAGGCTATGAGACTCAAATATTTTCGGCCGGGGAAAGTGGATTGGGGCTATCGGTTGCGGAGACTGGCGGGGAGAACTCCTATTCTGCCATCATTTCTTGGTCTTGTGCGGGGGTCCATAGCCTTTTTATATATTCCTTTATGATTCTGCTGTTCCTCAAGGGCACCTACATTCCTCTAGGAAGAAAGATATGCTATGTCGTGGTGGGTGCAGCTGGAACTTTCTTCATCAATATTCTAAGAATAGTGACGATCCTCGTAGCTGGGGTTGGCAGCGGACCAGAAATCGCTACGACTTTCCATGAATTTTATGGCGAATTCTTCTTCATAGCTTGGATGTTAATCTACCTTTCCGTAATTTTCTTGTTAGAAACCTATCTTGCGCGGACCCTACATAATACTAAAATTTTGCAAGTTAACACTTAACGTATTGGTTCTTAGGATTGTCTTTATATGACTGACTAAAGCAGCTGCAAGAATCATAATCATATTTAAGGTTGATGGCAGTGTTAAGATTTTTGTTATTTTTCGGCCTTATATGGGTACCTGGTTAGGTTTTGAGGCAAGTAGAATCGCCAGTTTGTTGAGGGTTACTGGAGGGGGCTCAAATCATGGTTTTGCAGCATTGAAACCAATCGGCGCTGCTATAGAAAGCTAATCTTCGGGTTCCTCTTCATATTTCGTTATGGTTAATTTATCGTCTCCGACTTCGAAGTTGATTTTGACCTTAATCGCTGGATTTGCTTTGAAGGGGAACATGCTATCCTCAGCTAGGTCTTTTGGAACGTACAACAGATACTTGCCGTCTTTTCTTCGGAATAGTCTTCCTTTTGCTTCACTGACCATTTTAATAACCGTTTAACTTTTGAAGCACAAGACGTTATTAAAGATTTCTGAAGATTGTAATATTTTTTTGAATCAATGACAATTTTTCTTGCTGAGATAACGTTAAAATTGTTCTAGTCACTTATTGTCTAGATAAAGAATGGCTTTTGATCCTGTTCTAATAATACAAAATGTTAGAGAAAAAATTGGACTCCGAAAAGAGAATCAGTATGATGAAAAAATATATATGTGTATTAATTTAAATAAAAGTTAAATCATTCAAAGAAGTTGTTTCAAATGAAAAAGGGAATGTTGCGTCTTCTTTTTGAGTTGTTGAAGGATTCGAAGCGGAGTGATAGGGAATTAGCTAAGGTTCTAGGTGTGTCGCAGCCGACTGTGAGCAGGACTAGAAGTAGACTCGTTAGGGAGGGAATCATACAGGAATTTACTGTGATACCTGATTTCGTTAAAATGGGGTACGAGCTCATGGCAATAACTTGTACGAAAATAAGAATGAAGCCTGAGTTGTTTGAAAGAGCGAGAGAATCGACGATGGCAAAACCAAGTGTAATATGTGCAGCTAGAGCCGAAGGAATGGGAAAAAATGGAGTGATGATTTCTATGCACAAGGATTACACAGATTTTTCTGATTTCCTTTCACAGTACCTAACAGAATGGAACGACGAGATAGAAGGCTACGACACAATTCTTATCAGCCTTAAAGGAAAAAGCACCAAACCCTTCTCCCTAAAATACTTGGCAGAACAAGAAAAATAGAAAACTAAACCTGCTCCCTACACTCTTGTCACATTCGACGTCCCAAATGTTGAAAAACAATTAGATACTTGCGATCTATGATCGGAAAGACGAAAAATCTGGTCCAAGATGACCTCTTTGTTAGCAGATTGGAACCTCTACTGCCGCTGGTATCACCTTTCCACTTCTTTAAATCACGGAATCCTAGGCAAATCTTCGTTAACTTTCTCAAATATGCCGTTCGCTCTTCTTATTCACCACTTGATTGATTTCTCCAACAACGAAAATGCATGCAGGTCTAAGTAGAACACTTGGGCTACTTTCACATGGCTGCACACCTGTAATCGATTAGAGTTGCTCTTGATTGGGGAATATTTGTGAAATTTTGATGTTATAAAAAATTTATTTGCTCGGCCCTAGGAAAAGTGTCTCTTTGAGTACATATATCGAGTTTCGATATATGCTGAAGTTGGAAATAAGAGCTATATTAAATCATACGATACAATATGTAGTTTAGTAGAGCAAACGATCAGTTCTACAAAACTACACTATGAGGCTAAATCATTGACCTTGTCTATCTTAGAATCACGGCGTAAAAGCGACTTCAAAGAGCTTCTATTGGAAGCAGTAGATGCAGCGCTGTCTCCACTGGGCGACTCATCGAAACACGCGATCTATTTCTACTTGGAAAAGAATTTCACCGTAAAAAAGCAGGATATTCCCAACAAAATTGAAGAGTTTACCAATGCTATCGAAGAGATTTTCGGGTATGGGGCCAAAATTCTCGAAACAGAAATAATGAAACAACTTTACTTGAAAGTTGGAAGCGATTTCAAATATTACTCAGAAAAGGATGACCTAATATTCGTTGAATACATAGATGCAGTGCGTAAGCGTGTGCACACGTGATGCCAAAAACACACTTTGCCATAACTTTTATCGATTGTACACTCTTAATCGCCGGGAAAACCAAAGAATTTCAATTTTCAAAAGCCAAACTGAGAAAGAATAGAATTTCTGAAAATCTTACCAAACCAGAAATTCTATATTAGAAAATGCACACATTGCACTGGCGTCCAAAACTCCTAATTTTTTGAGTTGTGCAGTTTCCTAGATTATGGAAGAGTTAATACAGAGTACCTTTGCCCGTTCGTTGTAAAAAATGGGAAATAGACAATCTGAGAACAAGCGCTGATCTTACTGATCGCCCTACTGTTTCTAAAGGTCTCTAATATAATCTTTGGGGATTCTTTGGTATGCCATTATTTTTGCTGCTAAAGGATAGTCTATTCAATCCTATGTTCGCAAGTCTGCGGCATATATGATTCAATGATTCTTCGGTGCCATTCAATAGACTTTGTCCGTCATGTGTGAGAGAATAGACTTTTCGAGGTCGTTCGTTGTTTAAGTCCCACTGGCTCTTTATGTATCCTTTCTCTTCTAATTCGCCTAGCAGGGGATAGACAGTGCTGGGGCCGAAATAAACCCCAAAATTCTTGCGGATCCTGGTGATGACTTGGTATCCGTGCATCGGGTTCACCTTCAAGAACTGGAGGATCACGAGGTCTAGAAGGCCTCTCATGAGTTTGATTTGGACCTTCCTCATTTTTTGTGTGTTCGGCATTTCATTTTCCTCATGTATTTCTGCTCTACAGTTTTTCAGTTCAACTCATGTACAATATGTCCTTTATTAGACATATCTGCTTTCTATATAGGCTTACCATCAATATAAAGGTTCGTGAGACCAAGAGACATAAAAAAGCATACTTAAGCATACCGAATTGCGAAAAAAAGCTAGAAAAAATAGACTATGGACATGTATCCATGGTATAAAGCGGTCTTAGAAAGAGAAAGTTTGATCGAAATCTTCAAAAAACATATTATTTAACGATTACTCCGAAATCTCCTTAACATCCGCGCGCACTTCCAAAATGATTATGAAAACTGTTCTTGCTAACTTGTGTCTAGAAACACCCTTCTTTACAGGATTATCCATTGTTGTTTCTCAATTCTAGGTTTAGAAAGAGTATTAAAATCCAATCGCTTGTAGAGGATAGATCTTAAATTTGAAGAATGCCACGATGTATATGGCGATTATCTTTGGTTAGCGCGGGAGAAGAGGCTCCGGACTTCACTTTGTATGCTGATGATGGAAAACAAGTCTCTTTGAGTGACTACCGAGGCAAGAAAGTAGTGCTCTACTTCTATCCTAAAGACGGAACTCCTGGATGTACCAAAGAGGCTATTGAGTTCAGGGACATTGCAAAAGATTTTGAGAAAGAGGACGCAATTATCCTTGGCGTAAGCAAAGACAGCATTCAATCACACCAGAAGTTCAAGCGAAAACATAGTTTGCCCTTCACGTTGCTCAGCGACCCAGAAGGGAACGCTTTGAGCCTCTATGGAGTATGGAAAAAGAAAAGCCTCTACGGTAAGACTTTCATGGGAACGGAACGAACCACCTTCTTGATTGATGAAAAGGGGATTATAAAGAAAGTATACCGAAAAGTAAAGGTAAAAGGACACGCACAAGCTTGTCTCCTAGACCTTTCGAGCCACATAACATAGATATCTCTCGAAAAATTTGAGGACCCTTATGCCTTTTCACACCTCGCGTAAAAGTTTGGAGGACCTTGAACGGACATGAAACCCAAAATAAAAAAAACAGAGGAGGAGTGGAGAAATAGTCTCACTCCAGAAGAGTATCATGTGCTGAGAGAAAAAGGAACTGAACAACCATTCACTGGAAAATATGTTAAACATAGGAAAAAAGGAACATACACCTGCGCTGGTTGCGGGAACGAATTGTTTTCTTCAGATACAAAATTTGATTCGGGAACTGGTTGGCCGAGTTTTTGGGCTCCGGTGTCCAAAGAAAACTTGAGAATGGAAAGGGATGACAGTTTGGGAAGAAGAAGAACTGAAGTGCTATGTCGCGCATGTGGTGGACATCTTGGGCATGTTTTTGATGATGGTCCTAAACCCACGGGCCGTCGTTTCTGTATCAACTCTACAGCACTTCATTTCAAAAAACAAAAGAAGAAGAATAATCATCATTCCTAGAAACCTTGTGTACATGTTGACCTTGATGTGATTGTTGTTGAGAAAATTTGTCAAACCCAGAGTAGTTATCAGCAGATGTATCGAGTTCGAAAGCGTCAGATGGGATGGGCAAATAATCTCAAGTGATTTTGTAAAGAGCCTTATTCCCTTTGTGGAGTTTATCCCCATTTGCCCAGAAGTTGAAATAGGGCTAGGAGTTCCACGAGATCCAATAAGAATCGTTCAAGTGAACGGCGAATTGAGGCTCATACAGCCAAAAACAAATCTGGATCTCACAGAGAAAATGCGCAGCTTCACTGACTCATTTCTAGGCTCTTTAGAAGACATTGATGGTTTCATACTGAAAAGTCGTTCACCAACCAGCGCCATTAAAGACGCAAAAATCTATCCTACCACAGAAAAGACGGTTGCGCCAACATCAAAGGGTCCTGGATTCTTTGGTACAGCGGTTCTAGAAAGATTCTCCAACTTAGCCGTAGAGGATGAAGGACGTCTACGAAATCCCCGAATAAAGGAGCATTTCCTGACGAAACTTTTTACGCTTACAGCCTTCAGAGAAGTTAAAACGTCAGATTCTCTAAGAAAACTCGTTAAATTTCACTCCGAAAACAAATTGCTCTTCAAAACCTACAACCAAAAAGAGTCAAGAACCTTAGGAAAAATAGTTGCAAACCAGAAAAAGAAAAGGTTTCCCGAAATAATCGGAGACTATGAAGAACATCTCTCTGAGACACTCAAGAGACCACCGAGATGCGGCTCAAATATAAATGTCATGATGAACGCCATGGGATATTTCTCCGACAAACTATCCAAAGAAGAGAAGAAGTTTTTCCTTGATTCACTAGAAAAATATAGAGCTGGAAAACTACCATTAAGCGTTATCACAAGTCTACTAAAGTTGTGGATAATCAAGTTTAAAGAAGAGTACTTGATGAAACAGACTATTTTCGAACCTTACCCTAAAGAACTAATAGATATAGAAACAATGACCGCATACTGCGATGGCAAGGACTATTGGAAATAACGGTGAGATACCCCCACAAAAACGACCATTAGGTTAATATTCTTAGATGGAAAAGGTAAGACCAACCAGTTCTCCAAATAATATGAAGCTCGACACTATGTAGCCTAATATGGCGCCACTGCAAAGATATGGCAGTCCTGCTTGTGGTTTTCCTTTAATGGCAACAGCCATAAGGGCTGTAAAACCAAGGAGTGTTCCAAGCATCACCGACAAGGCTATGAGGAGTCCGTTGCTGGCAATGTTATGAAAGGTGGATGCAACTAGAACTCCAGGCATTATTACATCTCCTAGTCCTAGAAAAAACGCCTGCCTTTCTTCGCCATCTCTGAGTTTTTCTTTCAAACTCTTTGCATCTTTAAGTAAAGAATACCTTCTGACTTTCGGTATGACCAGTATAACAGGCAATTTGAGATCTACAACAGTGTCTGCGAGGTCAAGCATATGCTTAGTTTTGTACACCGATACAGCATCGTATATCGCCAATCCGATGAGCAAGACGATGGCCAAAAAGACGCTTAACGAAATACCGAACATCGCAATTGCACCTACTCCCATCACAACTCCGCATATATCTATTACATACCACTCAGGATACTTGACGAGCGATATAATCAGAATAGCCGCGGTCGTAGCTGAGAGAAACAAAGACCACATCTCCGGAACAACATAAGACAGTAAAGGATAAAATACATAGAAGGCGGTAAACCCTGTTGCCCCTAAAATAATGCCCTGTATAAATTGTTTCTTCCAAAATTTGGCGATTAACAAAATTGTAGCCGTAACAATTAGCAACGTCAAAAAGAAGAAAACTAGATTCATCGGATCATTCGGGTTCTCAAACGCCCCCATATCAGCGGCTTTAAATGGCCCTATCACGAACAAAGCCAGACTGTGAATTAGGACAAACAGACCGCCCATCAGAAAACCAGGAGAAAAATCTTTCATTTCTTTTCCCTTATTTGCACCTATTGTCTTTCTCAAGAATAACACTTACCTATTTATATGATTTGATTATTCCAAAAATTGAATGCCTTTTCTGATTAAAAAAATCGAATAGGGTACTAGTGATTGTGTACAGAAGAATAGTAGGCTGCGCTGGCTTAAACTACTTAGTCTTGCAGCATGTTTGATTAGATGCAAACATAGATGCAGGAACATACTTGTGAAATATGTGTATGAACTGCGATGTCCTCAATTTTTGATTTCGGTTTCCGGAAAAAGAGCTATTCCAACTACATAAGCAAGGGAGATATGCGCGCGCGCAGATACACCTGTACCTCGAATAAACAGTCAAGTAGAGCAGAGGTTATATTTACTAGTTAACAAAATGAATTGTGGAGGTTATGAATTGATTACTGGATATGTGTTCATAGACACTGAGAAAGGTAGAACATTGGATGTTGCTACGAAAGTGGTAAAGATCAAGGGTGTCAAGACGGCTTGCGTAATTACAGGAACCTTTGACATCGTGGCAACCTTTGAAGTGAAAAACATTAATGATGTTGGCGAGATGGTTGCGAGAGGTATACATAGCATAGACGGAGTTTCCCTAACGCAAACAGCAATATGCGTAAAATGTTGTTCAAAATAAGCCTCCAAAACCCCTTTTTTCCGTTCAGGGCTACCGTATTTCTCAACAAACATGCATGTCTTCTGCAGACTGTCCTCTTTTTCCACTGTTCCACACTTCGGGATATTCTCCAAGTACGTGGCTTAAAAAAGCATGCAGAAAAGTCAGCGTGAGCGCGTGAAAAAATCTTTAATATATACGGAGGTTAAGTCATACATAGCATTGTGCGAGAGGCCTAAACAATGGAAGCCTACATCCTAGTGAAGACATCTAGGCAAACGGAATATTGTGGTTATGCTCGCTCTATCGTAGAGAAATTGATGATGAAAGGTGTGGAAAATGCACAATTGTTGTTCGGCGAATACGACATTATCGTGAAATTGAGGGCACCCAAGATCCACGACATCGAGAACTTGATTTTTGAAGAGATCTCAATGATCGAGGGTATTGATTCTACCACCACGCTTCTGTGCGTAGATGAGAAAATCTTAGAGTAGGAGAACAATGCAATGGAAACTGGTTATGTCTTTCTTGATCTTGAGTCCGGAACGAAGAAAGATTCTATTACAAAGATTAGGAATATAAAGGCAGTAAAAGAGGCAAGGCTTGTCATCGGTATCTATGATGCCGTTGGAATAATTGAAGCGGATAGCATTGAAGAGTTGGAGAGAATATACTTTAACGAAATCGACAAGATGGCGAATGTAAAGAAATCTAGGTTGCACATTGTTGCATGTCCAAGGGCACGGAAATGAAGGAACGCCTCTAGAAAACCATATCGTTGAGTATTATAGGAGCACAAAACAACTTGAAACCACTGTGCCTCAACATTCTCTAGCAACAGAATCGGCATTAATATGTGTAAGCCATACACACGAATTGAAGTGACGCCAGACACTTTTTGACTGGAGACTTCAATCAAATATATGGATAGATTATGATTGGAAATTGGGAAGTGATCCAATGGAAGTCGATTTGGCGCGCTCGAACTGTTGTGAACTGCGAAAAGATAGGTTAGGAAATGATTCCAGATATGTGGAAGTTGCAACACTTGGCGGTGGATGCTTCTGGTGCACAGAAGCTGTTTTCAATGAGATAAAAGGCGTGGTAAACGTTGAGCCAGGTTATTCAGGCGGGGCATTGGCAAATCCTACTTACGAGCAGGTTTCCACAGGAACAACAGGACACGCCGAGGTTGTGCAAATCACTTTTCATAATAATATTATATCATTTAGAGAGCTCCTTGAGGTGTTCTTTTCTATGCATGATCCTACTACTTTGAACCGTCAAGGTGCTGATGTTGGTACGCAGTATAGATCAGTAGTGTTTTATCATGATGCTAAACAGAAAGACACCGTTGAGAAGTTTATCGAGGAACTCAATAACGCCAGAACATATGGTGCACCGATTGTGACGAAAGTCGAGCCCTTCAAAGCCTTCTATAAGGCGGAGAGTTATCACATGGATTACTTCAAAAATCATATCGAACAGCCCTACTGTAGATTAATTATTGCACCGAAGATCGCCAAGCTGCGCAAAAAGTATCAGTCTCGCCTGAAATAATGTCATATTAACCTATTTATGGCATGGCGCGAACACTTGGTAACACGCGTTTTTATGTTATGGGGCACTCAACCGAAACAGCATTTCAAGTGCCTTTTGAATTGTCAGAATATTTGCAGCGGACTTGCCTAAAATCCAGTTATGTTCTAGATATTCTATTATACGTTCTTTAGTGGCATCAGAGATAGAAGAGCAGGTATGTGGCTATTCCGAATATTAAGGATATTGACCAAAGTAGAATCGTGACATCCATGAATCTCTTCTTCCTAATACACGCTTTAATATCTGAAATTCGGACAATCCATGCTACAACTAGCAGTATTCCTAGGACCAGCGCAACAGCACCTGTTACAGCGTGAACCCACATTGTTTGGACTCCTGTGAGGGAAGTATCGGTTGTGAAGAACTCAAAGCCATTAAGGAATGAAGGACCCATTGCTATTAAGAAGGAGGTGAGATGTAGAACAACTGCTACTCCCATCACAAAGCCGTGATTCCTAAATTTGCCTTTCGTCTTGTATCTGAGGCCTACAAGAATGAGTATAAACGCAATTATTTGAATTAGAAGGTTAATGTCGGTGATAAGCGCGGCGTTTGTACCAAAGATTCCCAACATGAGTGTTTCCTCTCTCAAATCAGGTTAGTCCGTTTGAATTAAAAGCTTTCTTCTAGAAATCGCCTTCCAGAGATTCGCCCCGCATCTTGTGTGCGTATCGGTAGAATTATGATTGTGGGGTAGAAGCCTTTTTTTAATCTACAATTCCTCCCTTTAAATCTAGGTTGCAAGCGCATTTGAGTTTATAATGGTTAATAGCTGAATTTGTTTTCAGATAGATTTGCGCGCGCGTGTATATCGAGACTGGTAAGTTGATTATGCATGCGGTGGAATTCTGTCTCAACTTAATACTCAAGGCCATAATCCAAGGGTCTTTATTGCTTCTGCAACTCTTCCTATGGCGAGCATAAAAGCAGCGTTTCTCATGTCTGTCTCATGCTTTTTCTTGGCGTCAAAAACATCTTTGAAAGCCTTCACCATCTTTTGTTTGAGTCTACGGTGAACTTCTTCCTTTGTCCAGTGTTCTCTATGGAGATTCTGAACCCATTCGAAGTAGCTAACGGTCACACCCCCTGAGTTGGCTAGAATATCGGGTATTGTAAAGATGTCTTTTTCAGTGAGGATTTTGCTGGCTTCAGGGGTGGTTGGTCCGTTGGCGCCTTCAGCTAGAAGACGTGTCTTGATGTTTCCTGCGTTTTCTCTAGTTATCTGATTCTCTATTGCTGCTGGGACTAATATGTCGCACTCTGTTTCCAGTAGTTCCTTGTTAGTTATGTTTTTTCCTCCTTCAAAGGTAATAATTGAATTTGTTTTCTTTTTGTGTTCATAGACTTTTGTCGGGTTAATGCCCTTTGGGTTGTATATTCCGCCTTTAGAATCGCTTAAGGCGATTATTCTGCATCCTTGATCGTGTAGAAATCTAGCAGCGTTCCATCCAACTTTGCCAAAGCCTTGAACAACGATGGTTGCGTCTTTTAGTTTCATTCCAATGTGTTTTGCCGCCTCGTCTATGCAATAAGTCAATCCTCTCGCGGTTGCCGCTTCTCTTCCCTCCGAGCCTTGCAGGTGGAGAGGTTTTCCCGTTACTACCTCTGGAACTAAGTATCCTTTGAATTGGCTGTAGGTGTCCATGATCCAAGCCATCGTCTGTGCATCTGTGTAGACATCTGGAGCTGGGACATCTTGGTATGGACCGATGATGTTCAGTATCATGGTTGCGTATCTCCTTGTTAGGCGTTCAAGCTCACCAACAGACAGTTCTTTTGGATTGCATCTTACCCCTCCTTTTGCTCCACCATAAGGGAGGTCTGCGATGGCACATTTCCAAGTCATCCACATTGCAAGGGCCGTGACTTCTTCCAGTGTAACGTCTGGATGATATCGTACTCCTCCTTTATATGGTCCTCTCGCTTTATTGTGTTGAACCCTGACTCCTGTGAAAACATTGATCTCACCGTTGTCTCTTCTTATCGGGACAGCAACAATTACAGACCTCGTAGGTCTCTTTAGCATCTCACAAATACCCGAATCTAAATTCAACATTTCCGCTGCCATGTCTACTTGTTGCATGGCAGCTCCCAGAGCGCTTATGTTCTCACCTGACACATAGATTCCTCCACTTTCCTAGACCTATTCGAAATGAATGTAATTTGCGTTCGCGAATCAACGAACGTACCAGCAATCGTATGAAATTTTTTTTGGTCTCTAAAGCTTTTCTTGGCGATGTGAAACCAATGGATGAAATAGTAAAACCGAGCAGTATTGATATTTCGGCAATATCCTTGACGCGTTTCATTTTTTTTCAATTTTTACTGCGGGGCTTTTTGATATAACATTTTCCATAACCTCGGAGGGTAGAGGCAACTAAATTTAGTGTCGCGCTTCAAATTGGCGAAATATTCTATGCGGTTCATTTTCCTTAATAGTTTCACTAAGGTAACTTTTGAATAGGCAGTTAAAGACATGCCAAACGAGATTTTTATTGAACAGAACTGACACGAACTAAAGAGAGTGTTTGGCTATGCATGTGCATGCCTCCCCAATATGCAACGTCCCGTGATTTCATAATAGGTGGATTTTATTTAATTGGCTATGACTACACACAAAGGAGATATCTTATTTCTTTTCTTTAATCTACCTATTACAGAAGCTGCTCCAGAGAGACATTCTTGCATGCATCTGCTACATGGTGATTCCTCGTATATTTGCCAGTCTCATGCAAAAAAGATATGTAGATTATAGTGGTTGAGTGTATTGTGGTTAGAATGGATTGGGTGATTGTGGCTTTTTTATTGCTGATAGTTGGTTGTACTACCGGGAGCATAGCTATTCTTGTTGCATTTTGGAATTTCATTATGGGTACATTTGAGTTTTTGGATACCGGGCAAAATCTTGTTGTTCTTCTCTCCGGCTTTATTTCTATAGTTACGCTTTCAAGTACATATATAATAATCCGCAAAAAACTATGATGCACATGCACGCGCATCAAATTCAGTTGTGAGAAGTATGAAGAATAACGATTTTGTTTCAGATGTTCTTGTGATTGGAAGTGGAATCGCAGGCCTATCCTTCGCTTTGAAGATAGCTGATTCCGCCGAAGTAGTACTAATTACTAAGAAGGAGAAAGCTGAATCAAACACAAATTATGCACAAGGTGGAATTGCAGCGGCTTTGTCCCCAGCAGACTCCTTTGCGTCACATGTTAAAGATATTTTAATCTGTGGCGATGGTTTGAGTAAGAGGGAAGTCGTTGAAAAAATTGTAAGAGAAGGTCCAAAACGTGTCCAAGAACTCATCGAGCTTGGAGTTAAATTTTCTCGATCAGCAACGGGCAGACTTGATCTGGGAATGGAGGGAGGGCATTCAACGCGACGAGTTGTTCACGCAAAAGACCTTACTGGTCAAGAGATTGAAGCCGCTCTTTTGAACGAAGTATCCAAGAGTTCATCCATCGAACTCTTTGAGAACCAAATTGTGATTAATTTGGTAGTCAAGAAAAATCGTTGCTTAGGTTGTTATGTCTTGGACACAGAAAACGCGGTAGTCCGGAACTTCACGGCGAAGATAACGGTGCTTGCGACTGGTGGAATTGGAAGGGTTTACCGGCATACGACAAACCCAGAAATCGCCACTGGGGATGGAATAGCCATGGCATATCGAGCTGGAGCTACTATTATGAACATGGAGTTCACCCAATTTCATCCGACATATCTTTATCATCCTAACGAAGAGTCCTTTCTTATCTCGGAAGCCCTCAGAGGCGAAGGAGCTGTTCTTCGGGATAGACGTGAGAGACAATTTATGGGTGACTATCATCCGCTGAAAGAGCTAGCTCCTAGAGACATAGTTGCTAGAGCCATCGATCAAGAGCTGAAGCAAAGCGGAGACAACTGCGTATTTCTAGACATATCCTTTAAGGATTCCCACTTTGTGAGATCTAGATTTCCAGGGATCTATAAGAAATGTTTGTCTTTCGGAATTGATATCACCAAGAAACCCATTCCAGTTGTTCCTGCAGCTCACTATTGTTGCGGAGGAGTAAGAACCACAGTTGCCGGTGAAACTGACGTAAAGAACCTACTTGCAATAGGTGAAACTGCGTGTACAGGTCTTCATGGAGCTAATCGCTTGGCCAGCAATTCTTTGCTCGAAGCCTTAGTCTGCGCAAATTATGCTGCTAAAAGATGCAAGAAATTGCTAAAGAAAAAAATCTTTCTACAGCTATTTGCACAATGGGAACCTGGGACAGCTGTGGATGTTGACGAAGCGGTGGTAATCACTCAAAATCGGGATGAGATTCGCCGTCTGATGTGGAACTACGTAGGGATTGTGCGTTCTAACAAACGATTGATTCGCGCCAAAAAGCGAATAAACCTTTTACGCGAGGAAATCAATCAATACTATTGGGATTTTATCATTACTGCAGATCTCGTCGAGCTACGTAACATGGCATTGGTTGCAGAGCTTATCATTGATTCCGCAATCCAGCGTAAAGAAAGCCGAGGAATCCACTACTCTCTAGATTTTCCTCATAAGCTGTCTGTTGCCAAAGACACCTTATGTGTGCGCAAGCGGATATAATGAAACCATAGGATTGTACACTCGTAACGCAAATCACAATATATCTGTCTTCTTAAATACTTCAGATTAGCAACCATTTTTGCGCACGAAACTTTCTTTTTAAGATTTGTTTTCCCTCACTTCAAATAAGGTTAAAAACATGGGCCCTTTGTTTTGTGAATGTTGTGGTGATATCGTTAAAGCAGTGTATTCGTGCAAGTTTATTTTTCATGATGGTCTATCATATGATTGTAATATATGCCCAGATTGCATGGCGAATGGAACACTTGAAATAGACCTTAAGCGAAAAAGGTCGGTTGCACAAATCCTTTCTGGACTAACAAAATTAAACGCTCATGTGCGCACGCGTTAGCCATTAAAGATGACGCATACTAATCCAAATCAATAAGCTAATCTTCGCCCGGGAAACGTAAATTAGAATAGTCATGCACGTTTCAAACCTGAGACTCAAGTTACAACTGAATAAAAGGATACAACTTTTTTTATTACACCTAGTTCGATCAAGCCATTTTGATAAAATGTTGAGCCTGTGGCAAATTGTTTTAAGCGAATTTTCATCAATACATTTCTCCAAAAGCTAAACGTTTTGGCGGGTTTTGCACAAGGTTAATTAAACTTCACCATACAAGGTCACGGTGCAGTATAATTTCGGGGTTGATCCTCATGAATCTAGGTTCATGTAAAGAAACGACAGAACAAGTCTCTAGATGCTTGGAATTAGCTGTTCTCCTAGAAGTTAGTGCGCATCCAAAGCCTGGAAACGTCCATCGAACCGCTGATTTCGAAGAGACCCGATACGAACATTTTTTAGCATCAGCCGTCGCTGTAGCACCACACTTCAAACACGCAGCTGAACAAGGTATAAAGGTGTCTAAAGAAAAGATCAGCCCAGCAAATGTTGGAATTGGAAAAGTAATCAAAGACGCTGTCAAAAGCGTAAGTTTGTGGCAAAATGATGGAAACACGCTTCTAGGCGCAATAATTTTACTTTCGCCAATGGCAGTTGCTGCTGGAATGCTAATTGAAGAGGGATTTTCCGTCTCTAAGCTCAGAAAAAACATGAAGATAATCGTTGAATCTAGCACTCCGATGGACGCAGTGAATGTGTACGATGCGATAGAAATCGCCAGACCAAGCGGCTTGGGTTATGCTCCAAAACTTGATGTGACTGATCCAGCTTCAAAACAGAAGATTCTGGACGAGCAAGTAACTCTTTCAGAAGTGTTCAAAATCGCATCCACATACGACTCTATTGCATTTGAGTGGGTAAAAAACTACCCCATCACCTTCAACTTAGGGCACCCCTATTTTGTTCAACAACTTAAAGAGACGATGGACATAAACACAGCGACAGTGCATACCTTCTTAAAAATTCTCTCTAACGTTCCAGACACTTTCATCAGTCGTAAAGTGGGTGCAGCCAACGCGAAGAAAATCTCAGCTGAGGCTGAAAAAATTTTGGCGAGAGGTGGCTTAACAACTCTAACTGGAAGAAATCTCCTTCGGAAATTTGACGAAAAACTCAGAGATCCCGACCACAAGCTTAATCCGGGAACAACAGCAGACATTACAGAGGCAGTTTTAGCTGTCAGTATCCTAAAGGGATACAGACCATAACTATATCTGAGTTCCTTTTTTAAACGAGCGTCCGCACTAGTGAAGTTGAACATCCTAGTTTAAATTTCTGAAATCTTCTAGTATGCAAGAGAGGTGCGAATACAATATGTTTCTGGTCGCTGTCGTTGGAGGCAAAAAATCAGGTAAAACCACCGCCGTTGAAATCTTAATCAGAGGACTGACAGAAAGAGGCTACAATGTCGCTACATTTAAGCACATACCCGAAACTGACTTTACGATTGACACCACTGGGAAAGACACTTGGAGGCACGCCAAGGCTGGAGCTCGCACCATCATAAGCGTAGCACCAAACGAACTGGCCGTCATCAGAAAAGCCGAAACTGCAAAATACAGCCTAGAACAGTTGGTTGCAGAATGTAAAGATTATGTGGAAATTATAGTCCTTGAAGGTTTCAAGAAATTAATTGGCCAAAATCTAGCCGTGCCAAAAATTGTTGCTGTCAAAAAAATCGATGAGGTTCTTGAGGCTTCTAAAAACTATAGACCCATACTCACTTTCGTTGGTCCCATTCATATCGAAGGGGCGAAACCGAAAATTCGTTACGTCGACGCACTTAAAGAGCCTGAAAAGTTAGTGAATCTAGTGGCCCAAAAAGCTGCAATGTTAATTGAAAGAAAACGGGAAGACAAAGAAAAACTACAACTTCAGCTTGATGAACGCGTCTTACCATTAAATCCTTTTGTTAAGAAAATTTTAAGAAATACTATTCTTGGGATGATTTCAACATTGAGGGGAATTACCATCAGAGGAGACGAAAAAATTTCAATAATTATCAAGCTTTTTTCTGGTCGTAAGTGAAGTCATGTGGCTTTTTTTGGGGTTTAGAAAGAGATTATTGAATGTTGCTAAAGAGAGAGAAAGGAGTTCTCAGCTACTGCCGAAGAAACATAGCTCTCTAAACCTTTCCAATAGCCACATGATCCTTGCTTAAGCTTGACAACGAACCTCCTTTCAAGTTAGAGCGCCTTAAAGGCGTCAAACCATCGGTTGTAAGATGCCACCATGTCTAGGGAAACGCTAGGTTTTCTTTCTTCTAAGATCATTCTAAAGTCATCCATGGACATGGGTCTCGGCTGAGCATGTTTATCACTTGCTAGACCCGATTCGAAGAGTTCTCCAATAACCTTTAGGTGGGCTGATTGGCATACGTCCCTTATGTCACTTCCAGAGAATCCTTCAGACAACCTTGCAAATTCATCGAGATCCACATCTGGCGCCAATTTCAGATGAGTTGTATACAGTTTAAGCATTTTTAGGCGTGCTTCGTAATCCGGTAAGGGAACTATTATTCGCTTCTGAAATCTCCTTATGAAGGGCCAATCTAAAGCCCAAGGTTTGTTGGTAGCTCCAATCACATAAGCATGAATGTTCTTGCCCTTGTCTATAATTCCATCCATTTCTTTTAGGAACTGGTTTCGAACTCTGGTTTCTCCACCAACCTCGGTTGAGTGCATTCCGATTAGCGAATCTAATTCGTCGATGAAAACTATTGCTGGGCATCCGTTATTGGCAGATTTCCTAGCCGAAGCAAAAAGTCTTGCGACATTTTGCTCAGCTTCTCCTAGCCATTTTGACATGATCGAGGCTGCATCCACTGAAATGAAGTTTGCGTCGATCTCTGTAGCAACCGCAGCGGCTAGTAAGGTTTTTCCGCATCCAGGCGGGCCGAAGAGAAGTATTCCTCTGGGCCATCCCAGTGTGAACAAATCTGGTCTCTCAACAGGATAAACGATGGCTTCTTTGACGGCTTTCTTTGCCTGCTCTAAACCAACAACTTGATTCCAGTTTACTTCCGGTTTTTCTTTGAGCACCAGTTCATCGTAAGTTGCCTTTTCTTTTGCTCCTGAGGGCTCTATCATGTCAGCCGCTTTTTCTGTTTGCGGCTGAATAGGCCCAACACCTTGCAGAGCTTTTATTCTTTCTTGATATGCCATTGCACGTTGAATGTAAACCTTGTTTAGACCGTAGTTGGGGTACAACTGGACGAGTTTTAGAAGGGTTTCAATGGCCTTCTGATACATGGTGATGGCCATTCCTCTAGAGCCTTGTTTATCGAGGCGAACTGCTTCAAGTGCATAGCTCGTTGCAGCTTTTTCAAGTTCATGGGATGCACTCATGAGGGTCACCGTTCGATTGTTATCTTGCCTTGCATACCCAATTTTTCTAGGGCTTTTTCCACTTCTCCGCATGGAATATTCAGATCAAATGCGCATTGGCTGATGTCAATTTGTCCTTCACGTTTTTTGGCGTATTCCAGAACTGTTTCTGCTAAAGACTCTTGAACCATGAAGGAAACGCGCTTCAATTCCGTGTCTTTGTAAGATATGTAGTTTTGAGGTTCGGTTTGTTCACGAACTTCTGAGCAAGTAGCGGTGAGAGCAACCAGTTGTTTAACTTTTTCTACGTGACGAGACTTTTCCATGACCGGAGCTGAAATCGGCGGCTCAGGTAATTCCTCCGTTAATTTCTTTTCCAGAAAGGCTGAGACTTCTTTAAGGACTTCTTCGCCACCTGGAGTCTTTACATCTATTGGCATGTTTAACTCTGAAGAACTGATGGTCGTCATGGCTAGCGTTTCGTTTATGCTCTCGTTAACCCTTTCCATTTCATATGCCATTTGAGGCATTATTATTGTGAGACGCTTTGTCACTGTGTGAAGAATTCTAAGAGCTGGCTTCAGATCTGCGAAGGCTGCGCTAAATTCTTTGAGTGTTTCAAGTCTTAATATTACGCGTTCTACGAAGATTTGGGTCTGGGAGATAATTTTAGTCAATTTTCTGATTTCCGCTAGCTCGTTAGCGAAAATCGTTGCGCGTTCGATGTTTTTTTCTTTTAGTGCTTCTGAACAGGTCTTGAACAGGGCTGTATCTCTTTGATGCAATCTAACTATGACTTGTCCGAGTTTAAATCGCTGAGTTTTAAGTTTCGGCACTGCCTCAAAGATTACGTCTTCAAGTGTTACAGGATTACTGAAAGGGTTTTTTATGGCGATCCCTCACAGGCTTTAATGTTTATTACTTCTGGTTATTCGGGTTCCTCACGTGAACAACAACTGGTGGTTCTGGAAGATTTGGGGAAGGAGGAGAAGCGGGAGCAGTTGCTTCTTGCGTCTCCTTCTGGGTTCCTGTTTCAGGTGGCTTCACTGTAGTTTCTCCTAGAAGTAGGTTGAATAGTTTGCTCTTCAACGCTTCCAGATCGCTTTTTTCGGCGTTAACGCCTTTTAATCCCCACTGTATTATTCCTAAAGCTTTCTCGTACGATTCGTCGTCGATTCTGCCAATTTCGCGCTCAATTTCCAGATTTATCAAGGCTGAGTGGAGTTCTGTTATTTGTTTCGTGCATTTAGTGATCTGTTTGTTTGTGTCGTCCATAACCGCTTTAGCGTCTGCTTTCAACTGGTTTAAAGCTCCTTCAAAATTGTTGTGGAGATCATCAAACATTTCCGGCGGGATCTTTTTCTTATCTACAAGCTCGTTCAAAGCCTGATCTTTTCGCCAGATAAGAGGTATTTGCTGACAGAGAGTTTTTGCCCGCAATTTGAGCGGCGGCAAAATTACAAAGTCACCATTTTCCACTCTAAATTGATCGCTTGGATAGCTAAGAAATTCTCCGTCCCCATGTTCTATGAATATCCCATCTACGCGACCGGTAGGGGTTACTCTGAATGATGCTACTCGACCAATTTGGCGTCCGTATTCATCCTTAACTTGCTTGCCAATAAAGAGAAAGGGGTTGGAAGTGGATTTTGACGTGGTTTCACCTCCTTATATCCATGAAACGTCAAGTTTTCTTGGTTGGTTAAGTTTCGGTTTGGGCTGCCTCGCCGAAGGTAGGTATGCCAGTGGGTAGCTCTGGAAATTTTTTCTTGACTTTCTGTTCCGCAACCGTGGCTGCTTCGTTCAGGATCTTCTGGGCGTCGTCGCCGGCTGTCTGGAAGTCTATGTTCAAACCAGAGTTGTGGCCGGCATCCATAATTATTCCGCTGAGTAAGTTTCCAATGCTTCCAAGTTCCCTTTCAGCTTCTGGAAAGACTGCTGCCATTCCGTTTTTGACGCTGCGTAAAACGCCGATTGCTGGAGCCAGTGTGCTAACGACGTCGCCGAGTTCTGAAACTGTGCTTAACCTGAGGGATATTTGTTCCAAGGCTAGTCTTGCGTGGATTATCATTCTTTCCATTTTTCGTATTTCAGCCAGTTCGTTGGCGAAAACGTTGGCTCGTGCCATGTCGTGTTTTGAGTAGGCGTTGACGATTTTTGCGAATATTGATTTGTCGCGTTCTGAGAAGCGGTCGGTTGCCTTGTCTAGTCTTTGGATTTGCATAGTAATTCGTTTGATGGCGTAATCTAAGCGTGGTTTCAATGGACCTGGAGGGCGAACAGCTTCTTTGATCCTCGTAGAGATAGGTGTATCGTCTATTCCTTCTCCCCATTTTTTAGCAAACTTTTCAGACATTTTAATTCCTCACAAAGAGGGGTAGTTTAAAACGTATTATTACATTTTTAATATGTAGAAATCATTCACAAATATACCTAACAACATATCCACCTTTTGCCGTCGTTTTGAGCTTTAAATCTCGGATGGAAATAGAGGAGAGGCGCACTTGCCATAATAAACAGTTTCGTGTAAGTTAGACTCAAAAGCGCGAAGATTTAACTGTTAAAACAAGGTGATTACAATGGGTGACCGATTAAAGATACTAGGAATATTTGCCGTTTTAGGGTTTGTAGGTGGAGTTTCAGCCAACGCCCTTTATCACGTGGTGTGGCCTTGGCTATTAAATGTCTTTCCGTCAATATTTACCGCTGAATGGGTTATGTCAGGGATCGCCGGCGCTTTAATAACAACATGCCTAGTAGTGATTTGGGTGTACCTAAGTCGACCTTCAGAACCAAAGTAAAAAACTTCCCTATATTCCAATTTTTTTCGAGCTTTTTCCTCTTTTCTTAGTGATAACCCCTGAACTTCGGATATGCCTTGTGAATAATTTCCTAAGTAGATATGACCAAATACATGAAAAACTTAAAGTGGAAAGATTCAGTTTTTTGCCGTTCTACATTTTTCTCTTTATTTGGGAAAGTTACTGGAGTAAATAGGTAAAAAGTAAAAAGCTTTCACCAAGTAACATTTTTCAGGCTTTCTTATGCCTCTCAAATGAAAACCCCTTTCCATAAATGAAAAAACTTTGCGCGCTCATTCTAGTCGTGCGCGCTGGGCTTCTCTTCTGGTTTGTATAGGCGTTTTTCGTAAGCCGATTTTGGTTTGAATTTTCCTCGATACTCTCTCATGGCTGTCTTTCGTCGAGCTATGTTTTGAAGTCGCGCTTGAGCTTTAGCTATTCGAGTCAATGAAGGCTTCTTGACTTTTCTTGGTTTGTACTCTGGAAGAATGACTTTGGAGGCGAGTCTTCTGTATTTACGTTTCTTTTTGGGTTCTGACAATTCAGAACGAGTAAAAATCACGGCTCCTTCTTTCAAGTCCACTTTCTTTACTTTCCAACCTACACTAAGCCATGCTTCGCCTTGAGGGGTACCTTTCGTGTTGTTCCACCATTCCGTGTTTTGAATTGCTGAAACTGGAAGGTTGTTGCCGATTATTCCCTCTATTCGTGAGAACTGGAGTTTGACCCAGCGGGTCCACTGGGCTTTTCGAGACAAATAGAATGTAAGAGAAGTGTATTTGCCCCTAAATGTTCGTTTAGGCGAAACGAACCTTCTTGCACAATTAAGACAGACAAAGTATTTGCTTTCCACCAAATCCGCAGTTATGCAACTTTTACAGAATCGCCCTTTACACCGAAAACAAGGTCTAAGAGCATAATACGGCATAACTCGACCACATAAACTACACTTCTCCTTTGAACCTGGAGGGTGAGACCCACCCAAAGGATAAAAAACACTCCGCATCTATCCTGACGCCTCGCTTCAATGGACACAATAGAACCAACAAAAATAAGTATTACTAGCCACAACTCAGGCGAGCACATTTGATCCTCAACATTTTGATAGCCATAAATCTGGTCTTCTTTAGGTAAAACAGAATATATAGTCTCTTCAGTTTCTGTTCATAGAAGAAGATCAACGAATGTTTTATTGTTGTTTTGAAAAAATAGCGATGAATATGAGAAAGAGGAAGTTAGTGTGTCTTAACTCCAGCTGTTCACAAAGAGAGTTGCGAATTGATTCCAAGCGCGAACCTGTATTTCCTGTAAAATCATATTTCATCCAATGAAATATTGTTCAAATATGTTCGCCCCTTTTTGTCTTTAGGGAGATTTCTTAGAAAAAGGAGAGAGAAAGGAATGTTTGAAGAAATGACACTTTCGGCTACGCATTGGCTTATCATCATATTTGGGTTAGTGCTGTTCTTCCTAATCGTTTACGGTGCTTTAGGGGTTCGGGCATCAAAAACCGGGTAAAATTCATTAAACTCGTAGCAAGGTACTTCGGATAGCAACAAAAAAGGTGAAGTTAGGTAGGGGTTAAAACCCCACACAAGGGCGCGTAAGATTTAGGTTCTTTCAGCAAATGCCTTTGCTATATATTGAAGTATCATGACGGTAGTCCAATCGTATTTAGAGCCTTGCTAATACTCCATGTATGCAATGTCGACTACTGTGCACACGCCAAGAAGAACCATCTAGATCTTTTCTTTTGACAAAAGTAAATCAATGAGTGCTTTCTGGTCGATTTCAGCTCGGGTTCTCCAGTCTAGATAAAGTTGTTTGGCTTCATCCTCAGCTAGGTATCCAGATCGAATGTAACTATTCAAGTTTATATCAACCCTCCAGCCCGGAAGCTTGTTTCGTAGGAGTTCTTCTACTTCCTTGCGGGGAGCCTTTCCTTTCTTTGCTATGATATAGGAGATGGCTGTGGCTAAGCCAGCTATGTCATCTATGCGCCAGCCCATCATCTTAGTCTCTTTTGGGGATAATCCTCCCCTCAGAGTTATATAGAATCGAGCCTTATCCAACTGTTCGCGAGTTGGCTCTTCAACGGTTTTCTCTTCCTCAAAAACGGTTTTTACCTGCAGATCAAGCTTTTCCAGATGGCTATCAAGTATTTTAAGTACTTTCGGGTAATCTGACCCCAGTTTCTTTCTTAGTTCCCATCCCTTAACGCCAGGCTTTCTGTGACGTCTATAAAAGAGAAGGTGGGCTGCCCTCTTGATTTTCCTTGCGTAGTATGCTTTTCTCTTCAGTTTTGGTTAGCTCCCTTCCATTTCGTCCATTCTTCAAAGCTTATGGAAACTGGAATGGAAACCATCTGCTTTTTTCCTAGCATAGGCCGTGGTTTCTCAAAGGGTTTGATGTAGATCTCTTCCTCCAAGGGATACAGTTCTAAGGTAGCGTATCCATAGGTTACGAGAAAACTTGTCATATACGCTTTCTTTACCGTTTCAGGATATGTGTCAGCGCCGATGAAATTCCAGTATAGAATTTTTTCTTTTCCACCAACTCTGTGCTTTAATTCTTCCCAGAAGACTTCCAACTCTTCTAAGAATGATTTATCAGTCAGTATTTTTAGCTTAATCAATTCTTCGCGCGAGGTAGCTCCAATTTCCGTTTCCAAGGAACCACTGTTTAACCATCTCTCACTTAGAGGAAGAAGACTCCGCCAGTATTTAGTGGCTTCGGCTATACTAAGAAGGGAAATCTGTTCCAATTCGACGATTGGATGCCAAGCTTCTAGAAAAATTGTGGCAAGCTCTTCCTTACCCAATATCTGTATTTTTTCTTGGAGGAGAAAGGGGTCCGTGTAAAGAGAAGTTGATCGATGTTTAACCCAATCTCCTTGAAGTTTAATTATTGATGCGAGTTGATGGATGGCTTCGGCGTCTAGGCAGATTTCTTCCAGCGATTTCCATTCAGGGAAATATTTTTGAATAACTGCTAGGATGTCATCAACATCTACATTAAACGGATCGAGACTTCTTTCTTCAATAGATTTGCACATACTGATGACGCGTTGAAGATATTCGCTACCTTGCTTTTTCATTTTCGAGGGCAATCAAGATACCTCCTTGATGAGCGACGCTCCCTCTACATTTTGAACTGTTATGATGTGAACATCCTTTCCTGTAAAGGTCACTTGACTAGGTGTGATGGCCAAGTATTGAACGTCTAAATTCCTAACTGAAGAAACAAGGAGATTTGCTATAATTTCCTTGTTTTTAGGGTCCATGTGAACGTCATATTCGTCGACAGCTCTGAAAGGAGATTTGACATGTTGCTGTAGAGCTAGTAGAAAAGTCATGGTAGCAGTGCTTCTTTCTCCTCCGCTTTGAGTATAAACGTTAAGAGGAACTGGTTTCCCTCCTTTGAAACCAACAAATATTTCAAGGCCAGCTGCTTCAATATCGTGTTCATTTACCAATCGAACGCCTCCGATCGCGTGGGCCTCTAGGAGAATTCCTCGATATTTGACATTAACGCGACCCAGAAGGTTTTTAATAACTCTTTTCCACGCTTCCATTCTAGTTTTTACCTCTTCCATAGCCTTTTCGCGATTTTCCGCCACCAAGCGTGCTTTTTCCTTTAGCTCTAGATACAGTTTGGAATAGGATTCATACATGCGTTCGATATCTTCGGAAACGTCAGCCAGGGCGGCGAGATATCCATCCGTTACCCGAATCTCATCTAGAATCTCAATGTCACTTTTCACGGGCACGATTCGAGGCCCCATTTCTTCAGCTCTTCTCATACTTTCCCTAAAATCGGCGTTTGCACTTTGGAGCTCCTTACTCAGCTTCTTCAAAACTTTCGAAAGATCTTCTTTTCGATACTGTAGCAAGGCATTGTTGATCTTGCGGTTTAAAACATCACTAGATACGCCCTCAATTTCTAGATCAAGATGATCTGTCTTTACTTTGACATCAGTGATCTGGAAATCCAATTTTACAAGATGTTCTTTAGAGTTTTTAACCTCTTTTTCTAACCTTTCGCTTTCGATGGTGAACCGCTGAGTCCATGTGCTCTCAAGATTTTTGTAGGTTGCCTCGATTTCGGTTAGTTGATTTTTGAAATCGATAGGATTGGTGTTTTCACGGAGTATATTTTCCAGCAATCTAATTTTATCTAGATGCCTCTCCATTTCTTTATGACTGATTTCAGCCCAAGATTCTGTTTCCTTCAAAGATTGTTCAGCCATTGAAATTTTTGATTCATAATTCGCCTTTTTACGCTCCAAGACCAATCGTTCTTCAAAAAGTCCTCGCCATTCGTTCTTCGTTTTTTCTAGTTTTCTCTGAAGTTCTTTCAATTGGTCATTAATGATTTTTGTTTCGTTTTCGACTTGCAGGATCTCGTTCTGTTTCTTTTGGATTTTCTCCTTCAGCTCGTTGACAATTTTCTCTCTTTTTAAAACTTCAGTCCATGCTAATTCTCGTTCAAGAAATCGCCGTTTCATTCTAAGTTGCTTTTTCTTTTGTAACCGATCATATTGTTCTCTCCAGTAGGTTAGAGTCTGTTCAGCTGACTCGAGGAGTTTTTCGACGGATTCCTCTTGGCTCAAGATGCGACTTAATTTCTTCTGGGCTTTCAAGACGTTTTTGCGATAGGATTCGAAGCCAACCGCAGCTTCAACTATCCGTAGTTTTTCCTGAGGAGAGAGCACCGTGAATTGTTCCACCATATTCTGGTGCATTATAATGAGCATGTTTTCAGGGTCAACTCCGAACTTAGAGAGAAGCCGTCTAACTTCAGCCGTAGTTGCAGCTCTGTTTTCCAGTTCGAACCAGTATTTTCCATCTAACCTCAAACTTCTTGTCAAAAAGATCTGGTCTTTCTTAATCCTAGGATATGGTCGGCGCCCACTTTTTGAAGAGTTGTCCAGGACTAAAGTCACTCTTCCCTGATCTTTTCCCCTTCGGATAAGGTCACTTAATTTCTTAGAGCGTTCTGTGTAGGATTGGCCCAGTGTGACCGAAATTCCAATGAGCATTGACGATTTACCTGAGCCGTTGGGTCCACAGACAACATTGACGCCTGGTTTAAAAGGTATCCTAGCATATTCGTAGGACATGAAGTTTTCCAAGATGATCTCTCGGATCAGCATTGCCTGTGGTCGCCTCTTGATATTTTGGTGTTTTGAGACACTTTCCACAATTAAGGGAATCTCGATGCCGAAGAGGCTGAGTCATAGTAGGCTATTAACTTTTCTACTCTTTCTATATTTCTTGCTTCTCAGGAACAATGGCTCTCCTTACAAATATCCCGGCTGCAAGTTTTGTTACTGCCGCGGCAATGAACATATATGCGCCTATACCTAGACCCCAGAATACGCGTAAGATTCCGTAGGAGTCAAGGGTATCGCTATATTCTCCCATTATTGGTGATGACGCCATTTCTCTAATCATTTCATCTATCTGTTGGGGCACTGCTTCTCCTCCCATAGCGTTTGCGAACGACGTTATAAGTCCACTTAATAGGATTATGCTGACTAGAATTATTATCACAGGAATCAACGATGTGATGGCACTAATTATGCGCGCGCGCATAAAATGAGAGAATGACTGTATTTCAGGTTCTACGTGCTTTGACTTTTTTAAGATTCGAGCTTATGTTTTAGATGATTCAAGTATAGAATGTTGTCGGTTTCAGTTTCTTGTTTTCAGGAGAAGTTCCATGGTTTGATAGTCTCGAAGGAATCGCATACCTTTCTCGGTTGTATGATAGGAATTTCCGATTTTGAGAAGGCCATTTTCTAGTAGTAAAGTGATGTATTTTTCGACAAATCTGTAACTAAGTCCGCACGAATACATAATACGTGTCTTTTTTGCTCCATGCTTTGAAACTTTTAATATTTCCGCAATTATTTCAAAAGAACTCCTCATCTACTTCACTTCCATGGCCTACACTTTTCGTGGGATCGGAATGGTTCTGAAATGTATTTTGAAATTGTTTTCTTGAGCTGGCTTACAAAACCTGTTTGTTTGACGGCTTTGTCTGAAGTTTTTTTGAATCGTTTTTCTGCCTTAATTGAAGAAATTAGTCCCTTAGCGAACTTTGTCAAAACGGTGGTTTGTTCTTCTGTCAATTCTTTATCTCTCTGTTTCTCAAGCTCGCCTACGAAATTTGTAAGAGCCGCAATTGCTTCTTCGCCATGCAATATTGGAGGCTCTGGAACCTTAGTAAACTGCATTTCTATCACTAGAACACAATGTTAATTTTTTCTATAAATACCATCCTCTAGGAATCATAACATTCCTGATTTTGATATGTTCTGTGAGTCACGTGGCACTCATAGAAAAAGAGTAAGGTTCGTGAGCTGTCTATTTTTCAATTCCAGCAGTTTTTCTAATGAACCTACCTACCTTCTCGATTTGATGATCCTCAATTTTCTTTAGTAAAGTATTCATTTTTCTTTCACCTGTTTCTCTCTCTTTAATCCATTCTTTTGCAAACTTACCGCTTTGGACGTCCCTAACTGCTTTTCTCATGTTCTCCTTCACGTGTTCGTCAATGACTTTAGGTCCAACGACTAATCCACCGTAGTTTGCTGTTTTCGAGACCGCTTTAAGCATGCCCGTAAATCCTCCCTGATAAATTAGATCCATTATCAGTTTCGCCTCGTTGCAAGCTTCGAAGTACGCAAGTTCTGGTTGATACCCTGCTTCCACAAGGACCTCAAAGCCCGTTTTGATGAGTTCAATTAAGCCACCAATGAGCACAGTTTGTTCACCCACGAGGTCGCTTTCTGTCTCTTCCTTAAATGATGTTTCTAGGACACCGGCTTTAGTGCATCCAAGACCTTTAGCCATGGACAAGGCGATTCTCTTCGCTTGACCCGAATAGTCTTGGTAGACTGCGATTAACGCTGGTACTCCAAAGCCATCAAGATACATATCTCTAACCTTGAATCCTGGGCTTTTTGGAGCAACCATAACAACATCAACATTCGACGGTGGAGTAATCTGCTTAAAATGTATGTTGAATCCATGGGCAAAACCTAGAATTTTTCCGGATGTCAATTGAGGATCCACATGGTCCCTGTAAACCGCCGGCTGCTCCAAATCTGGAATCAACATATGGATTATGTCACCTTTTTCAGCTGCTTCAGAAACTGAATAAACTTCAAAGCCATCTTTTTTGGCTCCGTTCCACGATTTACCTTCAGGTCTCAAACCCACTACAACGTTCAAACCCGAATCTCTCATGTTTTGAGCTTGAGCGTATCCTTGACTTCCGTAACCAATTACGGCTATAGTTTTGTTCTTTAAGAGATCTAAACTTACATCTTTGTCGTAATATACTTTCACCAATTGAAAGCCACCAGTCATTACTCGATTCTAAGGGATTTAACTCCTCGGGAGAGGGCAGTTACTCCGGTTCTAGCGATCTCTTTCACACCGAAGGGTCTCATCAAATCAAGGAAGGCGGTTATCTTATCTGAAGTTCCCGTGATCTCCACCATCAACGATTCGGAGGAAACGTCAACCACTCGCGCCCTAAAGATGTCAGCGTAGTTGATTACATCCGATCTGACTTTGGTGTCCAACGCGCGTACTTTGATTAGAGCTAGTTCCCTTATAACAATGTTGGCTGGATCCAACTTACTTACCTTTATGACATCGACTAACTTGTTCAGCTGCTTAATCACTTGCTCGATGGTTCTTTCGTCTCCTTTAACTGTAATAGTCATTCTAGCTAGTTCGCTTTGTTCTGTAGACCCTACAGAGATGCTTTCTATGTTGAATCCTCTGCGCCTGAACAGATTTGCAACAATATAAAGCACACCTGGTTTATGTTCAACGATAGTGGATATTATATGATTTTTTTCCTTTGCCATTACAGTCACCCTGAAATTGTATCTTTGAGACCCTTGCCTGCTGGAACCATTGGAAACACGTTTTCTTCAGGAGAAATTGGAACATCAATGACTGTAGTAACCTCACTTTTCAAGGCTTTATTCACAGCTTCAGAAAACTCTTTTAGTGATCCAGCACGAAAGCCTTGGGCACCATAGGCTTCAGCCAACTTAACAAAGTCGGGGGAACTTCCCAATTTCACGGCGGAATATCTCCTGTTGTAGAAGAGTCTCTGCCACTGGGCAACCATACCCAGCATTGAATTGTTCAAAATTATCACCGTCACCGGAATTTTCTCCATGACTGAACATGCGAGTTCTTGTTCTGTCATTCTGAAACTTCCGTCGCCAGCTATATCCACAACCAAAGTTCTGGGACAAGCAACTTTGGCTCCAAGGGCTGCTGGGAAACCGAAGCCCATTGTTCCCAAGCCACCTGAGCTAATGAACGTTCTAGGCTTATACGTCTTAAAGTACAGGGCCGCCCACATCTGATTTTGTCCCACCTCAGTAGTCAGGATTGAATTAGCTGGCAGCATTTTTCGCAGTTCTTTCAGTAGTAGTGGTGGTTTCAAGTCGCCACCTCTGGGGTCCATCTCACTTTGAAACTGCTCCTTAACTTCTTTAACTCTGATAAACCAAGGAGAATTCTCCCTCTGTTTTAACCGATGAACTAACAATTGGCGAATTACCCTTAGCGCCTCCTTTGCGTCAGCTACGATCGGTACGTCAACTTCCACGTTTTTCCCGATTTCCGCTGCATCTACATCAATGTGAATTATCTTTGCATCGGAACAAAAATGGTCCAATGTTCCAGTGGTTCTATCTGAGAACCTCGTTCCCACCGCCAGAAGAACATCGGCTTCGCAGATCAGTTTATTTGCTGCATGAGTTCCATGCATGCCCACGTTTCCAAGGGAGAGGGGATGATTTTCAGGGAAACCTCCTTTTCCCATAAAAGTTGTTGCCACAGGCATCATCATCAGCTCGGCCAGCTCTAGAAGTTCAGGGGTAGCATTTGAAATGATTACTCCTCCACCCGCCAAGACAATCGGCTGCTTTGCCGCAAAGAGGAGTTTGACTGCTTTTTTTACTTGGATTGGATGAGGCTCTGTCTTGGGTTTGTAGCCTCGAACCTCTACTTTGTCCGAAAATTCCATTTCATCGATTTCGGTTTGAACGTTCTTTGGAAGATCGACCAAAGTTGGCCCGGGTCTCCCTGTTGTAGCTATGTGAAAAGCTAACCTTACGGTTTTCGGAATCTCTGAGGCTTTTTTCACCTGACAATTATACTTTGTAACGGGCGTGGTTATGCCAATTATGTCAGCTTCTTGGAATGCGTCCCTGCCTATCATGTACGACGAGATTGTAGAAAACGTGTTGACCTGACCGGTGAACGCGATGACTGGCGAAGAGTCCAAGTAAGCGTTAGCTATGCCTGTAACCAGGTTGGTCGCTCCTGGCCCAGATGTTGCCATGCATACTCCAGGTCGTCCACTGGCACGGGCATAGCCATCAGCTGCATGGGCTGCGCATTGTTCATGGCGAGTGAGAATGTGTCTTATTCTTGAGTCGCGCAGAACGTCATGCACGGGGATGACAGCTCCTCCGGATATGCCGAATATTACCTCTACGTTTTGTTGTTCTAAAGCCTCTACGAAGGCCTTTGCGCCAGACATTCTGACCATTTTCAAGATTTCTCCTTTAACTTAACTTTGCTATAATCTGTCATCAATACATTCATGCCACTCAGCATTGCCTGAATGCTCGCTATCACTATATCATCATTAACTCCTATGGCTGTAGCTATTCTATTACCTCTACGCAACTGAACGGCAACTTCAGTGACGGCTTCGGTGCCTCCGGTGATCGCTTTAACAGAGTAGTTTTCCAGCTGTATAGGGTCAACAGCTAAGACAGCCTTCTTCACAGCATTCATCGCTGCATCTACTGGGCCTACTCCAATAGCTGCTTCTGTTAGCACGTTGCCGTTTAGGCTTAAGCGCACCGAAGCTGTTGGGGTAACTCTGTCTCCTGTGACAACCGTTAGCTCTTCAAGCTTTATTGAACGGGTTTTTGGTAGTCCCATTACAGTTTCCGCTATTGTCTGCAAATCAGCATCGGTGACCTTCTTGCCTTTATCTCCTAATGTTTTCACTTGCAAAAAGACCTTTTGAAGTTGCTCATCACTTGGGTTTAGTCCCATTTCATTTAGAGACGCTTTGATTCCATGAGAACCAGCGTGTTTGCCAGACGCCAGTCGCCTAGTACGTCCAACTAACTCGGGGGAAATTGGTTCATAGGTCAATGGATGTGCCAATATACCATGAGTGTGCATACCTGACTCGTGAACAAAGGCGTTTTCTCCTACGATTGCCTTGTTTGGCTGGAGGGGAAAGTCAGTTAATCGCGCTACCAGCCTTGATGTGTCATACAACCGCTCGGTTTTTATCGACAGTTTCACTTTGTAGGCTGCCCTCAGGGCAACAGCTATTTCTTCAAGGGAAGCATTTCCAGCTCTCTCTCCCAACCCATTTATTGTAGCGTGAACTTCATCAGCTCCACTTTTTAAGGCGGATATCGAGTTTGCCACAGCCAATCCAAAGTCATTGTGGCAGTGAGCGCTTATTGGAACTTGAGGAAATGTATTCCTCAGCTTTGAGAATAGCTCATAAGTTTTTTCTGGTGTCAAAACTCCAACGGTGTCGCATGGACAAATTCTGTCGGCACCCGCAGAAATGCATGCATCAAATGTTTTGGTTAGAAAACTTAGTTCGCTTCTCGTGGCGTCTTCAGCCGAAAGTTCAACAGCGAGTTGGTGGTCCTTGGCATATTGGGTGCAATCCTCGGCTAATCTTAAGACTTCTTTCTCATCTTTCTTCAGTTTGTATTCGAGGTGTAGATTTGATGTAGGAACAACCAGATGTACTCCCTCGGCGTCGCTTTCCAGCACAGCATCTATATCTCTTTTTACCGCTCTAGCCATACTGTAGACCTCTGCTCTAAGCCCCGCTTTAGCTATGAGTTTTATTGCGCTCATCTCTCCGTCGGATGCCGCAGCGAAACCAGCCTCGATAGCATCTACTCCAAGTTTGTCTAGGCTTTTTGCGATTCTAAGTTTGTTTTCTGGAGTTAGGGAAACTCCAGGTGTTTGTTCACCATCTCTAAGGGTGGTGTCAAAAATTCTTATTTTCTCGGGGAAACTATTCGATAAAACGATCCCTCATTTCACATCTCTCGGAAACCCAATAATCCCCCATTTTTTGCTCCTCGTTCCAGAACATCAACAAAGTATTCCATATAAAAGCTTTTCTGTGTCTTTATTATTTATCTAGTCTCTAATAACCAAGAGGAAAACTTCAAAGAGGGAGAAAGTTGAGAAGTGACGCTATAAAACGGGGAGTTGAAAGGGCTCCCCACAGAGCTTTGCTTAAGGCCCTTGGAATCACAGACAAAGACCTAGACAAACCCTTCATTGCCGTGGTAAACAGTTACACAACAGTGGTTCCTGGTCATGCTCACCTAAACCAAGTAGCTGACGCTATTAAAGCCGGAGTCATATCCGCTGGTGGTGTACCCTTTGAATTCAACACAATAGCTATCTGCGACGGATTGGCCATGGGCCACGAAGGAATGAAATATTCTTTGCCATCACGTGAGCTGATTGCCGATTCAGTTGAAGTCATGGTTCAAGCCCATAGATTTGATGGGATGATTTTGATCGCAAACTGCGATAAAACAACACCTGGCATGTTGATGGCCGCGGCTAGGCTAAATCTTCCCGCAGTCGTCGTTACTGGTGGACCCATGCTTTCAGGTATCAACAACGGAAAGAGAATTGGTACAGCTTCCATGTTTGAAGTCGTTGGAGAAGTCGTTGCAGGTAAAATGAATGAAGAAGAGTTGAAGACACTTGAAAACCTTGCGTGTCCTAGTTGCGGGTCGTGTAACGGCATGTTTACAGCAAACACTATGGCTTGCCTCACCGAGGCCTTAGGCATTTCTCTTCCGGGATGTGCAACTCCTTCCGCTGTTAGCGCTGCCAGGCTAAGAATTGCCAAGGCCAGTGGAGAAAGAGCTGTTGAATTAGTAACAGAAGACCTGAGGCCACTAGACATTCTGACTTCCGAAGCTTTTGAAAACGCCGTAATGGTAGATATGGCGTTAGGGGGATCAACAAACACAGTCTTGCATCTTTCGGCGATAGCAAGGGAGGCTGAAGTTTCCTTACCTCTACCTCTTTTCGATAAATTGAGTAGACGAGTTCCTCACATCTGCAATATGGCTCCCAGTGGACCTTTTACAATGGAAGATCTAGATGCAGCAGGTGGAATCCCTGCTCTTATGAACGAGCTAAGTCCCCTTCTGCATTTGAACGCTCTCACTGTTACGGGAACAACTATTGAAGAAAACATCAAGAAGACGGTAGTCCTTGATACCAATGTAATTCGTCCCCTAACTAACCCTGTTCATCCTGAGGGGGGTATAGCAATCTTGGAGGGAAACTTGGCACCCAAAGGTGCTGTGGTGAAAGCCACTGCCATAGCACCTAAAATGCTTTTCCACAAAGGTCCGGCGAAGGTTTTCGACTCTGAGGAGGAAGCTATGGAGGCCATACTGAATGAGAAAATTCTTGGAGGAGAGGTTGTTATCATTCGTTATGAGGGACCAAAGGGGGGGCCGGGAATGAGGGAAATGCTCTCTCCAACAGCTACCTTGGCTGGAATGGGGTTAAGCGAGTCAGTTGCCTTGGTCACTGACGGAAGGTTTTCAGGAGCTACCAGAGGACCCTGTATAGGGCACGTTTCTCCCGAAGCAGCTGAGGGCGGACCGATAGCGTTACTAAGAGATGGAGATGTAATTGAAATTGATGTTCCAAAGAGAAAACTGAACGTAGAGCTGACTGATGAAGAACTGGTAAACCGTCTAAAGTCGTGGAAGCCGAAACAACAGAAGGTTAGAAAAGGTTATCTACTGCGGTATTCTCGGCTCGTGGAGCCTGCTCATCTAGGAAGCGTTCTAGCAAAGGCTTAAGTCCAAACTTCTTTAAGGCGACAAAAGAGAGAGGTATTTTATGCGACAAAAAGTAGAATCTGAAAAAAAGATGAGAATCTCAATTTCAATTGATGTAGACATCCTTGGAATTGCGAAGGTTCCACTGTAAACTGGTTGAGGATTGCTTAATGCATATTCGATGCTTGGCAATAGCTGCCTGCATACGTACACATAAGTTTAAGATTAATACTTGACGAAGTTCTTTAATGAGGCATGATTTAGATGGGAAGCAAAATCAGCAATTTAGAATACGTAAACAGGATCAGAGATAACATTCTTTCTATAAAACAACGACAACTTTTGCCCTTATACGAAGACCTCAAATCCGCCGATTGTGTGGTCTGTAGCGGATCAGGTAGGTCACTGTACTCCTTGAACGCAGCGATGAGCCAAATCGCAATGAGTAAGATAGGCTGGAGAAATAAGATTGTGTTAACACCGGACGATCCGGGCTTCCCAGGAAAAAGTATGTACGATGCGGCTGCTCAACTCGAAAGACGATATAAAAAAATTCTGCTTTTGATAAACTCAGGAAGCGGTTTTTCTGACGATCCCCTAGCGATGGCGCAAGATTTGGCAAAATATATTGAAGATAAAAAAACATCGAGGTTTTCAATAGGACTTGTAACCTCTGGTGTGAACTCTCCCATAGCTCAGATAGCCCGTGAATACGGATATGTTATCAAATTGAAGGGACGAGGAAGATCGAAGCCCTCCTTTGAATACAGCGAAACAGGCATAATGGGCGATATGTTTGAGCTTGAAAGTCTACTGCTTATGTGCATGATGACCGAAGCGATCTTCCGAAACCTACCAGTAGACGGAGTGTTTCAGCTATGCAAAGAAGAGTTCGCTACGCTAGGATCAATGATCGACTCGAATTTGGAGTCAGAAACATATACGCATCTAGTTGATCTGCTGGAAAGCCGATGCAACGTTTTCCTAGGTGGAAAGGGCACCGCAAATGAAATCGTTAAGATGACCGCCATAAGACTTTTCCACATCAAAGGTTTCTTGGGAGACCATGTGTATACAGCGAGAGGCGTAAACACTCCACGTCCTAGAGCTAGGGATCTAGAGATCTTGGTGTCGTTTTCTGGAGAAACCAAGCCAGTTATTATCTGGTGTAATGTCTTCAAGAAACTGAAAGGAATTGTATTATCGATCACAGGAACAAGGAATTCAACTTTAGCTGAAAAGTCAGACTTCCAAATAACCCTCGAAGAAACAGTCAGACCAGGCCAACCGAGAAGGTTTTACATGAGAACAGCGTTTGTTCTGAGCCCGCTACCTGTTAAACTGACTGAAAGACTACGAGAAAGAGGACTAAAACTGCCCGAATACATGATCAATTGGTATCATTCCGTTATACAATAGACTGCGCACGCGTGTAGGAAGTTACCATCCGTAGAGGTAATCAACTTTGGCAGCGACTAAAAGAGCCTCCATTTTGTTTCATCAATAGGCTGTATCTTAACTCTTTTTGGGATATAAGACAGTTTTTTTCTGCAATTAGGGCATCTCCCGTTGTAGTTGTTTATGATTTCGTCAGGAGCTTTCATCTCTTTTCCGTCATAGAGAATAAAACCGCATTCATGGCAAGTTACCTGTAAGGGCATCAGTTTCTCACAAGTAAGGACGTTGCCAATTATTTAGGGGTTTAGGGCAGATTATAAGGATCCTCTCTTGAAGGAATCACATAATTGCGTGCGCATGTGTATTTCTATTTCTGACATATGTCGCTAGATAGAGCGTCGCTTTTATGGATACTTGTTTATTTTATCTTAAAGGATGGGATGACATGGGTTTCAATTTTATTTTCGGGAAAAAGAAGAAAATAGGGAAGTCAATAAATGCTTATGTTGGAGATCGAGTGAAAGAAAAGAGAGCCTTCGAACAACAACTGGAGAGGCTTGAAGTTCAACTCCGGAACAAAACAGTAGATAAGGAAACCTACAAGCGGTTGAGAGACGTCCTTGAAATTAATTTTGTTCAACGACGTGAGGAAGCGCTTGAGCAATTTGGCTTTTTCTGAGACTAAAGCAGGTTGAAGGTTTAGAGTATCATCCAAAAGACTCTCTAAGAAAAGACTTTTAAAAGCATCTAAAATCAATGTTGGACAGTAATGATCCTAAGGTGAAATGTCAAAATCCTGTTGTTTGGAAAGGCCATCGCTTACTGAATACATGCAAATAATGACACTTAAACACCAGGATATTTCAATAGAGACTCAATCCTCCTTTCTCATGCGCCCGCGAGCATGCGAGACGTGTCTAAAGAGCTCAGGATAAAAACAACTGTGGAGCTCGAAGAAAAGGGGTGACAATGCACTGCAAAACTAAAAGAGGTAATTCAATCTTTGTTCTTTTCTCTTTTTTTGGGGCTTTTGTTACATAAATCAGTATATTATGTTCTAATAACCTTCAAAGTTTGTTCATAATAACGAGGACAATACGTTAAAGTAATTTGATGAAATTTTTTGGTTTTGGTTTTCACTTCTTCAAGGATTCCCTCCACGAAAACATTTTCGTCCCTTTTTGCCTGCATCCTGAATTCTTCGACGTAGGAAAGAATTCGTTTAATATTCTCAACCTTTGAGCCTTCAAGAATTTTGAGAACTTCGATTTGGTAGATTGACGGAATGAAGGGTGTATCTTGGTCATCGGTCACTCGGGCAATAGCCTTAATCCAACCTCTATTTTGAACTCGTGTATCTGGGTTATATTCATTATAGATTTCACTCCAGTTTTTCACTGGCTCGAATTCTGTTTTAACAATTCTTTTTCCTTCCTTGCTCTTGAAAAGGGCGTATATTTTTTTCCTTCGCTGATGCCAGAGATACTCCTTTGGGCTGAAGTTTACAAATTTCCAATTTTTTCCCTCAAGAGCCCCCTCGCTCTCAAACTCGTTTTGAAGTGAATTCTCTTCGAGGTACAGTTCTTTCAATGTTTCACAGAGTTCCCTCAGCTTGTGTCTGCCGTAAACTATAAGATCAATGTCTGAAAAAGTAGGGTGATAGAAATCATGAAGGAGGGAGCCAAAAACTCCGAAATCGTTTTCTGACAACCCTGATCTGGATATGACCAACGCAGACAAGCTGTGTAATGCTCTAAGAAGTTTGTCTCCGGGTCGCTTTATAATCAGATGTCGAAATTTATCATTTGGTTTGCGCGTTTTGGCGATGTGCTCTCTTGACACGCCTATGAAACTTGTTTGCAATGGCTCATAGAAAATATTGTGGTGAGGATATTTTTCCATAACGAATTGCAAGCCTTCGTCTGCGTAGAATTTGTAGTAAATATTTTTTCCTTTTCCCCGTCGAGCTCGGGGATTCATTGATTTATATATTGTAGCCGATGCGTATTCTGGGTCGCAAACATATGCATCTGAGGGATGAAAATAGCCGTAAACTCTGAAAATAATGTTATCTGCCGTAATTATGGCGTCACGGTCCCTAAATCTTACAGTGGCCAAATGTATTCGTCCTCGCGCGTTCCTGTACCCACCACAGCTTGATAGGTATTTTCTCCTGTTTCAACATTTTCCGTTCGCTCCAGCATTCCTGATATCATGATTTTCTCTCCTTTTCTAGCCACGTTTCTGTAGTAGCCTATCATAGAAACAACTCTCTCAGGAACTTTATCTTCCATCAGTTTCGAGTTCGGATCAAAGGGTTGACAATTCTTGACCTGATAGATTGCGGGTCTAAACATGGCCTCGCTGTCATCAACAACCTCGCAACTGAAAGTTATATCTCTAATGGGGACATATTTGTAATTCCCATAATTAACGTTAACTTCACCAATCTTTCTCACTGCGTTGTAAACGAAAAGTTTCTCTTTATAACGTCCCCTGTGCCTTCTAGCTCTATCAAGCTTCTTTGTGAAAATATATTTTAATGTGCCTTCCCGAACGAGTTTTTCGATTGCTTTTTCTAGATTCCTGAAGTTTCTAGATTCATAAACTACAAGATCGATATCAGACTTCGCGGTGTGCATGTTCAGTGCAATAGATCCGTGGATTCCAAAATCTTCAAAGGGCACTTTAGATTCGGCGGAGAGAAGGGAGAGTAGCTCTAAGGCTACTTTCTGTAGACCATCCTTCCTTTTATTTTCAAAGAGCCTCTGAAGGCACTCTTTTGGCACGTAAACTCTCTTCACGAGTTCCAATGGAGCGCTTATAACTTGTTTTCCACGGAAAGGGCATGAGTAAACGTATTGGGGATATGTACTTCGAAAAGTTTCCAGAAGCTTTTGATAGTTTTGTGCGGTGTAGAGTTTTTCTGCTCTAGCGAGTTCTACATTTCCGAGCTTCCATTTCTGTCTAAGAAAGCGTATGGGGAAGTGCGACTTAAGATTGTATGGGATGTATTTTAGAAAAGAGAATACCCGATTTTTAGGGTGCTCATATCCAAACACATAGAAGATGAATCCCTCTTTGGTGATAAAGGTGTCCCCGTCTCTAGGAGTCCATGCTTTCATTGCCGAACCTCCCGTAGATTGGATAACTATATAATCGCTGGTCAAAAAGGTTAAGGTCATGCGAAGATTTAGAGACAGGGATTTCCTACAAACAGGAGAAGGCTTCTTCTTCTGTGTAGTTGGCTCATTACATCCTCCGGACCGAATCATCTCCTACGTAAAATATGTTCCATCACGGTTCGGTATTTGGAAAAAGGGTGAAAAACGATTCAAAAGAGTTTTGAGAAACTATACTATTCCCAACCTGCTAGAAACTTTCAGTCTTTTAGAAAGAAACTATCCCCATTATCTGTTTCATTCCTCTTTCTATAATATCACCTTGACAGCAGTTCCACATAATCATCTGAAAAAACACTTTAAACCGGAAGAAAAAATGGATCAGCTGCTCCAGAAATCACATTTAGATCCTTTACAGGAAAAACTAACCAGACTCACCTCATTTCTGACAGAAATAAGCAATGTCCCCTACTCCTTTTTCGGAGTAACTGGTTCAATCCTCCTAGACATTCATCAACCCGAGTTTTCAGACATAGACATAACAATCTATGGCTTGAAAAGCAGTTTAGCAGTGAAAGACGCCTTAATTGAAAACTATTCTCTACCAAGTTCTCCGGTTAAACGTTATGAAGGAAAGGTCCTTAAAGCTTGGTGCGCTAGAAAAGCAAGGAATTATCCGTTAACACCTGATGAAGCCTTAGAAATTTACAAACGGAAATGGAACATAGGCATGTTTGAAAGCAAATCATTTTCTGTTCATCCGGTTAAGTTAGAGTGGGAAATTTCTGAAGAATATGGTGCAAAGACTTACTACCCTGTGGATCAAGCAACTATCCGCGCAGTTATCTGCGCCGACACAGACCACCTATTCCTTCCCTCCGTCTATCGCATTGAGGAAGCAAAGATCGTAGAGGGACCTCAGATAAGTGAGATCGCAGAAGTGGTTTCTTACGAAAGCCTTTACGGCAGTATCGCTGAAGTTGGTGAATCAATTGAAGTTAGGGGTAAACTTGAGCGTGTTGTAGATAACAAAACCCGCAGAGAACACTATCGAATACTTGTTGGTTCTCCGGAAGGAAAGGGTACAGAATACATCAAATTGACAAGTTAATTGGATAGGGGTACTAGGTTATGTTAGTTTCAAGACCTCTTTCAAATTGGCTCGAAACGGACCAAGCTTGCCTCCGTAATTTCCCGCCGAAATTTTGACGATGCCCGGAACCTTCACCGCTGCTTTTATCCCTTCAGCCATTGCCGTTTTTACACTATCCGAATCTAAGCCATTTATCACTATTTCGTAAACGCTATCGACATTGTCTGGTACTTGTGAATCGGACAAGATTTTCCTAAGAGTGGGACAGAAGAGGTGGTTCGTGGACGCTGCGAGTTTGTATTTCACCGAGCCTATCTTGGACCCTGATCCGCAGATTCCGCCTGGGAAGGGCATGATGACTCTTTGAGCCTTTTGATTGATAGCCTTGATAGCTTCCTCTGCCGCCAGGAGCCCGGATTTTTGTTTTTTTGCCAAGATTAGAAAGTTTCCGCTGGCAACAGCCTTTACGATGCCGAAGCTGTCTTCAACAATGAATTCTCCTTCCATGATCGGTATGCGCCATACCTTTCTTCCTGCGATTAAATCCATTTTTTGGAAACCGTCGCCAAAAAGGCGTAGGCTTCTCCCAACTTTCAATCTCCTTTTAGCCTCGGGTAAAGCGTCGAAAGCTGCTGTGGTAGGGCACGTCATTATGCATTGTCCAATTCTCAAGCTCATTTGAGTCTTTAGTGCTCTCCTTGTTGTGTGGAAAATTTGAATTAGTGCTCCAATGCGGCCATCTGGAGATTCTTCTGGATTTACCATGCCTTCTATTCCGGCTTCTGCTGGTGACATAATTATGGAGGCAGCGAATCCAGTCGCTGTCTTTGCCGCGGTTAGAGCCCACTTCTCGTTCTCAGCGGTTATCAATATCCTTCCCGCCCACATTGGAAACATTTCAGCAAATGTATCCTCAATTATACATCCGTTCTCCAGAATGTATCCCATATCCGTCTTT
>JABAOH010071254.1_pt1 | contig 49385 bp, 43 predicted proteins | sample 7062181 | NCBI WGS metagenome assembly JABAOH01 (sample SAMN14538630, study PRJNA623070) | marine sediment metagenome | biome: marine biome [ENVO:00000428]; feature: marine pelagic biome [ENVO:01000023]; material: deep marine sediment [ENVO:00002113]; isolation source: pool of 5 deep marine... | reverse complement strand
GCCGGCGAGCTTGCGGGCAAGATTGAACTTGGCAATGTAGCCGCCGTAGAAATTATCGAAATTGACCTCCGGAATGACGATGTTGACGCGTTGCTCGTGGCGGTGCGACACCGCAAGGGGAAGCGCCCGCGTCTTGGTCTCGATGCGGCTCAGGACCTCCGTGTTGTAGTACGTCTCGCGCAGCCGGCGCAGCGCCCGCTTGAGCGGCACGGCCATCGGCGAGCGTGCGAGGGCGCGCACGAGCGCCGCGCTCGATGCCGTCATCGTCGCCGCCCCGCGGGCCCCTGCCCCGACCTACGCCGTGTCGGCACCGCGAACCCTCTGCTCCTCGCCCCTGCCCCGGCGCAACAGCAGCGTGTCGACCCAGTGAGCGAGATAGCCCATGGCGAGCCGCAGCTCGGCGTCGTCGGTGGTGTGGCGCCGCCACAGCACCTTCACGTGCACAGCCAAGAGCCTGAGCGCCGACACGAGCCCCCCCTTGAAAAGACGCAGTGCCCGGCGCTCGGCCCGCCCGCGTACCTCACAACGCTGCGTGATGGTGGCGGCGATAACCTCGAGCCGCCGGCACTCGAACTGGAACACCGCGAGCGAGGCGTTGCGCACCCGCAGAAGCCGGCCCTTGAGCGAGCGCGGCGAGGCCATGGCCCGGGCCGCCGCGGCTAGGGCCCGGCCGCGTTCACGCAGCGTCGCCCGTTCGAAATCACAGTGACCGATGACGCTCTCGCCGTGCTGGCGGTAGTCGTACAGAGGAGCATCCACATAGCCGATCTTACCCGTCGCCAGCGCCGTGCAGGCGATCCAGTGGTCGTGAAAGGCATCGCCGATACGCGGCGGAAACGGCAGCAGCCACTCGAGGAGCTTCGCCCGGAACATGGACGCCGCGCCCGTCACCGTGTTGGCCAGCAGCAGAAAATCGAGCCGCTCGTGCTCGTTCCTGCGGTTGCTCCAGTATGTCGGCGAGATCTCGCCGCCGTCCTCGCCGACGATGCGCATGTCGCTGTAGACGAGCGTAGTCTCGCCATCGAACGCTTTGAGCAGGCGCTCGAGCTTGTCCGGGTACCAGTAGTCGTCCTGATCTGCGAGAGCAATGAACTCCGCCTGCGGCGGCACCCGGCGAAGACACTGCTCGAAATTTCCGTAGAAGCCGTGGTTACGCTCGTTGCGGCAGAGGTGGAAGCGCGCGTCCGCCGCCGTCGCCCGCCGCATGAACTGCATGTGCTCGGGCCCGGAACAGTCGTCGTTGACGATGCACACCCAGTTGGCGTGGCTCTGTGCCCGAATCGATGCGAGCTGGCGCTCGAAGGCCTCCGGCTCGGGCCGATACGCCGCGAGGCAGATGGCGACGAGCGGCGCACCCGCCTGCGCCGGGCGGTGCAAAGGGATCGGCGCGCGCGCCAGCGCCTGAAATCGCGTTCGCCCGAGCGGCGTCTCGCTGATCTCGCCATCGCGGAACTCGAGGCGCAGAGTGATGCGTGCCTCGGTCCCCGCGCGCGCGGGCGAAATCGGAACCGCCACCCAGAACGCGCGCCCGGGCGGCTGCCTCGCGCTGTCGAGCGGATCGGCGATGCGCTGGTACGCGTCGTCGAGCCCCACGGCGAGCGCCCGGATGGGGCTTGCGCCGTGCCCGGCGTGGCCGCTCAGCACGAGCACGCCTCCCCTGCCGAGCTCGAGCTGCGCGGGCACCGGTTGATCGAGTTTCAGGCTCGCCGGGCTCAAAGGCGCACGGCGAAGTTCTCCGAATCGAGAGAGAGATTCGGATTGTAGTACGGATCGCCGCGCTCGAGTATGTCGCGGTGACGCTCGGCGAAACGCCGTTTCTCGGCATCGAAGCGCGCACGTTTCTCGTTCGTGTCTTCGTAGCCGCGCGATTGAGACTCCAGATGGTACGCCTCGGCGTAAGGCGTGAAGATGTTCACGTAACCACGCTTCGCGACGCGCAGGCAGAAGTCGACATCGTTGCAGGCGACGGCGAATTGCTCTTCGTCGAAGCCGCCGACTTCATTGTGGACATGCCGTGCCACCATCATAAAGGCTCCCGTCACCGCTGAGATATTCTGCACGATGTGGGCACGGTTCACGTAGCCGTTGCGCAGGGCCGCAAATCCCTTGTGTATATGGCCCGCGTAGCCACCGATGCCGACGACGATGCCCGCATGCTGCACGGTGTTGTTCGGGTAGTAAAGCTTGCCGCCGACGACTCCGACCTCCTTGCGCAACGAGTGCTCGAGCAGCGCCTCCATCCAGTCCCACGAGATGACCTCGACGTCGTTGTTCATCAGGACGACGTGCTCGCCGCCGACCTCGCCCACGCCGTGATTGACGATACGCGAGAAATTGAAAGGCACGTTGAGCTCGATGGCGCGAAAGCGGGCATCGTCCCGCGCGAGGCGACGCATGACCCGAAACGTCTCCGAGGAGACGCTGTTGTTGGAGATGCCCAGGATCTCGAAGTTTTCGTAGGTGCTCTTGTCAAGAACGGCGCCGACACAGCGCTCCAGCAGCTGCGGCTCGTCCTTGAACGGTATGACGATGCCGACCTTCGGCCTGCTCGTCAGCGCACGCTTGACCCGAAAGAAGTAGGGAATGTTCGCGTTGAGCACCTCGGCCTCGACGCGTCGGCGGCGCAACGCTTCCTCCAGGGCCCCCCGCGCGCTGTTGAGCGCCCGGGGCTTGACCTCGGCCACCATGCTCGTCGAGCGCTCCGACATGCGCCAGTGGTAGAGCACCTTGGCTACGTGGTGCACACGTGCCTTCTCCGTGGCGCGCAGCACGAAGTCGTAGTCCTGGGCGCCGTCGAACTGCGAACGCAATGCGCCGACCTCGCTCAAAAGCGCACGTCGCACGACGAGCAGGTGGGTCACGTAGTTGTGCGACAGCAAAAGATCAGGCGAGAAATCAGGCTTGAAGTGCGGGTTGACGTAGCGCCCGTCGGGCGAGATGAAGTCCTCGTCGGAATAGAGAACATCCGGATCGTGTGCGTCTATGGCCAGCACCATCTCATAGAGCGCATCCTCGGAAAGCTCGTCATCGTTGTCCATGAACGCGATGTAGTCGCCGCAGGCCATGGCAATGGCGTCGTTCGTGGCGCCGGAAATGTTCTTGTTGCGATCGAGAAAACGCAGGTGCACTCGCGGATCATGGATACGCCTTAGGCAATCCAAGGTTTCCTCGCGCGTGGAGCAGTCGTCGACGATGCACAGTTCCCAGTTCCCGTAAAGCTGGCGTTTCACCGACTCGATGGCCGCCTCGAGCCATCCCCGATCGGCGTTGAAGACCGGCATCACGATGCTGATCTTGGGCTTGCACGCGAGGGCCTTGATCCGGGCGCGGGCGCCGTCGCGGTCTACCTCGCTCAGCGCGTGCGCAAGCCGGTACCGCTGATAGTCGTCGCGCGGCTCCTCGAGCCCGCTTTGCGGTGTATCCGGGAACTCGCCGCTTTGCAAACGCTCGCGCAGGGCCGCCGACGCCGTGCGCCAGCCCTGCCGCGTCAGAATGAGAAGCCAGCCCCGCAGTGCCGGCAGCCGGCGGAGGAAGCCCCCGTAGAACAGCCGCCGGAATCGCTCCGCGGTACGCCAGACCTTCGACCGCTTGATCAGCTCCAGCTCGGCAACGAGCTTCTCCAACTCCGATACTCGCCGCAATGAGTGTTCGTGGCCTTCGGCGCGTCGCCGGAACTCGAGCTCGCGGCGCATGAAGATCTCGCGAGCGACGGCGAACTCCCGCGATTGCGGCCAGTCCATGTGCAGATAAACGCGGATGTTACCGGCGACATCCGTCTGGTCATGCTCATGCAAAGGGAACTCGAGCAGGGGTTGTTCCGTAGTCGCCACGAAAACATCGTTCTCGAGCGATGAGCCATAGTGGACATCGCGCGGGCGCGCGTGCGCCGCGATCTCCTCACCCGAGCGCCAATCCACCAGTTGACGCGTTTCGCCCGCTTGAGACACGTAATCGACGCTGAAACGATAAAGATGAAAAAACCCCTGGCGGTCGGCGGGGTCGAGCCGCAGCGTGGCAAGCCGACTGACGCTCGGCGGCAGTGCGAACGTCAACGATTGGCGCTGCTCGCCGACGGAGCCCGTCGCCTCCACGCTATTTGCCGCCGAGCAATCCTCACCCGCCACAGACCAGTAGAGCTTGGCGTGGAACTTGTCGAAGACGACGTTCTGCTGCAGCTCCTGGCGCGTGTCCACAAACGCGCCCGTGTCGCGGATCGCGGACTGCACGGAATCCTCCCGCGCGACATAGCCATCCAGTCGCTCGAAGACATTAAGCCCAAGCGCCGAGAAGCAGGCGTCGACCAGGTCGATGGTGCGCACGAAGCCGTTCTCACGAAATAGGCGCGTGCACGCACGCCGGTGCTCGTTGACGAAATAAAGTAGCGCCCTAAATAGAACGAACTCCGGCTCCACCGGTTCGGTGCTCTCCCACTCGAGATCGAAGGCATGGAGCTCGCCGTGGTCTCCCACGGTGATGTTGCCCGGCAGCAGATCGTAGAGGCCGCGCCCTGTCTCGGCGCCCGAGGCCCGCGCGCGCACGAACGCGTCGTAGCGACGCAGCTCGTCCATGAGACGCTCGAGACCCTCACGCATGTGCAGCGCCCGCAGCCAGAATTCGGACAGCGGCAAGCCTTCGCGAAAGGGCTCCTGCTCGCAGCGCTGCCTCACCGGGGCCTGCGCCGGCGGCATCGCTGCGGGAACGAGACGTTGCTTGCCGACGACGTCCGCACCGCGCGGCTTCGAGGTCACGGTCCGATAACACGGCCGTCGGCCGCCCCCGGAAACGTGCACGAAGTCCGACGCGACACGCTCACTCACCGACGCCTCTTTCGTGCCGATGACGATCAGAAACGCGTTGGCGAGCTCAGCGATCTGGCCGGCCTCGCTCAGCCCCTGCCACAGCATCGCCTCGTCCACCGCAGCGCCGACCCCGTCGCCGTAGTCTCGCGAGACCACGCCGCGCAGCTGCAGGTAGGCGTTGCGATTGCCGTTGAGAAACTCCTCCCGCAGGATCTCGGTCGGCAGCTTGTAGTCGGGAAACGGATAGCAGAACCCGTAATGAGGCAAACCCGCTTCCTGGAGGATATCGTCCCACTCACTGCGCGTGTAGGTCCGAATGCCGCGGCTTTCGGGGTAGTCGAAGATGCCCGCATAGGGAACGCCGTAGTGATCCTCGCTGGCACCAAGGACGTACTTGAGGCCAACGCGGTTCTCGATGGCGACGACGATGATCCCGTCCGGCTTGAGCGCCCGCCTGGCGGCGCCCAGCACGTCCAGCACGGCGGCGCGATCGCTCGCCGCCTGCGGACGAAAGCGGCGGGCATACTCGAGCACGCCGATCAGAAGCACGGCGTCGTAGCTGCACTCGGGGACGACGACGTCGTTGAAATTCGAGTGCACGATGCGCACGTTGTCGAGATCCTGGCAGCGCAGCGCGGCAATGCGTGCCCGACGTTCCGAGCCCTCGATGGCGTCGAGCGCCAGGCCTTGCTCGCCCAGAAAACGCGACACGGCACCGCAGCCGCAGCCGAGTTCCAGCGCCCGCTGCACCGAACCGATATCGATAATACGCAACAGATTCGAGCGCTTGCTCGAGAGATGGTACTCCGAGGGCCAATCAATGATGGCCCGTTCGAGCTCCGGGGAGAACGTCGAGCGATCGCTCGCCGCGGCGATCACTTCCTCCAGGTACGCCTCGGCCCGCTCGCCGTCTGAATAACGGAAATCCGAGGAGGCGACTTCGCCTTCGCGTACCCAGATCCCCGAGCTCGCCCGGGTGAGCGAGTTGGCCTCGACGATGGCGGTGGTGGCGGTTCTCACTCTGCGCACTCAGTTGACGGCGATGGCTTCGTCGTCATCGGCGATCTCGGTGACCGCCATGCCGAGGTCAGCGATACCGAAATCGTTCAGGGAGCCCTCGACGCTCAGGTGAATGAGATCGTAGCGGCGGTCAATGGCCTTGTTGTCGCGGTCGACGTCGTCGGCGGCTACGCCGATGGAGACGAAGTACTCCCCCGGAATCAGCGAGGCCCGCCAGCGGAACTCGATCAGGGCGAGCTCGCCGCGCCGACGGCGCTGAGTCTCGATGCCCCGGCTGCGCGTGTTGCCGCCGTATACCGTGACCCCTTCGACGGTCTTCACCGTCATTCCGTAGATGGCCTCTGCGACGTCCTCGTAAAAATACACGCGTGCGTACAGACGAATTTCCTCGCCCTGCGGTACGCCGGGAGGATCGTAGACGGAGCCGCACTTGACGACATAGTCGATGATGGCCGCACGGCCGTCGCCCCAGCGGTACTCGTTCGGATTGTAGGTGAGGCGGTGTTGACAGGCGTCGCGGGTCGGGTCGTCGTTCAGCGTATGCTCGGTGACGGCAGAGCGATCCGGGCCGGCGGCGCCGGGCGGCGTCGTCGCCGCCGGAGCCCGGTCGCTGAAAAGATGGTTCAGATAGGCATGCACGACCTCGCGCGGTTCGCCCATGGCACGCACTCGACCCTCGTTGAGGAAGACGGCTCTGCTGCAATGTGCTCTCACCAGCTCCGGTGAGTGCGTCACGAAGAGGATGGTCTTACCTTGACGCTTGAACTCCTCGAACTGTCGGAAGCATTTGCGCTGGAAACGGATGTCGCCTACCGACAGCGCTTCGTCCACGATGAGGATGTCAGGGTCCACGTTGATGGCGGCGGCGAAGGCCAGGCGCACGTACATGCCGCTCGAATAGGTCTTCACGGGCTGGTCGAGGTACTGTCCGATCTCGGCGAACTCGGCAATGCCCTGCATGCGCTCGGTGATGAACTCCTGCGACAGGCCGAGAATCGCCCCGTTCATGAGCACGTTCTCGCGGCCGGTGAATTCCGGGTTGAATCCCGCACCGAGCTCCAACAGCGCCGACACCCTGCCCCGCACCTCGACCTCGCCCTCGGTCGGCTGCAGGGTGTCACAGATGATCTCCAGCAGCGTCGACTTGCCCGAGCCGTTCTTACCGATGATTCCGACCGTCTCGCCCGCGGAGATGTCGAGGTCGACGTCCTTCAGGGCCCAGAACTCTCGCCCGCGGCCGGCCGCCCGAGCCGTCAGCTGGCGCAGCAGTCGATCGAGCGGCCTCGAGTGGATGTGGAAGCACTTGCCGATACCGCGGGCCCGAATGGCCGTTTCAGACGACATCGGCGAATCCCTTGCGCAGCCTCTGGAACCAGACGAGGCCGAGCCAGCTCACGGCGAACGCGACCAGATAGTAGGCGGCGATTCGACCCAAATCCGGCACGCGGCCCCAGAAGATGGCCCCGCGCAGCGCCTCGATGGGGTAGGTCAGGGGATTGAGGTAGAGCAGTGGCTGCAACCCCGAAGGCAAGGCGTCGACGGGGTAGAAAATGGGACTCAGGAAAAGCAGCACCGTGACCGCCAATCCCACCAGGTGCGAGAGATCGCGCACGAAGACGGTGGTTGCCGCGAGCCACCAGGACAGGCCGGCGCCGATCAGCGCGAGCGGCAGCACGATCAAAGGGATCAGCGCGAGCGTCCAGTGGAAAACCTGCTTCACCAGCAGCACGAAGGTGACGAGCACGACCAAGCTGACGGCCGCATGGAACAACGCGGTGCACACCGTGACCCAGGCAAGCACCTCGAGCGGAAAAACCACCCGCTTGACGTACTGCCGATTTCCGGTGATCAGTCCGGGAGATCGAGTGAGGCATTCGGCGAGAAACTGGTGCAGGATGAGGCCCGTGAACAGCAGAATGGCGAAGTCGAGCGTGTCCCGCTCACCGCCGGCCCATCGCAGCTGGAAAACGACGCCGAAGACGAAGGTGTAAACCATGAGCATCAGCAGCGGGATCACGAACGACCACGCGAATCCCGCCAGCGACCCCCGATAGCGACCGACGACGTTGCGCCGGGTCAGCTGATAAACCAGGGATCGGTGCTGCAGCAGACTGTGCACCATCAGCCAGGGATTTATCACCGGCACTTGGCGTGAAGGCGACGTAGCAAGGGGCACTGACAGCCTCAAATCGATGCGCGGCTCAGTGCGCTGAGTCCAGGACGCTGCGAAGGTATTCCCCGTAGCTGCTCTTGCCGAGCTCGCGGGCCAGCGCTGCGAGCTGCTCGCCGTCGATGTAACCCATGCGATAGGCGATTTCCTCGGGGCAGCAGATCTTCAGCCCCTGGCGGGTCTCGATGGTCTCGATGAAGCGCGAAGCGTCGAGCAGCGATTCGTGCGTGCCGGTGTCGAGCCAGGCCATGCCGCGCCCCATGACCTCCACGGCCAGCTCACCGGCCTCGAGATAGCGGCGGTTCACATCCGTGATCTCGAGCTCCCCGCGTGCGGAGGGCCGGATCGAGCGTGCGATGTCGACCACCTTTTCGTCGTAAAAGTAGAGCCCCGTCACCGCAAATCGGGATTTCGGCGCCGACGGCTTCTCCTCGAGACCCACGGCCCGACCCTCGGCATCGAACGTCACCACGCCGTAACGTTGCGGATCGGTGACGGCGTATGCAAATACGGTGGCGCCGGTCTTTCTTGCCGCCGCACGATTGAGCGCATCGGAGAGGTTGTGCCCGTAGAAGATGTTGTCACCGAGAATGAGGGCACTGTGGGAGGTGCTGATGAACTCGGCGCCGAGGAGGTAAGCCTGGGCGAGGCCGTCGGGGGAGGGCTGCACGGCATACGAGATATTGAGCCCCCAGTGCGTGCCGTCCTTGAGCAGCTGCTCGAAGCGCGGCGTGTCCTGCGGCGTCGAGATCACGAGAATTTCCCGGATCCCGGCAAGCATAAGAATGGACAGGGGATAGTAGATCATCGGTTTGTCGTAGACCGGCAGCAGCTGCTTGGACACGGCCAGCGTGACCGGAGACAGACGCGTGCCGGCCCCGCCGGCGAGAATGATGCCTTTCATTGACCCTGCCCCCTGCGCTGCAGGCCCAGGCGTTCGCCGCCGTAAGTTCCGGCGCCGACCGCTCGCACCCAGGCCTGATTGTCCAGATACCAACGCACCGTTGTCTCCAGACCCGAATCGAGCGACTGCTCCGGCTCCCAGCCGAGGTCGTTGCGAATCTTCGTTGCATCGATGGCGTAACGGTAGTCGTGCCCCGGACGGTCGGTGACGAACTCGATCAACGAAGCGTGTGCTGCGCCATCCTCCCGCGGCCGCAGCCGATCGACGACGGCACACACCTTGCGCACCAGTTCGAGATTGTTGACCTCGGCGTTGCCGCCGACATTGTAGGTCTCGCCGACGCGCCCCCTCGTCAGGATCGCGAACAGCGCGCGGGCGTGGTCGCCGACGTAAAGCCAGTCCCGTACATTGCTGCCCGCACCGTAGACGGGGATCGGCTCCAACGCGAGACACTTGCTGATCACTACCGGGATAAGCTTCTCCGGGTACTGGTAGGGTCCGTAGTTGTTCGAGCAGTTCGATATCAGCGCGGGCAGCGAATAGGTGTGATGCCAGGCCCGCACGAGATGGTCGGAGGCCGCCTTGCTGGCTGAGTAGGGAGAGTTGGGGTTGTAAGGAGTGACCTCGCTGAAAGCGCCTTCGTCGCCGAGGCTGCCGAACACCTCGTCGGTGGAGACGTGGTGGAAACGGAACCGATCACGTCCCGCCGCGTCGAGCTCTCTGAAGTAGCCGAGCGCGGCTTCAAGAAGCTCGTAGGTGCCGACGACATTCGTGCGGATGAACTCCGCGGGCCCGTCGATGGACCGGTCGACGTGCGACTCGGCGGCAAGGTGAATGACGGCGTGGGGCCGGTATTGGCGGAAAAGGTTCTCGATCTCGCCGCGCGCCGCGATGTCGACACGGTGGAAAGCGTAGCGGGGGTGCGACTCGAATTCTCGACAGGTCTCGAGATGGCCCGCATAGGTCAGCTTGTCTATGTTGACCACCCACCAGTCGGTGTCCGCCAGGAGAAAACGTATGGTTGCCGAGCCGATGAACCCGGCGCCGCCGGTGACGAAAACACAGTCTTTCATGATCTCAGGCGATGCACTCCGTCGCGTCACTCGCTCGTCACCAACCCTGCTTGCCGGCACGGTCCGGCGCTGTGCGTCGCTGCAGACCGCACAACGCGAGAGTGCTCACTGTCCACGCCCGAAGAGCACCACGCGGATTGTCTTCAGTGCGATCATGAGGTCCAGAACGAGCGAGTAGTTCTTGATGTAGTAAAGGTCGTACTCAAGCTTGCGCCGGGCATCGTCCTCCGACGCGCCGTAGGGGTGCATCACCTGGGCCCAGCCGGTGATTCCCGGCGGCACCAGATGACGCAGCTCGTAATAGGGGATCGACTTCTCCAGTTGCTGCGTGAATTCGGGCCGCTCCGGCCGCGGGCCGATGCAGCTCATCTCGCCCCGCAGCACGTTCCACAGCTGCGGCAGCTCGTCGATGCGCGTGAGCCGCAGCCACCTGCCGACCCGGGTCACCCGCGGGTCGTTGCGGCTCGCCCACTTGGCGCCTTCCGTCTCCGCATCGGTGAACATCGTGCGAAACTTGGAGATCACGATGGCACGGCCGCCCTGCCCCACGCGCCGCTGACGATACAGAACCGGACCGTTGCTGTCGATCTTCACCGCCAGCGCCGCCGCCAGCATGACGGGTGCGGCGGCGAGCAGGATGGCAACGGCGAGCACCAGGTCGATGAAGCGCTTGAGGTTGAGCGCGATGTCGTGGTGGATGAGCTGGAATCCCTCCGTGTGCACGAACCAGCCGTCGGCGACATGGAAGATCGGCACACGAAGGAAATAGTACTCGTAGAAGTCCACCACATCGAGCACCACCGCGCCCCGCAGGCGTGCGTGCATCAAAGGTTCCAGCACGGTCTCCGGCAGCGCCGGCACGGCGCTGATCACCACCTCCGTCCAGGGTTTCTCGAGCACCGTCTCGAGGTCCTTAAGCCCCCCCAGCCGTTGGACGCGCCGCGAATCGACTCCGGCATCACAAAGCGTTTCGTCGCTGGAGAGCAGATGGAGCGTGCCCTCGAGCCTGGAGGCGCTGAAATCCTCGACAAACTGTGCGAGACGCTCGCCGCCGCCAACCGCCAGCCAGCGCCGGCGGCGCTCCTTGCTGCGGGCAAGCCGCTCGACCGCGACGCGGCAGGCCACGGCCCATAGCGCAAAACCGAGCATGCCGATGGGGTAGACACTGCGCCAGAACAACGGCTCGGCCTCGAGCCGGCTGGCGCCGGCGCTATAGACGACGCCCACCGTGATCACGCCCGCTGCGAAAATCGCGAGGGCCGTGCGCGCCGCAATGCGCCAGCGGGGCCCCGCCTCCCCGATGGCATACAGATTCATGACGTAGAAGCTCATGACCAGGATGACAACGGCTCCGAGCAGCGGCCCGTAACTGAGCGTGACCCATTCGTTGACCTTGTAGCGCAGCGCCGCATTGAGACACCCCACCAGACCCACGACGTCCAGCACGACCAGAGCGACACTGGGCCAGGTGCGCCCGTGCGCGCCGGCTCTAAGCGCCACCGTCTGTGATCCCCATGGCGTCCATGATGCCTGCGTTGATGACGCGGACGTCATAGCGTTCGGCGGCCATCTGCCGGGAGCGCTGGCCCAGGGCCTGCGCCAGCGACGGGTCCAGCAAGAAGCGCTCCATCGCTTCGGCCAGCTGCGGCACGTTCCTGGCCGGCACCACGAATCCGTTGCGGCCTTCGTCGACGGTCTCGCGGCAGCCCGGGGTGTCCGTCGTCACGACGGGCATGCCCATGGCCAGCGCCTCGAGAATCGAGCGCGGCGTTCCCTCGGCGTAATAGCTGGGCAGCACGAACACCGACGCACGCCCGAGCGCCTGCCTCACGTCGGCCACCTCCCCGAGGTAGTCCACCGGCCCGTCGCGGAGCAACGCCGACAACTCGTCGCGTCGAAGTCCGGAGGGGTTGTCATCGAATGGCCCCGCCAGACGAAAACGTGCGCCCGGATGGCGAGCGGCGAGCAGCCGCGCGGCTTGGACGAACTCGGCGACACCTTTCTCCCGCAACAGGCGCGCGACCATGATGAAGACGGCGTCACCGGGTTCGCGCGGCGGCGCGTGGAAGCGCCCCAGGTTGACGCCGGAGCCGGGCACCACCGCAACCTGCTCGGGCCTGACGAGGCGCTTCGCCACGAAATACGCGCTGTCGGCGCTGTTCTGGAAGAACACGCGACCGTTGTCCGCCAACGCGATTCGATAGAGAACCTCGACGACCCGCCGGCGCAGGCGCCCGCGGCGCGAGTCGTCGAGGAAGACCGAGCCGCGGCCGGTGATCATCGAATGGGTCTGCACCCCACTCATGAAACGGCCGGCCAGCGAAGCGTAGATCACCGGCTTGATGGTAAAGCTCAGAACGATGCAGGGCCGTGACCGCCACAGGGTGCGCACAATGGCGGCGAAGCTCGCGAGCTCCGTGAACGGATTCGCCGAGTAGCGCCTGAGCGACAGGGGCACGCACCGGGCGCCGAGCCGCTCCAGGGTCTGCTGCGACGCGTCCGCGGGCGCCAGCGCGATCACGCCGTAGCCCCGACTCGCCAGCGCCTCGATGAGCTCCGCACGGAACCTCGCCAGGTAGGACATCGTGTTGTAGACCAGCACCACGCGCCTGTTCACCGCTTCCGTCTCCGCGCACGGGCGCGCTCAGCGGGTAGCCGAGGCCTGCGTCCGGCCCCGCTCGCCTGGAAAACGTCTCGCTCTGGCACAACGGACGCCGGTCGCCGCCGATCACTCGCGCCCGCTGCCGTAGGCGTCGTGAAAATCGTGGCGCACCATCTCGCGGACGAGCTCATCGAAGGAGGTCTGTGGCCGCCATCCCAGTTTCCGGTGTGCCTTGCCCGCGTCGCCGATGAGGTTGTCGACCTCGGCCGGGCGGAAGTAGTCCGGGTCCACCCGCACGATGCTGCGGCCCACCAGATCGGTAAGGGGCACATCCGCCGGAATCCACTCCGCGGCCGGATTGCCGGCAACGTCTTGCACCCGCGCCATCCGCTCCGCGCCCTCCCCTTCCCAGGAAAGCGTCAGCCCGTACTCTGCGGCCGAGGCATCGACGAACTCTTCCACGGAACACTGCCGGCCGGTTGCGATGACGTAGTCGTCGGGCTCGTCCTGCTGCAGCATCAGCCACTGCATCTCCACGTAGTCGCGCGCGTGGCCCCAGTCCCGCTTCGCGGCCAGATTGCCGAGATACAGGCACCGCTCCCGACCGAGCACGATGCCGGCGAGCCCGCGGGTGATCTTTCGGGTCACGAAAGTCTCACCGCGCCTGGGCGACTCGTGATTGAAGAGAATGCCGTTGCAGGCGTACAGGCCGTACGCCTCCCGATAGTTGACCGTTATCCAATAGGCATAGAGTTTCGCCACCGCGTAGGGGGAGCGGGGATGGAAGGGCGTGGTTTCCCGCTGCGGGACCTCGGCCGCAAGGCCGTAGAGCTCCGATGTGGAGGCCTGGTAGAAGCGCGTCTCGTCCATGCCTAGACTGCGCATCGCGTCGAGCAGCCGCAACGCCCCGAGGCCGTCCGCGTTGGCCGTGTACTCCGGTTCTTCGAACGACACGGCGACGTGACTTTGCGCCGCCAGGTTGTAGATCTCGTGCGGTTGCGACAGCTGCAGCACCCGCAGCAGGCTGCTCGAGTCCGTGAGGTCGCCATAGTGCAGGATGAGTCGTCGGTCCTCGACGTGAGGATCCTCGTAGAGATGGTCGATCCGCTGGGTGTTGAGCGACGAGGCCCGCCTCTTGATACCGTGAACCTCGTAGCCTTTCTCCAGCAGAAACTCGGCCAGGTAGGAACCGTCCTGCCCGGTGATGCCGGTGATGAGTGCGCGCTTGCTCATGAGTCTTGTCGTCGCGGTGGTCGTTCGCCGTGATCAGATCCGGAAGTAGTCCCTGTACCAGTCGACAAATCGCCTCACACCCGCCTCGACCGGTGTCGCGGGCTTGAAATCGACGTCTTCCGCGAGCGCGTCGACGTTGGCATAGGTCTCCCGCACGTCGCCCGGCTGCATCGGCAGGAGCTCCTTGACCGCCTTTTTCTGCAGACACTCCTCGAGCACCTCGATGTAACGGTTGAGCTCGACCGGGCTGTTGTTGCCGATGTTGTAGATGCGGTACGGCGCCGAGCTGGTGGCCGGATCGGGGTGATCACCGTCCCACGCCGCGTTCGGCGACGCGGGACGGTCCATGACCCGCACGACCCCCTCCACGACGTCGTCGATGTAGGTGAAATCCCTGACCATGTTGCCACGATTGAAGATCGGGATCGGCGTCCCCTCGATGATGCCCTTGGCAAATTTGAAAAGCGCCATGTCGGGCCGCCCCCAGGGCCCGTAAACGGTGAAGAAGCGAAGCCCCGTGCAGGGCAGTCCAAACAGGTGGGCGTAAGTGTGCGCCATCAGCTCGTTGGCTCGCTTGGTCGCCCCATAGAGCGACAGCGGATGATCGACGCCGTGATGCTCCGAGAACGGCAGCTTCGTGTTGGCCCCGTAGACCGAGCTCGAGGACGCATATACGAGGTGGTTGACGCCGTTGCCCCGACAGCCTTCGAGCACGTTGCCAAAGCCAACCAGATTGGCGTCGACATAAGCGGCGGGGTTTTCGAGGGAGTAACGCACGCCCGCCTGCGCCGCGAGGTTGACCACCGCATGCGGACGGTGGTCCGCGAACAGACGCGACAGAGCCTCTCGGTCGGAGATGTCCAGCTGCGCGAAGCGAAAGGCCCGGGAGTCCGTGATTCGTGCCAGGCGCGCACGCTTGAGATTGACGTCGTAATAATCGTTCAAATTGTCGACGCCCACCACTTCGTCGCCGCGCTCCAGCAACCGCAGCGCCAGGTGGGAGCCGATGAATCCGGCAACGCCGGTGACCAGTACCGTCATTGTCGCTGTCCTTGTCGTGCACGCTTGCGCGAGCGCCGGTGGGCGCACATCACAATCGCCACACGCGTATGCCCTGAGCTTCGAAGAACTCCCGCGGCAAGGCCGACTTCACGTCGACAAGACAGCCCCCCGGGGCCAGCTTGGCCATGATTTCGCTCGGCGGCATACGCAGATACTCGTTGTGTGACACCGCCAACACCAGTGCATCCGCGGGCGCGAGCGTCTCCCAGGTCTCGACGGCAACGCCGCAGGATTCGACCGCATCCTGCGCCCGCACCAGCGGATCGTGTACGTGGACGCTCAGTCCGTAAGACTCGAGTTCCCGGATCAGGGCAACGCTTTGCGAGTTGCGCAAATCGCGGCAGTTCTCCTTGAAGGTGAGCCCCAGCACATTGACCTTGTCCCCGCGCCCCCCCATGCGCAGGAGCTTGGCGGTCTTCTCCGCCACGAACTTGCCCATGCCGTCGTTGATACGCCGGCCGGCGAGAATGACCTCGGGATGATGCCCCTCCATCTGGGCCTTGTGGGTGAGATAGTAAGGGTCGACGCCGATGCAATGCCCACCGACCAGCCCGGGTTTGAACGGCAGGAAGTTCCACTTCGTGGACGCCGCCTCCAGCACCTCCTGGGTGTCGAGGCCGAGCCGATCGAAGATGATCGCCAATTCATTGATCAGCGCGATATTGAGGTCGCGCTGAGTGTTCTCGATGACCTTCGCCGCTTCGGCAACACGAATGCTCGAAGCGCGATGAACGCCCGCCTTGACGATCGAAGCGTACAGCTCGGCGACGGTGTCCAACGTCGGCCCGTCGTCGGCGGCGACGACCTTGACGATGCTCTCGAGCCTGTGCGCGGCATCCCCCGGATTGATGCGCTCCGGGGAGTAGGCCACGTGAAAGTCTCGCATCCAGGTCAGCCTGGACTCGGCCTCGAGAATGGGAACGCAGACCTCCTCGGTCGCCCCGGGATAGACCGTGGACTCGTACACCACCACGGCGCCCGCCCGCATGCGTCCGCCAACGGTGCGGCTCGCCTCTTTCAGGGGGCCGAAATCCGGTCGTCGCACGCCGTCGATGGGCGTCGGCACGGCGACGATATAGACGTCGGCTCCCTCAATCTCGGCCGGATCCGCCGTGAAACGCAGACGTGTTGCCGCCGCAAGCGCCTGCGGCGAGATCTCTTGTGCCGGATCTTCATGACGGCGGTAAGCATCGAGCAAGGCCTCGTCGAGATCGAAACCGACGGTGTCGCGCGTGCGGCCGAAGGCGATCGCCAGCTGTATGCCCACGTAACCCAGACCAATGACTGCCACTCGCATCGTGTGCTTTTCCGAGCCGCGACGGCACGCGCCATGGCGCCGCCGTCTTGGGTTGATCGTCGCGCGCCGCCTCGCGAAGGAAAGTCGCCTTCGGCTACGCTACCGCCCTGCAGAACCCGTCCGGATTCCGCATGGCCGGCATTTCCACAGCCGCCCAGGCGCCTAGCGGCCGCTCAGTGTCTTCACCCCCGAGCGGGGGCGGCACGCGCCCTTCCCCGCGCCAACGCGCACCGGCGCAATCCGGTCAATCGCCGATACGCAGCACATCGGGCACGTATACCCGTCGCGGATCCAGCCGCGAAATCATCTCGTCGTAGGTCGCCAGCGGTTCGCGCAGATCGGTGACGATAGCCGCGTCGTGCGCCGACGCCTGTTCAAACTCGCGCCAAACCGGCTTGGAGAAGAAACGCACTTTCTCGCTGCGGGCATCGTACAACCCCACAACCTCGACGGCCGACTCCATCGCCCGCAGCAACGCGATCTCGGCGAGATCGGAGACGCCGCACAGCAGCACCCGCGCGACGCCGTCGCGCCGGCACTCGGCGAGCACCCCGCTGCAGGACTTGCCGGCCTCGCGGTAGAAGTCGAACGATACGCTCAGATAGCGCGCCGTGAGCCGCGCTTTCTCCGCGAACCCCATGGGAGTCAGGTAGTACAGATAGCGGTTGGCCGGCGCCTCACTGATTTTGACGTAACCCTTGCGCACACACCGCTTGAGGTAGGAGTTCGCCAGCCCCAGCGCCACCCCCATCTGTCGCGCCAGGTGCCGCTGGCTGAGGTCGCTGCGGCGGTCGATGGCATCCAAGAGCTCGAGAGTCAGACGGTCCTCTTTGGAGTCCTTGGTGTTCACAGGATGAACACTATATCCGCTGACATCCACAGCGTCAAACACAAACTACCGCGGATTTACGCCCTAAGCGATTGATTAGAGTGTTTTTTTGGACGCTTAGAGCGGACGGCGAGACAACCCCGACGCCGGGTCAGGCCCACCGTATTCGGCCCGCACTTCGGCGCCGGCGAAGCCGCGGCGCGCCGGCTCCCGGGACGTCGGACCTTGTCGGCCTAGTCCGCCGACTCGAGATACGCCAGGCTGGTCGAGACGCGTGTCTGCTTGCCGACGATTTCGAGCAGAATGGTGACGCGCTCGCGGCTCGTTTTCGCCAGGAACAGGCCCTCGTAGCCGGCCATCGGACCGTCGGCGACCCGCACCCGGTCCCCCTTCGCGAATTCGCCCAGAGGCAGCTGTTGCACGCCGCACTCGTCCTCCCGGGCCGCCAGAGCCTCGACCAGTTCCTTCGGCACGACCGCCGGCTCCGAGCCGAATCGTACCAGGGAGCTGACACCGATGGTCGAGCGGATGGGTGCCCAGTTGTCGGTTACCGTGTCCAGGGCGATGAAGAGGTAGCGAGGAAACAGCGGCTCGATGCACATGATGCGCCGGCCCATGCGTCTTCGCGGCTGGCGTGCCATCGGCAGGTAGCAGACGAAGCCCTGTCGCTGCAGATTCGCCTTCGCAAGCTCTTCCTGTCGCGGCTTGGAGTAGACCAGATACCAGCGCTTGCCGCCGACCGAGGGCAGGTCTTCCGCCATCATCTCTCACCCGCAGCGACCGTCGGAAACGCGCTCAGCAGCTGCTCGACGTAATCCCCCACGCCCCGCTCGACGTCGTTGAAAGCACCATCGTAGCCGACGGCACGCAGGCGCGTCACATCCGCCTGTGTCCGGCTCTGGTATCTGCCGGACACGTCCGGTGGAAACGGAATGTATTCGATGACGGCATCGCCTCTCATCTTCTCGAGAGACAGCGGCTCTCGGCCCGACATGCCGCGACAGCGGTTCACCACGGCGGCGGCGATCTCGTTGAAAGTCCGGCTGCGCCCGGTACCCACGTTGAAAATCCCGTTCACCCCGGGATGATCGAAGAAGAACAGGTTCACCTTCACGACGTCCTCGACGGCGATGAAATCCCGACACTGCTCGCCGTCGCCGTAACCGTCGCTGCCTTCGAAAAGTCGCACGCCACCTCGCTCCCGGTACTGTTGAAAGCAGTGAAACGCCATCGAGGCCATCCTGCCCTTGTGCTGCTCGCGGGGCCCGTAGACGTTGAAGTATCTCAGACCCACCGCTTGCGGGTCGCCGGCCGAATGCGCCCGTCGTACGTACTGGTCGAAGAGGAGCTTGGAGTAGCCGTAGACGTTAAGTGGTCTCTCACACTCCCTCGACTCGCGAAAATCCGGACTGCCGCCGTAGACGGCCGCCGAAGACGCGTACAGCAGGCGTGCCCCGCTCTTGCGGCAGTACTCGAAAAGCCGCTTGGAGTATGTATAGTTGTTGTCCATCATGTAGCGACCGTCCGGCTCGGTCGTGGTCGAACAGGCGCCCTGATGGAAAATCGTGTCAACGGGACCGAACGAGGCGTTGCGTTCCAGCAGATCCCGGAATCTCTCCTTGTCGATATACTCGGCAATGTCACACTCGACGATATTGCCGAATTTGTCGGCCCGCGTCATATCGTCGACGACGATGATGTCGTCGATACCGCGACGATTCAGTCCCGAGACGAGGTTCGAGCCGATGAAGCCGGCGCCGCCGGTGACGACGATCATGGCGCCGCGGACATGCTATCGAGCTGCGATTCGAGCTCGGAACGGGTGGCGACGGCCGTGCCAAGCTTGCCGACGACAATGCCCGCCGCCGCGTTGGCGAGCTCCAGGGCCTGCTCATGCGGCAACCGCGCCGCGAGCGCCGTGGCCATTGCCGCGATCACCGTATCGCCGGCGCCGCTGACATCGTAGACCTCGCGCGCCCGGGCCGGGCTGCGCAGGACGACGCCGTCGCGGCCAAAGAGATCCATGCCCTTTTCGCTGCGCGTGATGAGCAGCGCCTCGACCGAGAGTTCCTCGAGCAAAGCTCTCGCCTTCACCTCCAGCTCGCTCTCGTCGGCGCAGGCGCCCACCACCGCCTCCAGCTCTCTGAGGTTTGGCGTTATCAGCGTGGCGCCGCGGTAACGCGTGAAATCGGCGCCCTTGGGATCGACGACGACAGCCACACCGTGTCCGCGGGCCCTGTCGATCATGGCGGCGACGTGGACGAGGCCGCCCTTGCCGTAGTCGGATATGACCACGACGTCGCTCGAGCCCAGCAGGGTCTCGAATTGATCCAGGCACTGGCCCAGCACCTCGTGAGTGGGCTTGCGCTCGAAATCGGCCCGCAGCAGCTGCTGATTGCGCGAAACGATGCGCAACTTCACCGTGGTGCTCGTCTGCGGATCGATGAGCAAACGGTGATCGACGTCGCCTTCGCTCAGTATGCGCGCAAGAGCCTCTCCCGCTTCGTCGTCGCCGACCACGGACAGAAGCGTGCACCGCGCGCCCAGCGCAGCCACGTTGTTGGCGACATTAGCCGCCCCCCCCGCGCGTTCCTCGCGTGTCGCGACCGAAACCACCGGCACCGGAGCTTCGGGAGAAATGCGCAGGACGTCCCCGAACCAGTAACGGTCCAGCATTACGTCGCCGACGACGAGCACGCAAATGTTGGAAAAATCGGGAAGCACGTCGCTCGCGGAGTCAGCGTCCTATGCCGAAGTAGGTGAAACCGGCCGTTCGCAGCGACTGCGGGTCGAACATGTTGCGTCCGTCGAATATCACCCGTCGCTTCATGCGACCGATCATCTCGCTCAGGCTCGGACTGCGGAAGACACGCCACTCCGTCACGACGACAAGGGCATCGGCCCCATCGAGCACCGCATAGGGATTGTCACCGAAAGACAGATCGTCGCGCTCGCCGTAGATGCGCAGCGCCTCGTCCATCGCCACCGGGTCGTAAGCCGCGACGTGCGCCCCCTTGGCCCACAAGTCTTCCATCACCACGCGACTGGGCGCTTCGCGCATGTCGTCCGTGTCCGGCTTGAACGACAGACCCCACAACGCGAAGCGACGTCCGTCGAGAGCGCCGCCGAAGTGCTGGACGATCTTCTCGCCCAGGACGTGTTTCTGACGATCGTTCACCGCCTCGACTGCTTCGAGGACGCGGGCTTCGAAATCCTGCTCGCGCGCCGTTCGGTGCAGCGCGCGAACGTCCTTGGGGAAACACGAGCCCCCGTAACCGCAGCCGGGATAAATGAAGTCGTACCCGATCCTCGGATCCGAGCCGATTCCCTGGCGCACGAGCTCGACATCGGCGCCCACACGCTCGGCGAGATTGGCGATCTCGTTCATGAACGAGATCTTGGTGGCCAGCATGGCGTTGGCCGCATATTTGGTCAGCTCTGCCGAGCGGATGTCCATGACGAGCATACGGTCGTGGGAACGATTGAACGGTGCGTAGAGCTGCCGCAAAACGGAGACGGTGCGTTCGTCCTCCGCGCCGACGACGATTCGATCGGGTTTCATGAAGTCCTCGACCGCCGCTCCCTCCTTGAGAAACTCCGGGTTCGAGGCCACCGAGAACGCCACCGAGGCGCCCCGGCCGGCGAGAGCGGCCTCGATCGCGGCGCGAACCTTGTCGGCGGTGGCGACGGGCACGGTCGACTTCGTCACCACGAAGCGAAATTCCTCCAGGTGCTCGCCGATTGCCCGGGCCACCTCGAGGATGTGCTGCAGGTCGGCGGAGCCGTCCTCGTTCGGCGGTGTACCGACCGCGATGAACACCACCTGTCCGTGGCGTAAGCCCTCGGCGATGCTCGTCGAGAACTTGAGCCGACCCGCCTCGGCGTTCTCCTGCACCATCGTCTCCAGGCCGGGCTCGTAGATGGGTATGCCGCCGGCGCGCAGACCATCGATCTTGCCGGCATCCTTGTCCACGCACATGACGTCATTGCCGACCTCTGCCAGACACGCGCCCGTCACCAGCCCCACGTACCCCGTCCCGACGATCGTCACTTTCATGCGTTAATCCTGATGCTCACTCCAAGCTTACGCCCCGTCGTGTCCCGCAGAATAAGGGGCGCACGCCGCAATGCGGGCATTATGCTCTTTTCTGCGTATCTGTCGACCCGCCACCGCCTTAGCGACCGCATAACGAAAAGGGTGCCCGACGGACACCCTTCTCCGAATTGCCCGTGAGCGACTCAGTTGCCGGCGCTGGGCGGCGCCTCCTGAGTTGCCGCCGGCGCGTCCTCGACGGCGAGTCGCCCGCGGTTTCGCTCCAGTATCTTGACGCCGATTCCCTTCACGTTGATCAGATCGTCGACGCTCTCGAAGCTACCGTGACTCTCGCGGAACTCCACGATGGCCGCTGCCGTCTTCGGCCCCACCCCGTTGAGTTCCTCGGCAAGCGTGGGCGCATCGGCCGTGTTGATATTGACCGCCGCGCTCACCGCGTTCAGCGAAAACCAGGAAACCGCGAACAACGCCAGTAGAACACGCAGAGCTTTCATCCTTGAACACCTCCATGTTTGCGAATGGCTGACTTCCGTCGGCGTGTCGTGTGCACCCCGACGCTCCTAATGGTAGCGTCTGCGCAGCGAGGCGGCGGTGGCAAATAGCACAGGGTTGAGCGCTTTACCGGATCATCTGCGCACAGCGCCGGCTTAATTCGCGAGCACCGCCGACTCGATCAGGCCCCGTGCCGACAACGGCATCATGGTGTTCCAGCGCTTGCAGCCCGGGCACTGCCAGTGGAGCAGCTTCCCGGCGAAGCCGCACTGGCGGCATTCGTACCCCTTTTCCCGCGCCACGATCCCACCGATGACCGTGTCCAGCAGGTCGAGGTCGCGTCGCAGCGCGTCCGTGCTGGACTCGAGCTTGACACGGATCAAGCGGTGCAACGCGTGAATGGACGGGTTGCGGCGCACCCAATCGAGCAGGAATTCCTCGGTATCGCGGGCGCCGCCCTGCGCCTCAAGCGCGTCCGCCAGGGCGAGTGCGAGCTTCGCGTTGCGATGGCGCTTGGAACAGGAGAGCAGGTACTCGCGCAGACCCGGCTCGTCTCCGAGAGTCTTGTAGCTGCTCGCGATCAGCCCCACGACCTCGCCGAGATAGTCCGCCTCCTGCTCCTCGATTCGGCTCCAGGTATCGATGGCCTTGCGGTGATCCCCGCTCAACGCTTCCAGGCGTCCGGACTGTATGGTAGCCCTGACGCAGCCGTTGTCGGCGGCAAACGCGCTCTCGAGATAGCGCCGGGCGCGCTCGTAGGCGCCTTCGATGATCGCCGCCTCGGCGAGCTCGCAGTTGTACTGCGCGATCACACGGGACATCGGTCGACTGGAAACCCGGGCAAGTCTCTGCGAAACCGATATGCACTTCTCCCAGTCCTTTTCCTGCTCGTAGATCTGGAGAAGGTGCCGGAGCGCCTGTTCGCTGTGCTCAGGCAGCTCCGCAAGCTCGATGAACAGATTCTCGGCCCGGTCGAGAAGACCCGCCTTGAAATAATCCTGGCCGAGCTGATAGAGGGCCTGAGTGCGCTGGTTTCGATCCAGATTGGTCCGGGCGACCAGGTTCTGATGGATGCGCGTCGCCCGCTCCACCTCGCCGCGGCGCCGGAACAGATTGCCGAGCGCGAGGTGCAGGTCGACGGTTTCGGTGTCGACCTCGAGCACCTTGATGAACACCTCGATGGCTTTGTCCGGCTGCTCGTTAAGCAGAAAGTTCAAGCCGCGAAAGTAAGCCGCCGGCAGATCGTAGCCCGCCTTGCGCGGCCACCAATTCGGGGTGTGCTTGGCGGCGAGCCAACCCGATCCGGCCGCAACCGGGAGAAACAGCACCAGCCAAAGCGGGTCCATGCTCGCCTAAACGACTTCCTCAGCGGGCACGACCTGCTTCTCGTCGAGCTGGCGCTGCGAGCGATCGGCTTCGCGCTGCGCCTTGCGCAGACGATGGCGCGTGCGCAGAACGAGCGTCCCGTTGGCGAGAAAACCGAAGATCACGCCGATAGCGAAGGCCGCCAGCAGAAACAACGCGAGCGGTCCCTGTGCGACCAGTCCGAAGTAGTAGCTTACCTCGATCTCCTGGGGATTCTTCAGCGTGAAGGTCACGCCGAACGCGGCAACCGCGAGCAGGACGATGACGAGCAGCAGCCTCCTCATGGGACCTCCCCGAACCGTGTGGGTCGAACAGACACGACAGCCTCGGGAGCCTGCGCGCCCGGCCCGGCGGCGCGCGGCGACAAACCGCTCGCCGCAACGCCCACGCCCGGCAACCGGCGACCGCGCCGGACACCCTTGCCCGGCGGGCGCGGCGCCTGGACGCCCCGATCAGGCGTCGTCATCACCGGCGCCCGGGTCCCCGCTCTTTTGGTCCACGCGCTCGCGCAACTGCCGCCCGGGCTTGAAATGCGGAACGTGCTTGTCAGGCACCGTTACGGCGTCGCCCGTCTTCGGGTTGCGACCGATGCGGGAAGGACGATAGTGCAGCGACAAGCTGCCGAAGCCGCGCACCTCGATGCGCTCGCCGCTGGCGAGGCCATCCGCCATGCGGTCGAGGAGCTCGCGCACAGCGAGCTCGACATCGCGATACGCGAGCTGAGGCTGCTCGGCGGCAAGAAGCTCGATCAGTTCCGACTTTGTCATCGCCGATGGGGGCTCGGATGCGAATCGTTTGCCCGAGGAAACAGCGCGGTCGCCGGTCGACCGTCGCCGCCCCGTGAGTCAGTCCTGTGTGCGCCGGCTCACTCTGCCGTGTTCTTGGATAACTGCTCTTTGAGCTTATCGCCGAGCGCCGTCGATCCAGCCGCGCTTTTGCGCGTGTATTCCTGGATCGCTTCTCCCTCGAGCTCGACCTCCAGCGCCTTGACGGACAGTGAGATGCGACGGTTCTTGCGCTCAATGCTGGTGACTTTCGCCTCGACGCCGTCACCCTCCTTCAGAATGGAGCGGGCGTCCTCGACGTGGTCGCGCGAGAGCTCCGTCGCGCGCAGGTAACCCTCGACCGCGTCGGTCAGCTTGATAACGGCCCCCTTGGCATCGACGCTCGTGACCGTTCCGGAAACAACGCTTCCCTTGCCGTGCTCTCCGACGTAGGCGGTGAACGGGTCCGACGTTGCCTGCTTGAGCCCGAGCGAGATGCGTTCGCGCTCCGGGTCCACGGCCAGTACCACAGCGGTCACCTCGTCTCCTTTCTTGAAGTCCCGCACTACGTCCTCCCCCGGACGGTCCCAGGAGATGTCGCTCAAGTGTATCAGGCCGTCGATGCCGCCCTCGAGACCGATGAAGACGCCGAAATCGGTGATGGACTTGATGGTGCCCGTGATCTTGTCGTTCTTGTTGTGGGTGGCGGCAAACTCCTCCCAGGGGTTCGGCCGGCACTGCTTCATCCCCAGAGAGATGCGGCGGCGCTCCGGGTCGATATCGAGCACCATCACCTCGACCTCGTCGCCCATGTGACAGACCTTCGAGGGGTGCACGTTCTTGTTCGTCCAATCCATCTCCGAGACGTGGACGAGCCCCTCGACGCCCTCCTCGAGCTCCACGAACGCGCCGTAATCGGTGATGTTGGTGACCTTGCCGAACATGCGCGTGCTCTCGGGGTAGCGCCGCGGCAGGTCCACCCACGGATCGTCGCCCAGCTGCTTCATTCCCAGCGACACGCGGTTTCGTTCACGATCGAACTTGAGCACCCGGGCCTCGATCTCGTCGCCGACCGAAACCACTTCCGAGGGGTGCTTGACCCGGCGCCAGGCGAGGTCGGTGATGTGCAGAAGACCGTCTATGCCTCCCAGGTTGACGAAGGCACCGTAGTCGGTGAGGTTCTTCACCACTCCCTTGACGATCTGACCTTCCTCCAGGTTGGCGAGCAGCGCATCGCGCTCGGCGGACAGCTCGTGCTCCACGACGGCCCTGCGTGAGACGACGACGTTGTTGCGCTGCCGGTCCAGCTTGATGACTTTGAACTCGAGCTCCTTGCCCTCCAGATAGCTCGAGTCCTTGACCGGCCGCACATCGACCAGCGACCCGGGAAGAAACGCCCGGATGTCTTCGATGGACACGGTGAACCCGCCTTTGACCTTGCCGGTGAGCGCCCCCTTGACGACGGAGTCGTTCTCGAAGGCCTTCTCCAGCTCGTCCCAGGCTCTGGCGCGACACGCCTTCTCGCGGGAAAGTCTCGTCTGCCCGAAACCGTCCTCGACGGCTTCGATGGCGACCTCGACACGGTCACCGACGTTCACCGTCAGATCGCCCTGCTGATTCTTGAACTGGGAACTCGGGATCTCCGCCTCCGATTTCAGGCCGGCGTTGACAATCACGTAGTCGCCGTCGACGCGAATCACTTCGCCGATGACCACCTCTCCCGGCCGCATCACCGATTTGGAGAGACTCTCCTCGAACAACTCTGCAAAACTTTCAGTCATCACCTGTTTTACCCGAAGGAGCTACCGCGGTAGCTCGTTGCAAATACACCTGCGCCTCAGCATGGACTGCGGCGCCTCGTTTTGGGCAGCGAATCGGTGTTGGGTGCCTGCGCGGCGAGCCGTTCGCTCAGCATCTCGAGGATGCGCGCGACGACCGCTTCGACGCCGAGTCCGGAGGTGTCGACGACACAGGCATCGCCCGCCGCTAGCAACGGCGACGATGCCCGACCGGCGTCGCGGTCGTCTCGATCCCGGATCGCTTGCCTGAGCTGCCGAAGGCTAACATCTAAACCCTTGTCTTTCAACTGCTTATAACGCCTTTGGGCGCGCACCTCGGCGTTCGCGGTGAGAAATATCTTCAACACGGCGTCCGGGAAGACCACGCCGCCCATGTCGCGTCCGTCGGCCACCAGACCCGGCGCCCGCCGCGCGGCGCGCTGCGCCCGCAGCAGGCCCCGTCGGACCTCGGGGATCGCGGCCAAGCGCGACGCCTGACGGCCGCACTCCTCGCTGCGCAGGGTCTCACCGCATTCCGTGCCGTCGACCAGGACGCGGACGCTGTCGGGGGGTTGTGGGACGAACTCCACGTCGAGCTCCGCGGCGAGCCGTTCGAGGGCGGCGGCGTCGTCGCCGTCCAGGCCGCGTGCCGCCGCCGCCAGCGCCAGGGCGCGGTACAAGGCACCGCTGTCGAGATAGTGCCAGCCGAGCCGCTGCGCGATGATCTGGCCGACGGTGCCCTTGCCCGAGCCGCTGGGACCGTCGAGCGCCAGCACCGGCACCGAGGACCCTGTCATGCGCTCGCCTGCTCCGTCACGAGCAGACCCGCCGTGCGCGCGAGCGACGCAAATCCGGGGAAGGACGTCGCCACGTTGCGGCAGTCTTGAACGACGATTTCTCCGCGGGCACGCAGCGCCGCCATGGCGAACGCCATGGCGAGCCGATGATCGCCGCGGCTGTCGACCGCCCCGCCGGCGATGGCCCCGCCCCGAATGCGCATGCCGTCCGCCCGCTCCTCGGCCTCGACCCCGAGGGCGCGCAGTCCGGCCACCACGGCCGCGATGCGGTCGCTCTCCTTGACGCGCAGCTCCGCCGCGCCGCTCACGACCGTCTCGCCCTCGCTGCATGCCGCGGCCACGGCCAGCGCCGGAAACTCGTCGATGGCCGGCGCCACCTGCTCCGCGCCGATGCGGACGCCGTGCAGGGACGCCGAGCGCACGCGGATGTCGGCGACGGGCTCGCCGCCCTGCCGACGCCGATGCAGAAGCTCGATGTCGGCCCCCATGGCGCGCAAAATCTCGATGACGCCGATCCGCGTGGGATTGACGCCGACGCCCTCGAGCTCGAGCGCGGACCCCGGGGCAATGCTGGCGCCGACGAGAAAGAACGCCGCCGACGACAGGTCGCCGGGGACGTCGACATGGGTGCCCTGAAGCCGCTGCCCGCCCGCGATACACACCCCGCCCGACGCGCGCGTCGTCTCGCAACCGAACGCCGACAACATGCGCTCCGTGTGATCGCGGCTCGGCGCCGGCTCGATCACGCAGGTCGTGCCGTGCGCATACAGACCCGCCAGCAGCAGGGCCGACTTTACCTGGGCGCTGGCGACAGGCAGGCGATAGCGGATGGCCCGCAGCCGCGGCACGGGCTCTACGCGCAGAGGCGGCGTGCCGGCCTGCGTCGCGCGTATGTGCGCCCCCATCCGACGCAGCGGCTCCACCACCCGCCTCATCGGGCGCCGCGACAGGGAGGCGTCGCCGACCAGCGTCGTGGCGAAGCGTTGTCCGGCGAGCAGGCCCGCCAGCAGGCGCATGGCGGTGCCGGAGTTGCCCAGATCGAGGGCGCCGGGGGGCGCCGCCAGGCCTTGCAGGCCGACCCCCTGCATACGCACGCGCCCGTCTTGCGGACCCTCGATCGACACCCCGAGGGCGCGCATCGCCGCGACGGTGGCGAGAACGTCCTCCCCCGCGAGCAACCCATCGGCCGTGGTGACGCCCTCCGCCACCGCGCCCAGGATAACGGCCCGGTGCGATATCGACTTGTCCCCGGGGACGCGCAGCCGCCCGGCCAGACGCCCGCCCGGCGCCACGCGCATGTGCCGCTCCGCGCTCCCCGTCACGACCGCCCCTTGGTGCGCGGCCCGGCGCCGGCGCGCGCGCGCAACAACCGGTCGCGTGCGCCCTTGGCGCGCCGAAAGATCGCCTCGAGCTGTTCCCCGTCGCCGGCTTCGACCGCCGCGCCCATGCGCGCCAGCGTGTCCGCGAACTGGCGCAGCCGGGCCGCCAGCGGACCGGCGTTGGCGACACAGATGTCGCGCCACATGACCGCGTCGCTGGAGGCGATGCGGGTGAAGTCGTAGAAGCCCCCGGCGGCCAGCTCGAAGCAACGCCGGCCCTCCGGCAGCGCGGCGATCATGTCGACGAGAGCGTAGGCCAGCACGTGCGGCAGGTGGCTCGTCGCGGCCAGCACGCCGTCGTGCTCTTCGGGCGCCATCTCCATCACCTCGCCGCCGGTGTGCGTCCACAGCCGGCGCACGCGCGCCAACGCTTGCGCGTCGGTCTCGGCGGTGGGTGTCAGAACGATGCGGTGATCGCGGAAGAGCGTGGCGAAGCTCGCCTCCACGCCGGAATGCTCGGTGCCGGCGATGGGATGACCGGGAACGAAGCGCGGGAACGCCGCACCGAGCCGGCGCCGCGCGGCAGCGATCACGGCGCCCTTGACGCTGCCGACGTCGGTGACCACGGTCGCCTCACCGAGGGCCGGTGCCGCGCGCGCGAGCAGCGCGTCCATGGCGCCGACCGGGGCGGCGAGGACCACGACATCGGCCCCGGCGAGCCCCTCCGGCAGCGCCGCGACCCGATCGATGACGCCGAGCGCGAGCGCGCGCTCCAGGTTGGCACGCGTGCGCCCCACGCCGACGATCTCGCCCACGGCGCCCGCCGCGCGCAGCGCCCGCGCGAGCGACCCGCCGATGAGGCCGACGCCGACGATGACGAGGCGATCTATGATCGCGTCAGCCGCCACGCTCGCGTTCCCAGGGCGGCGTCACGGTGGCGCCGGCCGCGGCCGCCGCGCGCGCACGCGCTGCCGGGGTCACGCCGCGCTCACCCGCGCCGCAGGGCAGCGGCCAGGGCCTCGAGCGCGCGCTCGTTCTCCCCGGGCAGACCCACGGTGATGCGCAGATGACGATCCATACCGTAGTTGGCGACGGGTCGAACGATGACGCCGAGGCGCAGCAGCGCCTCGTACACGGCCGCGGCCGGGCGGGCGACGTCCACGGCGACGAAGTTGGCCACCGACGGCACGTAGCCGAGCCCGAGCTCGTCGAAACCCCGGCACAGCCGCAGTCGCTCGTCGCGGTTCTGGGCGCGGCTGGACTCGACGTAGCCCGTGTCCTCGAGCGCGGCGATCGCCGCCGCCTGCGCGAGGCTGTTGACGTTGAACGGCTGGCGCACCCGATTGAGCAGATCGGCGATCTGCGGGCTCGATACGGCATAGCCCACGCGCAGCCCCGCAAGACCGTGCGCCTTCGAGAAAGTGCGCGTGACGACGAGGTTGGCGTACTCGGTCAGCCATGCGATGCAGTTCGGATAATCGGACTCTTCGACGTACTCGAAGTACGCCTCGTCGACGACAACGATCAACGTCTCGGGAACGGCGTCGAGAAAGGCGCGCAGCGCCGCCGCACCGACCCACGTGCCGGTGGGGTTGTTCGGATTGGCGATGAACGCTACGCGCGTTTTCTCGCTCACCGCGGCGCGCATCGCCTCAAGATCGTGCCCCCACTCCCGCGCCTTCACCGCCAGGCCGATCGCGCCGATTGCCTGCGCCGCCAGGGGGTAGACGGCGAACGCGTGCTCGGAGAAGACGATCTCCTCGCCGGGCGCCGCAAAGGTGCGCGCCACCAGCTCCAGGACGTCGTTGGAGCCGTTGCCCAGCGTGATCTGTGACGCGTCGACCCCGAGGTGTGCGCCGAGCGCCCGCTTGAGCCCGAAGCCGTTGCCGTCGGGATAGCGGGTGACGTCGACCGCCGCCCGGCGAACCGCCTCGAGAGCGCGCGGCGACGGGCCGCCCGGGTTCTCGTTGGAAGCGAGCTTGATGGCCTCGCGCAACCCGTACTCGCGCTGCAGCTCTTCGATCGGCTTGCCGGGCTGATACGGCCGCAGACGGCGGACGCCGGCGACGGCGAGGACCGAGGGGTCGAGCGCCTTGGCCGCCATCACAGCACCGCCCGCGGGTAGGACCCGAGCAGCTTGAGCGCGGCCGCCTCCTCGCCGAGCTCACGCAGGGCCAGCGCTACGGCCTCGTCCTCGGCGTGCCCCTCGATGTCGATGAAGAAGACGTACTCCCACAGACCCGTGCGCGAGGGGCGCGACTCGATGCGCGACATGCTGATGCCGTGTCGGGCGAGCGGCTGAAGCAGCTTGTAGAGCGCGCCGGGGACGTTGCGGCTCGAGACCAGCAGGCTGGTCTTGTCGCGGCCGCTCGGCGCGCTGGCCTGCGCCCCGATCACCAGAAACCGTGTCGTGTTGACGGGGTCGTCCTCGATGTTCGCAGCGAGGACATTGAGCCCGTAGAGCTGGGCGGCGGAGCGGCTCGCGATGGCGGCGGCGGCCTCGTCGTTGCGCACGCGCTGCGCCGCCTCGGCGTTGCTGCTCGCCGTCTCGAGACTCACGCCCGGCAGGGACGTGCCGAGCCAGCGCCGGCACTGCGCCAGCGCCTGCTCGTGCGCGAGCACGCGCTGCACCTGCGACAGCTTCCCGGCGCTGCCGAGCAGGCAGTGGTGAATGCGCAGCGCGACCTCGCCGCAGACCCTGAGCGATGTCTGCACGAGGCGATCGAGCGTGTTGGTGACGCCGCCCTCGATGGAGTTCTCCACCGGCACCACGCCGTAGTGCGAGTTGCCCGCCTCGACCGTGCGGAAGACCTCGTCGATCGACGCCACCGGCACGAAGTCTGCGCTCGACCCGAAATGTTTGACGGCCGCCGCCTCGGTGTAGGTCCCCTGCGGGCCGAGCACGCACACGCGCAGCCGGGACTCCGCCGCCAGCGTCGCCGACATGATTTCCCGGAACAGCCGCGCCATGTCCTCGTCGGGCAACGGTCCCTCGTTGCGCGCGATCACTTCGCGCAGCACCTGAGCCTCCCGCTCCGGCCGGTAATAGTTGCCCGGCCCTGACTCGGACTTGATGCGCGCGATCTCCAGCGCAATGGCGACGCGTTCGTTGATAAGCGTCTGCAGGCGCGCGTCGATGCGATCGATGCGTTCGCGCTGCTGCTGCAGTCGTGGGTCGTCGCTCATGGCGAACTGCGCGTCCCCGCTCGCTGCCCCGGTCGTCCCGTCGCGGGCGTCACGCGTCCTGCTCGGCTTCGTCGCTCGCCGACTCTTCGACCTTGCCGATGCCGACGAGGCGCTCCTCCTCGTGCAGATCGATCAGGCGCACCCCGGCCGTGTTGCGACCCAGAAGAGAGATTTCGTTGACGCGCGTGCGGATGAGTGTTCCCCCGTCGGTGATCAACATGACCTCGTCTTCCTCCGCCACCAGCTCAGCGCCCACAACCGCCCCGTTGCGGCCCTTGACCTGGATGGAGATCACCCCTTGGCCGCCGCGCCGCTGGCGAGAGTACATGGCGGTCGCGGTGCGCTTGCCGTAGCCGTTCTCGGTGGCGGTGAGCACTGCCGCGTGCTCGCCTGCGTCCGCGGTGAAGTTGATCAGGGAGATGAGCTTGCCGCCCTTGAGCGAGATCCCGCGTACACCGCGGGCCGTGCGCCCCATGGCGCGCACGTCGCTCTCGGCAAAGCGAATCGCCTTGCCCGTGCTCGCGAACAGCATGATGTCGTGACTGCCGTCGGTCAGGCCGACGCCGACGAGCTCGTCCGCCTCGCCCAGCTTGAGCGCCCAGATGCCCGAGCTGCGCGGGCGGGAGAAGTCCATGAGCGAGCACTTCTTGACGGTGCCGGCGGCGGTTGCCATGAACACGAACTTCGTCTCCTCGAATTTGCGCACCGGGAGCACCGCCGTCACCTTTTCGTCCTCAGCCAGTGGCAGCAGCTGCACGAGCGGCTTGCCGCGCGCGATACGGCCCGCCTGCGGCAGCTGATAGACCTTGAGCCAGTACACCTTGCCGTAGTTGCTGAAACAGAGGATGGTGTCGTGGGTGTTGACGACGAAAAGATGCGCGACGAAGTCCTCGTCCTTGGTTCGGGTCGCCGTCTTGCCGCGGCCTCCGCGCCGCTGTGCCCGGTAGTCGGCCACCGGCTGGGCCTTGGCATAGCCGGCATGCGACAGCGTCACCACCACGTCTTCCTCGACGATCAGGTCTTCGGTGGTCACGTCGAGGCGGTCGTGCACGATCTCCGTGCGCCGCTCATCGCCGTAGCGACCGCGGATCTCGACCAACTCCTCGCGGATGACCTCCAGCAGGCGCTCACCGCCCGCGAGAATGCCCAGAAGGTTGCCGATCAGATCGAGGATCTGCGAGAACTCGTTAAAGATCTTGTCCTGCTCGAGCGCGGTGAGGCGCTGCAATCGCAGATCGAGGATAGCCTGCGCCTGGGCGTCCGAGAGCCGGTAGCCCGCATCGGTCATACCGAACCCCGCCGCCAGCCCCTGCGGCCGGGTCAGCTCCGCGCCGGTGCGCTCGAGCATCTTCGTCACCATTCCCGGCTCCCAGCTTCGCGCCATCAACCCTTCCTTCGCCTCGGTCGGATTCTTCGCCGCCCGGATCAGCGCAATGACCGGGTCGAGGTTGGCCAGCGCCACCGCGAGCCCCTCCAAGACGTGGGCGCGTTCCCTCGCCTTGGCGAGCTCGAACACCGTGCGCCGCGTGACCACCTCGCGGCGATGGCGAAGAAACTCCTCGAGCAGCTGGCGCAGGTTGAACACGCGGGGCTGGTTCTGTGACAGCGCCACCATGTTGATGCCGAACACGGACTGCATCTGCGTGTACTGGTAGAGGTTGTTGAGGACCACTTCCGGCACCTCACCGCGGCGCAGCTCGATTACCATGCGCATGCCCGCCTTGTCCGACTCGTCGCGCAGCCCGGCGATCCCCTCCAGGCGCTTGCTCTTGACAAGCTCGGCGATCTTCTCCAGCAGGCGCGCCTTGTTCACCTGGTACGGGAGCTCGTTGACAATGATGGACTGGCGCCCGCTCTTTTCATCGGTCTCGAAGTGAGCGCGCGCACGCATGTAGATCTTGCCGCGGCCGGTCTCGTAGGCCTCACGGATTCCCCGGGCGCCGTTGATGATCCCGGCGGTCGGAAAGTCGGGTCCGGGAATGTGGCGCATCAACTCTGCCACGCTCAGGTTCGGGGCCTCGAGCAGGGCCAGGCAACCGTCCACAACCTCGGTGAGGTTGTGCGGCGGAATGTTCGTGGCCATACCCACGGCGATTCCTGACGAACCGTTGACGAGCAGATTCGGCACGCGCGTGGGCAGCACCAGGGGCTGCATCTCGGTTTCGTCGTAGTTGGGCCCGAAGTCGACGGTCTCCTTGTCGATGTCCGCCAGCATGTCGTGGGCGAAACGCTGCAGGCGAATCTCCGTGTACCGCATGGCCGCGGGCGAATCGCCGTCGATGGAGCCGAAGTTGCCCTGGCCGTCGATGAGGGGATAGCGCATGGAGAAGCTCTGCGCCATGCGCACGATGGTGTCGTAGACGGCCGTGTCGCCGTGGGGATGGTACTTGCCGATGACGTCTCCCGTGATGCGCGCGGATTTCTTGTAGGGCTTGTTCCAGTCGTTGCCGAGCTCCGACATGGCAAAGAGCACGCGCCGGTGAACGGGCTTGAGCCCGTCGCGCACGTCGGGCAGTGCGCGGCCGACGATCACGCTCATCGCGTAGTCCAGATAGGACTGCCGCATCTCTTGCTCGAGATTGGCCGGGATGGTTTCTTTGGCGAACGATTGCATAGCGGGCGTTTCGATCCGTCAGCGGGCCAGGGAGCGCTCACCGCGCCGCGGTGAGCTTGCCGAAAAACCGCGTAATTTTAACACATTACCCGAGCCCAAAGCAGCTCGGATCCGGCGTCGAGGGGGTCAGCCGCGCCCCCCTCCGCCCGCCCCGCGGAGCAGCGCCTCGAGCGCGGCGCCATCGGGTTTGCGAACCACGCCCCTCTCGGTCACGAGGGCATCGACCAGGCTCGCCGGAGTGATGTCGAAGACCGGGTTCCAGGCGCCTGCGGCGGCGACGGACAGGGGTTCACCGGCGATGCTCAGCACCTCGCTCGGGTCGCGCTCCTCGATGGGAATGTCCTCACCGGTGGCGGCCTGCTCGTCCACCGTGCTCGTCGGTGCGACGACGATGAAAGGCACATCGTGCCGCCGGGCGGCGATCGCCAGCGCGTAGGTGCCGATCTTGTTGGCGACATCGCCGTTGCGCGCTACGCGATCGGCGCCCACGAGCACCGCCTGCACCTTCTTCGCGCGCATCGCGGGAGCGGCGGCGGCATCCGCGATCACCGTCACCGGGATGCCGTCGCGGGCGAGCTCCCAGGCGGTCAGCCGGGCCCCCTGCAGCCACGGCCGCGTCTCGTCGGCAAACACGTGCACCCGCCGCCCTGCTTCGGCGCAGGCACGCACCACCCCGAGCGCGGTGCCGAATCCACCGGTGGCGAGCGAGCCCGCGTTGCAATGGGTCAACACGCTGTCGGCGCCCGCAATGAGTGCCGCTCCCAGCTCTCCCATGCGCCGGTTGTCGCGCACGTCCTCGGCGTGAATCCGCTGCGCCTCCGCCAGCGCCCAGGCCTGCGCATCGCCGCCGGCGAAAGCCCTCATGCGGCGCATCATGCGCGCCAGCGCCCAGCTCAGATTGACGGCCGTCGGGCGCGCCGCGGCGAGCCGCTGCCGCTCCGGCTCGAGGGCCGACTCCCAGTCGGCGACCGCAGCGCCACCCCGCTCGCGCACCGCCAGCACCACGCCGAACGCGGCCGCGATGCCGATGGCGGGTGCGCCGCGCACGACCATGGCGCGGATGGCATCGGCCGTCTCCGCGGCGCTGCGCACGACGACATGCGTCTCCTCGTGCGGCAGCCGCCGCTGGTCCAGAAGACGCAGCCCGTCCTGGGTCCAGGCAATGGGGCGAACATTGTCGTGGCGGCTCATCGACGAAACTCCCCCGCTCCTGCGTTGCCCGTGTGATGACGGGGATGGGCGTCGTGGTTCATGGCGTCAGGCATCGGCACCGGCCGTGTATCGACGGCCCGCCCGGCCGGCATTCAGTATACCCGCCGGCATGCCTTGTACTGCAGGAAGCTCAGGCGTTATCTTTGCGCCGATGGATGCGGTCGACACCCTGATTGTGGCCGAGTGGGTCATTCCCGTCGACGAGCAGGACGCGACGCTGCCCCAGCACGCAGTGGCCATCCGTGACGGCGTCATCGTCGACATCGCGGAGGCTTCCTCGGCACGAAAGCGCTATCGTGCCGCTGAGACCCTCGAACTCCCCGCCCACGCGCTCATTCCGGGTCTGGTGAACACGCACACCCACGCGGCCATGACGCTGCTGCGTGGCTTTGCCGACGACCTGCCGCTCAAGACCTGGCTGCACGATTACATCTGGCCCGCGGAGACCCAGTGGATGGGCGAAGACTTCGTGCGCTGCGGCACTGATCTCGCCATCGCGGAGATGATCCGCAGCGGCACGACCTGCTTCAACGACATGTACTTCTTCCCCGACGTCGTGGCCGCGCGCGCCGAAGCGGCCGGCATGCGTGCGTGCGTGGGCCTCATCATGCTCGACTTCGCCACCGCCTGGGCACAGGGGCCGCAGGAGTACCTCGACAAGGGGCTGGGCCTGCACGACGAGCTGCGGCACTCGATGCTGGTGACGACGGCCTTCGCGCCGCACGCGCCCTACACGGTGTCCGACGAGCCGCTGGGCAAGATCCGCATGCTGGCAGACGAGCTCGAGATGCCCGTTCACATTCACCTGCACGAGACCGCCCACGAGATCGACGAGTCGATGGCACGCTTCGGCATGCGCCCGCTCGAACGCCTGAGCCGGCTCGGGTTGCTGACGCCGCGCCTGCTCGCCGTGCACATGACCGAGCTGCTGCCGGCGGAGATTGCCGCCATCTCCGACACGGGCATCAACGTGGTGCATTGTCCCGAGTCCAATCTCAAGCTCGCCAGCGGCATGTGCCCCGTCTCGCAGCTGCTGTTGAGCGGCGTCAACGTCGCCCTGGGCACCGACGGCGCGGCGAGCAACAACGATCTCGACATGATGGGCGAGATGCGCACCGCGGCGCTGCTGGCAAAAGGCATGAGCCGGGATCCGACCGCCCTGAACGCCCACGAGACGCTGCGCATGGCAACGCTGAACGGCGCCCGCGCCCTGGGCCTTGGTGAGGTGACCGGCTCGCTTGCCGTCGGCAAGGCGGCGGACATTGTCGCCGTCGATCTCGCCGCCGTGCACACCGAGCCGATCTACGATCCCGTCTCTCAGATCGTCTACAGCGCGACCCGCGACCAGGTGAGCTCGGTGTGGATCGCCGGACAGAGCGTGCTGCGCGAGCGGCGACTCGTGCGGCAGGACGAGAACGAGGTGATCGCGCGGGCGCGGCGTTGGCGCGAGCGCATCGCGGCATGAGATCCGCCCAGGCGGGACAGTGGGGCACGGGGGCACCCGCATGACAACCGCGCGCACCCGGACCGCGGCCGAGGCGGCGGTGAACGTGGATCATGACGAGGTGGTCAAGTTCGAGGAGCTGGCGGCCCGGTGGTGGGATCCCGAGGGCGCGTTCCGCCCCCTGCACGAGCTCAACCCCTTGCGCCTGCGCTTCGTCGACGACGCCACTCCCCTGAAAGGCCAGCGTGTCGTCGACGTCGGCTGCGGCGGGGGCCTCCTGACGGAGGCCATGGCGCGCCTGGGCGCCGAGGTCACCGGCATCGACGCCGCCCGCGCGCCCCTCTCGGTCGCGCGGCTGCACGCCAAGGAGAGTGGACTTGACATCGACTACCGCCGGGCGACGGCCGAGGCGCTCGCGGCGCAGCATCCCGCCTGCTATGACGTCGTCACCTGCATGGAGCTGCTCGAGCACGTTCCCGACCCCGGCGCCGCCATTGCGGCCTGCGCCGAGCTCGCGCGTCCGGGCGCAAGCGTTTATTTCTCCACCATCAATCGCACGCCGGCGGCCTGGCTGCTGGCCATCGTGGGGGCGGAGTACGTTGCGGAGCTGCTGCCGCGAGGCACGCACACCTACGCCAAGTTCATCCGCCCGTCCGAGCTGGACCTGTGGTGCCGGCGCGCGGGACTCACGCTGCGTGCGCTGAGCGGCCTGCACTACAACCCGATCCGGCGCTCGGCTCGACTCGGCGAAGGCGTCCACGTGAACTACATTGCCCGGTGCACCCGCGACGATGCCTGAGGAAGACGCCGCGGCAACCGAGCGACCGAGGTCTCCCCCACCGCCGGTGCCTGTGCGCCCCGCCGCCCCGCGGGGGAACTTGTTGCCGGCAGCGCACGCGTGAACGACCCCCTCTTCGGCCTCGAAGTCGGTCTCGAGCATGCGCTGTTGCTCGCCGTAACGGCCGTGGTGTCGCTCGTGCTCGGCTGGCTGATCGCACGCGCGCGCGCCCAGCGGCGCATCGCCGTGCTGGAGACGCGTCTGGAGGACGAGCGTGCCGGGTCGCTCGAGAAGCGTAAGGACATGGATCGCGCGTTCGCCGCCCTGTCCGCAGACGCCCTCGAGAAGAACAATCGCTTGTTCCTGCAGCTGGCGCAGCAGACGCTGCAGCGCTTCCACGTGCACGCCCAGGGCGAGCTCGAGCTGCGCGAGCGTGCCGTCGAGGATCTGGTGAGACCGCTGCGCGAGACACTGCAGCGCACGGAGCAGCAGCTGGTGCAGCTCGAGCGCGAGCGTCGCGAGGCCCACGGCGCGCTCACCCAGCACCTTGAGACGCTGGCGCGGAGTCACGAGGCGCTGCAGGGCGAGACACGCAATCTCGTGCAGGCGCTGCGACGACCCGAGGTGCGCGGCCAGTGGGGCGAGCTCACCCTGCGGCGCCTGGTCGAGCTCGCCGGCATGGCCGAGCACTGCGATTTCGTCGAGCAGGTGTCCGCCGGCGCCGGCGAGACAAGGCTGCGCCCGGACATGGTGGTCTACATGCCCGGGGGCAGACAGGTGGTCGTCGACGTGAAGACGCCGCTCGACGCCTACTTGAGCGCCGTGGAGGCGAGCGACGACGAGGCGCGCCTCAACCACCTCCGCCGCCACGCGCTCAACGTCAGGCAGCGCGTTCGCGAGCTGGCGTCCAAGGCCTACTGGACCCAGTTCGAGCAGACACTGGACTTCGTCGTCCTGTTCATCCCCGGGGACCAGTTTCTGGCCGCGGCACTGGAGATCGACCCCGAGCTGCTGGAGACGGCCTTGGCGCGAAGGGTCATTCTGGCGACACCGACGAGCCTCGTCGCCCTGCTGCGCGCCGTCGCCTACGGCTGGCGGCAGGAGTCGCTCGCGGCCAATGCCGAGCAGATTCGCGCCACCGCCGAGGAAATGCACGATCGCCTCGCCACGCTCAGCGAGCATTTCGTGCGTCTCGGCCGACACATCGACGCCAGCGTGGCCCAGTTCAACCGCCTGGTGGGCTCGTTCGAGAGCAAAGTTCTGCCAGGGGCACGCAAGTTCGCCGGCATGGGCATCACGCCGAAGAAGGAGCTGGCTGACACCGCCTACGTCGAGAGCCGACCGCGCGAGGTGTCGATCGGCGACGAATGAGGCGGCACGCGACTACCGCGCGCCGTGCCGGGGCGCGTGAGCGTGCGCGGCAAGGGTGAGCAGTGACGCCGTGCCGGCGCGGCCCCCGCCGTCGAAGCCGCGCGCGTTGGATTCGCGTCGGGCGCTCAGACGAGCAGTCGGATGAGTCGGTCTTCGAGGTCGATGCGGGTGGCCAGCGCCTCGCCGAGCTGCGACAGGTCTTCGGACAGGGAGCTGAGCGCCGCCGCGGTCTGCCGATCCTCGTACTTGTCGTTGAAGCGCACGGCGAGCTCCGTGACCGCGGCGATGTTGGGATAAACCGTCTCGGCGGCCGCCGCGACCTGCCTGCGCCTCTCGCTGCCTTCGACGATCCGCTGGTAGAGAGCGAAATGCCCGGCGGCGATGTAGTCCATGAGCAACTGACAGAACTCGGTGAGCAGGGGCCGCACCTCGCGCTCGTCGGAATAGGGCTCGAGGCCCGCCACGCGGCAGAACAGCACCAGCATCTCGGCGCGCTCTGCGACCAGCTTCTTCACCGTGTCGGACGTTCGCGATCGTCGCTCTTTCATGACCACCCCTGGCGGCCCGCGGGTGATAGCACGCCCACCCGATGGCGGTCAACGCCCCTCGTTCGGGTGGTCGATTCCGGCCGTCCGACGCAGCGTCTCGACGGCGCGGCGGTCGAGCTCCACCCAACCGCCGCGCGCCAGGGTGCGCGGCAAACGAATCGACCCGAAGCGGATGCGCACGAGGCGACTCACGGGGTTGCCGACCGCCTGCCAAAGGCGCCGCACCTCGCGGTAGTGCCCGCGCCGCAGCACGACCCGATACCACTGATTGACGCCGCTGCCGCTGCGGTGCTCCACGCGCATGAACTTTGCCTGCTCGCCGTCAATCTCAATGCCGGCCCGCAACCGTTCCAGGCTCTCGCGGGCGACGGGTCCGCGCACACGGCACAGGTACTCTCGCTCGAGACCGCGGCGCGGATGCATGAGGCCGTTGGCGAGCTCGCCGTCGGTCGTGAACAGCAGCAACCCCGAGGTATTGATATCGAGGCGACCCACCGCGATCCAGCGACCGTCGCCCGGCGGCGGCAGCGATTCGTAAACCGTGCGACGGCGCCCGGGATCCCGGCGCGTGCAGATCTCTCCCTCGGGCTTGTTGTAGACGATGACACGCCCACTGCGCAGCGCGATACCGCCGAGATCCAGCCGGCGCCCGTCGAGGTCTACCCGCTCGTCGCCGTCGACCCGCACGCCCAACGACGCCACGGCGCCGTCGACACGCACCCGACCGGCGGCGATCAGCCTCTCGATTTCCCGACGCGAGCCGACACCCAGGCGCGCAAGGACTTTGTGCAGCTTCTCACTCACCCACCGGCCGGGCCGGTGCCGAATCGGCCATCCACGGCGCAGCTTCGCCCTCGTCCTGCGTGCGCGGCTCGCCGTCATCGGCCGGCTGGACCTCTTCGCCGGCGGAAACGCTTCCCTCGCGCTCCTCCTCCTCGGAGTCCTCGAACGGCAGGCTCAGATTCAGCTCCCGCGCGATCTCGCCCATATCCCTCTTTTCCATGAGGCTGGGCAAATCCTTCAGCGTGGCCAGGTTGAAGTACTCGAGAAACTGGCGTGACGTGGCATAGAGAGCCGGTCTGCCCGCCACATCCCGGTGACCGACCTGCCGCACCCACTCGCGATCGAGGAGGGTGCGCATGATCTCCGTGCTCACGCCAACGCCGCGGATCTCCTCGATGTCGCCGCGGGTGACCGGCTGACGGTAAGCGATGATGGCCAGCGTCTCCAGCAGGGCACGGGAGTAGCGCGGCGGCCGGCTCTCCGAGAGCTTGCGCAGCCACGGCGCCAGTTGCTCACGGGTCTGCATGCGAAAGCCGCCCCCGATCCGGCGCACCTCCACGCCGCGATGCTCGCAGTCGGCCTCCAGGGCCACGATGGCCTCGTCAACCTCCTCTTGCGTGGGCCGGGCCTCTCGCGGAAACAGCGACATGAACCGCTTGACCGTCAGCGGTGCATCGCTGGTCAGCATGGCCGCCTCAAGTATTTTTTTCAGCTCGTTGTGGATTTCCGACATCAGCGGACCGCCCTGATGTGAATGGGAGAAAAGGGTTCGTTCTGCACCGCGATGAGCATGTCGTCCTTGATGAGCTCGAGGATGGCCACGAAGGTGACAATCAGCCCCAGACGCCCCTCCGACGGCTCGAAGAGCTGCTCGAAACGCAGATACTCGGCAGACTCGAGGCGCTCGAGAATCCGCGTCATGCGCTCGCGAACCGACAGCGCCTCCCGCGTCACCAACAGGTGCTGGTTGCGGGCAGCGATCTCGATAACGTTGCTGAACGCGGCGACGAGATCCGAGATCGCGACCCGGGGCTGGGGGGGGACGAACGTGGGATCGTCGAATTCAGCCCTGGCGACGAAGATATCGCGCTCGACCCTCGGCCGGTCGTCCATCTCGAACGCGGCTTGGCGAAAACGCTCGTACTCCTGCAGGCGCGCCACCAGGGCCGCGCGGGGATCCTCCCCCTCTTCCTCGTCGGCCTGGGGCCGGGGCAGCAGCAGGCGCGACTTGATCTCCGCCAGCGTTGCCGCCATGACCAGGTACTCCGCCGCCAGATCCAGCTCGAAGGCGTGCATGAGCTCGATATAGGTCATGTACTGCTGCGTGATCGCCGCAACCGGAATGTCGAGAATGTCGATGTTCTGTTTGCGGATCAGATACAGCAGCAGATCGAGCGGTCCCTCGAACTGCTCGAGAAAGACCTGCAGAGCCTCCGGCGGTATGTACAGATCGCTGGGCCAGTGTTCGATCTCACGGCCCCCGATCGTCGCCCGCGGGTGCAGCCGGATGACATCGGCGGTGGGTGGTGGGGAAGCGTCGCTCATCAGTAGTAGTCCGTGCCCACGCAGCGTCGCACCTCGCTCATGGTTTCCTCGGCGACGCTGCTGGCGCGCTCGCAACCGTCGGCGATGATGTTGCGCACGAGCGTCGGATCCTCAGTATAACGCCGCGCCCGCTCGTGCATGCTGCTCTGTTCCGCGAGGACCTCGTCGATGAGCGGTTGCTTGCAGTCGATGCAGCCGATGCCGGCGGTGGTGCACCCCTCGTGCACCCACTGCTTGACCTCGTCATCGGAATAGGCCTCGTGCAGCTTCCACACCGGGCACTTGAGGGGATTGCCGGGGTCGGTGCGCCGCTTACGCGCCGGGTCGGTCGGCATGGACCGCAAGCCCTTTTCGACACGTCCGGGATCGTCGCGCAGCGCGATGGTGTTGTTGTACGACTTGGACATCTTCTGGCCGTCGAGCCCGGGAAGACGCGAGGCGTGGGTCAGCAGAGCCTCCGGCTCGGGCAGGATGACGCGACCACCGCCTTCGAGGTGGCCGTACAACCTCTCCCGGTCGGCCAGGGCGAGATTGTGCTGACCTTCGAGCAGCGCCTGGGCTTTCTCCAGAGCCTCCTCGTCGCCGCGCTCGACGTAAGCCTGGCGCAGTTCCCGGTACAAACGTCCCGTTTTGCGTCCCAGCTTCTTTATCGCCGCCTCCGCCTTCTCGACGTAGCCGGGATCGCGGCCGTAGAGGTAGTTGAAGCGCCGCGCTATCTCCCGGGTCAGCTCCACGTGCGGCACCTGGTCTTCCCCGACCGGCACCCGCGATGCCCGGTAGATCAGGATGTCGGCGCTCTGCAGCACGGGATAGCCGAGGAAGCCGTGCGTGGCCAGATCACGCTCCTTGAGCCTCTCCTGCTGCTCCTTGTAGCTCGGGACGCGCTCCAGCCAGCCGAGCGGCGTGATCATCGACAGCAGCAGAGCGAGCTCGGCGTGCTCGATCACGCGGGACTGGATGAACAGCGTCGCTCGAACCGGGTCGACGCCTGCGGCCAGCCAATCGACCACCATGTCCCAGACGTGAGCGGTGAGGCTCGCCGGCTCCTCGTAGTGCGTCGTCAAGGCGTGCCAATCGGCGACAAAGAAAAAACTCTCGTACTCGTTCTGCAGACGCACCCAGTTCTTGAGCACACCGTGATAGTGACCGAGGTGCAGGCGACCGGTCGGGCGCATGCCCGAGAGAACGCGGGGTGTTTGGCCGGGCAGCGTCATGAGGGAGGATCGCCGCCGGGGCTCGCCCCGCGGGCACGCCCGCGGGTATCTCTCACTACCGTCTGCGTCATCATCTGCCCGGTGTCAGCGCCCGGTGCTTTCCGCCGAAGGCGTCATGAACGGGGCCGGATCGCCCCGGCCCTGACGCAGGATGCGGGGCGCGCCGTCGACCAAGTCGACCACCGTAGTGGGCTCGATCCCGCAAGTCCCGGCATCGATGACGAGCTCGACGCGGTGCTCGAGCTCCCGCCGGATCTCGAGCGGATCACTCGGCGGCACGTCTTCGTCGGGAAGAAGCAGCGTGACGCTCATCAGTGGTTCGCCCAGCCTCTCAAGCAGGGCCTGCACCATCGCGGAGTCGGGAACGCGAAAACCGATCGTCTTGCGCCGGGGGTGCTGTAAACGTCGCGGCACCTCGCGCGTCGCCGGAAGGATGAACGTGTAAGGGCCCGGCGTGCAGGCCTTGAGCAACCGATAGACGTCGTTGTCGAGCTTGGCGTAGATACCCACCTGTTTGAGATCCCGACACACGAGCGTGAAGTTGTGATCCTCGGACAGCTCGCGTATCGCGCGGATACGGTCGAGCGCCGCCTTGTCGCCTATATGGCAACCCAGGGCGTAGCTCGAGTCGGTGGGGTAAGCGACCAGACCGCCGTCACCGATGATAGCAACGGCTTGCTCGATCAGTCGCGGCTGCGGATTGTTCGGATGTATGCGGAAGAACTGTGCCATGTTCGTCGACGTCACCCCTTGTCCGGCAGCCCACTCATCCTCTCGACCCGCTGGTCCGAGCAGCGACGCAACAGCTCCGACACCTCGCCGCGCCCCGGAATGGCGAGCTCAGGGCAGAGCTCCGCCAGCGGCTCCAGCACGAAACGCCGCTCGTGCAAGCGCGGGTGGGGCAGCTGCAGCGACGCCTCGTCGAGCGCCAGGTTGCCGAACAGCAGCAGATCGAGATCGAGCGGGCGCGGACCGTACCGATCCCCGGCGCGACGCCTGCCGGCGGCATGCTCGATGTGCTGCAGGTGTCGGAGCAGAACTGCGGGCGAGAGGTACGTGTCGATCCAGCAGACGGCGTTGACGAAGTCGCCCTGGTCCGCGTAGCCGATGGGCGCGGAGCGAAACAGCGACGAACATGCGCGCAATGTCGTCTGCGGCAGCGCCGCCAGCGCGGCGAACGCGTCTTGTATTTGAGCGACGGGATCGCCGAGATTGCTGCCGAGGCCCACGAAAGCCGCCGTCGGCAAAGCGGCGCTCATGCAAGCGCGACCTCCCGCCGCCGGTGGCGGCCCCGTGCCGGCCTCGTTCCGCGCGGGAACGGCTTCGTGCCGGGTCGGTGGCGGACCTCGCGGGTGTGCTGATACTGGGTCCACCACTCGGCCACCTTCACTTCGGCGTCGCCCACCTGCGCACGCAGCAACAGGAAATCGTACGCGGCGCGGAAGCGCTTGTTCTCCAGCAGCCGGGCGGCACGCCGGGGTCGCCGCTCGAGGGTAGCCTGCATCGCCCAGATCTCCTTGACCGGAGTCGCCACCCGTCGCGGTATCGCGATGCGTGCGCACTGGCGTTCGATGACCTCGGCGGCGGCGGCCTCCAGCGCCTCGGAGCCGTCATCTCCCCGTTCGGCGTAGCGACGCAGGCGCTCCCGCAACGGCGCCCACAGTACGACGGCAAACAGAAACGCCGGAATCACCGGCTTGCCCCCCACGATCCGGGCGTCGGTGTTTGCGAGGGCGCCACGCAGCAGCGGCTCGGCAAAGTCGTGCCGGCCACTGTCGATCAGGCGAGCGGTATCGGGGAACAGATGGGCGAAAACACCGTACTCACGCAACAACTCGTAAGTGGGCAAGGCGCGGCCGTGATGGAACAACTTCAGGACCTCGTCGAACATGCGTGCCGGCGGCACGTCGGCCAGCAACGCCCCGAGCTCGGAGATCGGCATTGCCGTGGGGCCGTCGATCTCGAAATCCAGCTTGGCGGCGAATCGCAGCGCGCGCAGCATCCTTACCGGATCCTCGCGGTAGCGGTGCGCAGGCTCGCCGATCGCCCGCAGCAATCGTTTCTGAGCGTCGGCGAAGCCACCGACGTAATCGACCAGCGTATCGCTGCGATGATCGTAGTACAGCCCGTTGACGGTGAAATCGCGGCGCCGCGCGTCGTCGGCCCGCGTGCCGAAGACATTATCGCTGAGCAGCCTTCCGCCGGCGGTTCGCCCGGCCGCCGGGACTTCGCCGTGCTCCGCGTTGGGGTCCGAACGGTAAGTCGCCACCTCGATCACCTCGCGGCCCATGCGCACGTGCGCGAGTCGGAAACGGCGCCCTATCAGGCGCGCACGGCGGAAGACCTGCTTCACCTGCTCCGGGCGCGCATCGGTGGCGATGTCGTAGTCCTTGGGCTCACAATCGAGAAGCAGATCGCGGACGCAACCGCCGACAAGCTGGGTCTCAAAGCCGGCCTCGTGGAGGCGGTCGAGAACGGCAAGGGCGCCTGGGCTGAGGCGCGACTGGGAGATTCGATGTTTGGGCGCGGGGATGACTACGGGGTCGAGCTGATGGGTTTCCACTCCGTGAAACGATTCCTTGACCGATATGTTTTGAGTGCCGCGCCGCGAGCCGTATAATATCGCGGCCGCGCCGCAAGGCGCGAGCACCTTAGCACCACTTCGCTCCCTTCGTCTAGTGGTTAGGACGCCGGCCTCTCACGCCGGTAACAGGGGTTCGAACCCCCTAGGGAGCGCCACACCTTCGCGCTCTTGCAGCCAATGCGGACTCTCGCCGCGCCGCCACCCGTGTCCTGGTTAAAATGGCGACACCAGGGCGGCATTACAATGCCACCCGGCGCGCCGCCCGCGCGGGCCGTCGAGATGGCGTTGATTTTCCGCATCGCGAGCCCCATTCGACCAGCAGCGGCCGTCCATCGATTCGTCACAGAGTTCTCTTCAAAGCCATGAACGCGACGCCTCACATCTTCGACGCGACCCAAGCCACCTTCGCCGAAGCCGTATTGATGCGCTCTGCCGACGTGCCCGTACTCGTCGACTTCTGGGCCGAGTGGTGCGGCCCCTGTCGCATGTTGACCCCGATCCTGACCAAGCTCGTCGAGGAGCACGGGGGCCGCGTCCTGCTGGCCAAGGTCAACACCGATCAGAACCAGAATCTCGCGATGCAATTCGGCATCCGCAGCCTGCCGACAGTCAAGCTGATCAAGGGCGGAGCCATCGTCGACGAATTCATCGGCGTGCTGCCCGAACACGCGGTGCGCGCCTTTCTCGAGCCGCACTTGCCGCAAGCGGCCGACGAGACCAGCACGCGAGTCGAGACCCTGCTCGCAGGGGGGGACACCGCCGCCGCCCTCGACATGCTGGCGAATGCGGAACGTGAGGACCCCGACAACGACAGTGTCAAGCTGCAGCGGGCGGCGCTGCAGGCCCGGACCGGCGCCTACACCGACGCCCGTGAAACGCTCGCGCGCCTGTCGGCAAAGGGGCGTGAAGACCCCCAGTGCTCGCGCATAGAGGCGCAACTCGAGTTCGCCGCCGTCGCCGAACAGGCGCCGCCGCCCGAGCAGCTGCAGCGCCGCGTGGAGGTAGACCCGCAGGACTGCGAAGCCCGCTACCAGCTTTCCGCACACCTCGTGCTCGAGGAACGCTTCGACGACGCCATGGCGCACCTGCTCGAGATCGTGCGGCGCGATCGCGGCTTCGGCGACGACGCCGGGCGCAAGGCCTTGGTGAAGGTTTTCGCCATCCTCGGCGGTGGCGATCTCGTCAGCAAGTACCGTGGGCTGCTCGCACGCTCGCTGAACTGATCACGCGGGGCGGCGCATCGGCTCGGCGTCAGCCGCGCGGATGGTGCTCGGCGTGCAGCCTTTGCAGACGAGCGCGCGCAATGTGCGTGTAGATCTGCGTCGTCGACAAGTCCGCATGGCCCAGCAGCGTCTGCACGGTGCGCAGATCGGCGCCGTGGTTGAGCAGATGGGTGGCGAAGGCGTGGCGCAGCGTGTGCGGCGACAGCGGCGCCCGGATGCCGGCGACCCGGGCGTGCCGCTTGATCACGTACCAGAAGGCCTGGCGTGACATGCCCGCGCCGCGCGCGGTGAGAAAGACCGCGTTGCTCGCCCGCGCGCCGAGCAGCTCGGGGCGAACGCGCGTCATGTACGCCTCCACCCAGCTCAGTGCTTCCTCTCCGAGCGGGACGAGGCGCTCACGATCGCCCTTGCCCAATGCCCGCACCACCCCGACACTGAGGTTGAGCCGGCCCACCGTCAGATCCACCAGTTCCGACACGCGCAAGCCCGTGGCGTAGAGCACCTCGAGCATCGCGCGATCGCGCAGGCCGAGCGGCGTGGCCACCCCAGGGGCGGCGAGCAGTCTTTCCACATCGGCTTCGGACAGGCTTTTGGGCAGATCCCGCCCGATCTTCGGCAGATCGATGTCGACGGTGGGATCCGCTTCGATCAGGCCCTCGCGGTGGCAAAAGCGGTAGAAGCGCCGCGCGGTGGACAACAGGCGCGCCGTCGAACGCGGTCGCGCGCCCTCCCCGACCCGCACCGCCAGGTAGGCCATGACGTCCGCGCGCTGCGCGCCGAGCAGGGTGACACCCCGCGTCGCCAGCCAGGTCTCGAGACGCGTCAGGTCGCTGCGGTACGCGCGCAGGGTGTTCTCGCTCAGGCCCGCCTCCAGCCAAACGGCATCGAGAAAGGCTTCGCCGACGGTCTCCTCGCCGCCCGCAGTCCGGGTCAGGGGCGCTCGGGTCCCGCTTCCACGAGCCATATTCCCTGCAGCTCCTGTTTGATCAGTGCACGCCGCCGCGGGTCGTCGGTGGCCACGAGCAAGGCCTCGAAGAGCCGGCGCGCGTCCCCGACGAGGCCCAATTTCGCCAGCGCCTTGGCAGCCTGGAAACGGGCGGCCTGTCCCCACTTGTCGAAGCCATCGCTGCCGAGCAAAGCCGATCTCAGGTAGAGCTCCGCGGCGATGTCGAGCTCACCCCGGGCGCCGCGGGAATCGGCCAGCCAAAACAATGTCTCGCGACGCTGTCGCGGCACGCGCACCCGCTCGTGCACCGCTCGCAGAATACGGATGGCGGCATCGTGACGCCCGGCGCCCTGAAGGTCGAACACGAGCTGCAGGAGACGATCCGCATCCGCTTCCTCGAACTCCTCCACGCTTGCCACCAGAGCCTGCAGCATCGCCTCTGCCTCGTCGAACTGCGCGGCGAAGATCGACAGCCGCGCCCGTCGCAGCGTCCACTCGAACGGGGTCTGCCCGACGGGCGGCTCCGTCAGATCGGCGACGAGGAGGGCCGCGCGCGCCACGTCGCCCGCCTCGAACGCTGCCTGTGAGAATCGCAGACGGGTCGCTGCGGGAATGGCCGCGTAGCCAAATCGAGCGTCGGGGCCGTAAAGCTGCGCGACGACTCCTTCAAGGTCCGCCGCCAGCAAGGCTTCCACGAGCTGGCCGTGCGCGGTGGACTGTATGGCATCGTCGTCCGTCGAGGTCAGCAGCGCATACACGGCGCGCGCCGCCGCCGGATAGTCTGCCCGCAGCTCATCGGCTTGTCGCAGCCACGGTTCGTGGTCACCGATCAGCAGCCGGGCCGCGTTGCCCACGTCCTGGGCCAGCGCCAGGTAGGCGCTCCACAGCGCGTCGACATCGACCGCCGCGAGCTCCGGAACACCTTGCGGGGCTGCGGCGAGATCGAGGGCGCGCTCCAACGCTTCGGCGCGCAGCGACAGATTGGCCGCGGCGGCCGCCGCCCCCGCGATCGTCGCCCAGATTTCCCGTTTGAGCCGCGGATCGACCGCGTCGTCGTTCGCCAGGGCGAGGGCGCCGTCGATGACCTGATTGGGCGTATAGGCCCCGCTGCGCAGACGCGCGAGCAGCAACAGGCTCCTGCCCTCTGCGGTCTGCAACGCCGCCACCTGCTCGGCCGCCGCGTCCGGATAACCGGCCCTGAGCAGCACGCGCGCGTAGAGGTGACGCCAAGCCGGATCGTCGGGCCGGTACTCGATATCGAAACGAAGCAGGGCGGCGCGGGCGTCCTCGAGCAGATCGTCGGCGAGGTAGCTGCGCACCACCATGCGACGCCACGCCGCCGCGTCAGCGCCGCCCATACCGCTGCGCCACAGCAGCTCGCGCAGGGCGCGGCGCGCCGCCTCGCCCTCGCCCGCCTGAATGTGCGCCTCGGCGACGTGAGTGCGCACGCTGACCCGCACCGCGGCCGGCAGTTCCGGCGGCAGGGCACTGCCGCGAGCGGTAATCGCCGACCACCGGCCCTGCAGCGCGTACACGTGGATCAGGCGCTCTTCCCAGCGCAGCCACGGCTCTGCGCCCGGCGGTTGTGGCTGGTATCGCTCGAGCAGCATGGCGGCCAGCTCCAGCGCACCGCTGCGAATGACGTCGTCGATGCGCTCGAGATCGTAGGCAGCCGCCGCGGCCGCGGCCTCGGTGCGGGCGGGAACGCCCGCCCCCGGTGCCGCGACGGGTCCCTCTTGGGCGGCGCTGCAGGGCAACGCCGACGCCAGGGCAAGGAGGCCTAAGGCGCGCGGGCGAAGCCAGCTCATGACACGCCGCCGCCCGGCCGAATTCGCGGCCCGGGCCGCGCTGAAGCCGTCAAGGCGGTCCGCCCGGCCGCCGTCAGATCTTCTCCTTGATGCGCGCCGCCTTGCCGGTGCGCTCGCGCAGATAGTAGAGCTTCGCCCGGCGCACCGCGCCGCGGCGCTTGATCTCGATGCCGGCCACCATGGGGCTGTGCGTCTGAAAAACCCGCTCCACCCCTTCGCCGTAGGAGATCTTGCGCACCGTGAACGACGAGTTCAGGCCGCGATTCCTCTTCGCGATGACCACGCCCTCGAACGACTGCAGGCGCTCGCGCTCGCCTTCCTTGACCCGGACCTGGACCTTCACCGTGTCGCCGGGGCGGAAGTCGGGCACCTCCGCCTTCAGCTGCTCGGTGTCGAGTTGTTGAATCAGATCGCTCATGACGCTTTCTCCTGTTTTCCGTACTGCCGCTGGAAAGATTCCAGCAACGAACGCTGTTCCTCGTCCAGCTCCAGCCGGGCGAGCAGGTCCGGCCGCCGCAGCCATGTCCGCCCCAGCGACTCGCGCAGCCGCCACCGGCGGACGGCGTCGTGG
>JABAOH010000529.1_pt4 | contig 49444 bp, 48 predicted proteins | sample 7062181 | NCBI WGS metagenome assembly JABAOH01 (sample SAMN14538630, study PRJNA623070) | marine sediment metagenome | biome: marine biome [ENVO:00000428]; feature: marine pelagic biome [ENVO:01000023]; material: deep marine sediment [ENVO:00002113]; isolation source: pool of 5 deep marine... | reverse complement strand
AATCCTCCCTTGCCGCCGAACATGACGTACCGGCGGTCCGGATGTTCCTCAAAAATCCTTGCCAGAGAAATGACAATCACCTCCTTGTTGCGCACGCAGACAACCCTGCGGGATAAGCCCGCTTCTGCGCGCTTGGCCACCTGTATGTGGCCTCTAGGCCAAAGCGTCTGTCAGGTCACGCTCCCTCAACATGCGGCGCTTCCACGTGGAGATCTGGGGCACCACATAGGGGAGGAGCCGCAGGGAGTAATAAGGCGGCAAGATGGGCACCCCCAGCAGGTCGCCCATGGTGATGAGGATGAAGAGATGCTCCATGCTGCCCCGCGTCTTGAGGGCGAAGCGGGTCATGTCATGGCCGGCCATGCCGTACAGGAAGTCTCGGGCACCCAGGCCCAGTTTCTTCAGTCCGCCGCTTCTTTCCTCTTCTGGCATCTAGCTATCTCCTTGTGTTGTTCGGTCTTTCCATTCACCCGTCAACCGACTAGATCTGTAAGGTCTTTCTCCCTCAACATGCTGCGACGCCACATTTCCAGGCTGGGCACGATGTAAGGCAAGAGCCGTAGGGAATAGTAAGGAGGCAGTACGGGCACACCCAGCAAGTCACCGAAGACAATCAAGATGAAAAGATGCTCCGACCTGGCCCGGGCCCGCTTGAGATCGCGGACGATGTCGTAGAAGGTCATCCCGTAGATGACCTCTCCACAGACACGCGCCAGGTCGCGCAAGCGATGCATCTTGGGCACCCCTACATTTCCCTCACAGCCCACCGTTCGCCCATCCTGGTCGTGAATTCAGCTCACCCAAGCTTATCCAACGCCAGGATCTGGGCCTTCAGCCAGCGAGCGTGTTCCATCTCATCGAGGAGGTGCTTCTCCAAAAGGGCAATAGTCTCGTCGTCCTCCACGATTTCGGCAAACTGGGCGCTGTAGTCCTTGATGGCCTGCTGCTCCTCGCCCAGTTCCAGCTTGAGCATCTCGACGGTGCCGGCTTGACCGCTGGCCGCGCCCGCTGCCCGGCCGGCGACTGTAGCTGCGCCGCCGGGCTGAGCCGGCTCACCGCCCAGATCTTTGATCCGCTTCGTCAACTCCTCGGCATGGTCCTCCTCGACACTGAGGATGGCACGTACCCCTTGCACTATGGCATCCTCGGTGATGGCCTCGGCGTGGGCACTGTAGATCTCCACCGCACTCAACTCGGCAACGAGGTCATGGTTCAGAGCCTCGAGGATCTGGTCTTTGCTCAAAGCCCTCACTTAGTTGCCTCCTCTGCTGCACACCAAAACCGCCCAGCTGGGTTCAGCTGGTCGGCGAAGAACCTTCCGTACCAATACTAGAGCATCTACTCCGTCAAGTCAAGCAAACAGGCCAACTTCGCTGAACTCCTGTGGCCTACGTGCCAGAGTCTTCCCCGCTTATGCGTGCTTGCAGGACACGATCCAATGCACCTTCGTCCCAACCCACGTACTCCTTCCGGCCGGCTACGATGAAAGCCGGATAGCCTCGCACCCAGTACCGCACCGATTTGACGAAGCCTTCAAGGGACTGGGGATCAATGAGCTTGATGCGGAGGGCATCCCCGTGACGATGGGCCAGTTCGACGAGCCAAGCTGATAGCCGCTCAAAGTCCTCCTTGAGGTCAAGAGGGTATTCGTCCAATACCTCCTTGTGCACCTGCGGGCCCACCTCCGTCTCTGCAAAGATGACCTCACAATGGGAGCAGTGGCGGAGGTCCGTGAGCACAGGCGCAATGACCTCCACCAATATGGGCGTCACTATTCACCTCCCGCTGGCGTAGACAAGAGAACGGGAGAGCCGAAGACGGCTCTCCCGTCATCGTCGACCTTGAGCTGATACTCCTCGCTAGGCTTCGACCGGCGCCTCCTTTCGCGCCCGCTGGATAGCCCGCCACCCATCCACAATCAGCACGATTGCCGCCACCACCAGCACCAGACAGATGACCCCGATGAGGCCGGAGGCGATGGCGCCCTGAGTGTTGCCAGCGGCCAGAGCGGGAGCCATTTTTGTGACGAGGTTGGTGTAGGCGACGAAAAGCAGCGCGGCGAGGGTAGTGACGATCATGAAAATCGAGGGGTATAGCGCCCAGGCGTGCCTTCTGCCCTCCGACATCAGCCACAACGAGACCAGCAGCAGGGCCAGACCAGCCATCAACTGGTTGGAAGCGCCGAAGGCCACCCAGATGGTCAGCCAGGGGATGATCAAGACGAAGATGAGCGTCAAGATCAACGCCACGCCGCTGCCCACGTGTACGTTCTTCATCACCGGGACCGAGTCACCCAGCATTTCGGAGCTGGCCACCCTCATGAAGCGCACCACCAGTTGCATGATGGTGATGGCCATGATGACCAAGAAGACCGAGCCGTAGGCCGTGCCAAACTCCAGGGGGACGCCGATGCGGTTAAGGAAACTGGCCAATCCTCCGGCGAAGACCCCCAGCGCCGCACCTGAGCCACCGGCGTCCAGGAATCCCTGGTAGCTGCCGTAGGCAACTGTGGCGGTCAGGAAGGCGATCACCGCGAATGCCGATTCCATGAACATGGCACCGCCGCCCACCGGCAGCGCATCGGTCTCCTTCTCCAACTGGCGAGCCGTGCCAGAGGTAGACACGAGGCTATGCCAGCCGGAGATGGCGCCGCAGGCGATGGTGACGAAGAGCATGGGCCACAACGGCCCTATGGCGGTCGTGAACTGGGTGAAGGCCGGAAAATCGCCCATTCCCGGATGCCAGATCACTAGGCCGACCACACCGCCTAGCATGCCCAGCGTGACGATCCAGAAGGACACGTAGTTGATCGGCTGGGCGAAGGACCAGATGGGCAGCACTGAGCCCAGGTAGCAGAAAAGCAGCATGAGCACGGTGCCGATCACCGCCGCCTGGGTATTGCCCAGAAACATGACGGGCGACTCCGCGCCCCCGTAGAGGGCCGAGAAGATGTTGGACACCACCGGCAGTGTGCCCACCCAGATGCCCACGAAGGTCACCGCGACAGTGATGACCGTGGTGAGGATGATGTTCTGCTTCCACTTATAGGTCATCTGGCCGGCCAGGAGGCCCATCACAACCAGCACGATCATCCCGAAGGGGACTTTCGGGTTGACCATCAGCACCTTCCCCACTGCGTTGCCGAAGGCTCCCATGATCAGCAACAGGTAGAAGTAGATGAAGATCATGAGGATGGTGCGCGCGCGGGGTGAGATCAGCTTGTAACTCAGCGCGCTCATGGTTTCGCCATCCCGGCGCACGCCCATGATCATGGCGCCATAGTCCTGTACCCAGCCGATGAAGAAGACGCCCCCCAGGATCCATACGAGCGCGGGCAGCCAACCCCACTGCAGGGCGACTATGGGCCCGGTAAGCGGGGCCAGAGCGGCGACCGACTTGAACTGATAGCCGAACAGCACATTACGACTCGCCGGCGTGAAGTCCACCCCGTCCATGTACATCTTGGCAGGAGTGGCCTTCCCAGTATCGGGCCGGATGATGTTCCGGTCAATGCGTCGTGCATACCAGCCATAGCCAGCGCCGATGACCAAAGCCCCCAAGATCAGAACAAGAATCGAATTCATTTCCTCTGCCTCCTCTCTTCGGTTGAAAACTGGGGCTCAACCCCCACGGTTGAACCACGATTTGACCTTTGCAGGCCACCTGAGGCAGTACATTATCGGCCTCGATCACCCCCTTTCCTCTCCTGACTCGTCTACTCCGGAAAACAAGCACTGACATCGTCCTTACTGGTCAGGACAGCAGTGAATGGGTACAAGAAGTGGTTCTTGAATTGGCCAGCCACCTATCTGCCGCGTACGCTCTAGGCGGGGAAACACAGACCGCAGAATTGTAGCACAAACAAGCGACCATGTCAAGTTCGTCGGCGGATGTTGGGACGAAATTGCGTGTGAAGACTCGATGTGGCAAGCCACCCTCCCTTGGACAACTTGGTACTTGATACAACACCGTAGACGCCGCCAAGATGCGCTCTAACTCCTCAGCGACAGTAGCGATGGAAGCCACCCAGCGCTGGAGCTACAGCGGGTGCTAGGCGGGGCATAGCTGAACGCGATCACCAGAGGGTCCCAAGGGATTTCCCTTGGGGCTCCTCTCTTTGCAGCCGACACAGTAGACCTCCGAAGTCTTGTCGTGAAGGAGCGGCACGGCGGACGATGGATGCACAATCAGCCACCTATCAACGGGCAGCTCTACATCGCGCGCATTTCCTATTGACAATCTGTTTCAGTTGTGCTATAATGTGCTCATGCGATGCAGGGGGAGCCCCCTGCCATCATCTTCTCTTCGAGGACGCTGGCCTTGTTGGCCTCAATTGTGGTGGATAACTTCTACGACGAAAGGAGGATCAAAGATGTGCAAGTTTTGCACCGAACACGGGGAAGGAAAGAAGTGGTACCTCCAAATCAAGAACTATGCAGACGAATTGCTATATGAGGAGCTTTCCTCCACCGAAAAGGAGATCGTTGGTGTAACGACGCGTGTCGAGTATTTGGATGATCTGTTCGAGAACTTTGTGATGCCAGCGATGAGCAGCGTGTCCCAGGAACCTGACGACCCAGAGAGTGCGCCGCCATCTACAGAGCCTCCCCCGGTTCTGCCCAGCGAAGATGAGACTGTGGCAGCTCGCCAGGTCGAACATTTCGGTCAGCTACTGCCCATCGAGGACGTAGAGGCAGTGATAGATATTGCGTCTTCTATCACGAGAATGGCTTGTGGATGCCGGTTCGTTTCCACAGGGAAGAAGGATGAGCGATACCATTTTGGCTTGATGGTAGACAGAAGGGGCTACCTAGGCAAGTTTCCTGATGCCGCTTCGTCCCTGGAGGTGCTGGAGAAGGAAGAGGCCAAGAATCTATTTCGCAAGTACGACGAGGAAGGGCTGATGCACATCGTTTGGACAGCCGTAACCCCTTATGTCATGGCTTTGTGTAACTGTGACCATGATTGCCAGAACTACAAGGGGTACATTGAGAAGAGAGGCGCCCCTCGGTTCTTCCGAGGAGAATATATCAGCCAAGTAGATTGGGACCTCTGTACGGGGTGCAAGTCTTGCATGGCTCAGTGTCAGTTCGGTGCCCAATTCTACTCCTCGACACTTGCCAAAGTCTATATCGATCCCAACAGGTGTTTCGGATGCGGCGTGTGCAGGGCGGTATGCCCAGACGGGGCGGTTACGCTTCTTCCGAGGCAAGAAGTTCCTGAGGCTGCAGATGTTTGGCTGAAGTGACCGCGGGAATCATGCTTGCCTGAGTTGCCTGAAAACCGATGCCGTTCGTCTTCTTGACCGCACACGTCGATCCAACGTACTCCATGGCTGAGATCTACCTCGGGCATAGGCGCCGGTGGACCTCGTTCTGTGTACGAGCGCGACAAGGCTGAGTTCACCAAGAACTCTGAGGGTTAGAAGGGCCACATCGCCATGACAAACAAAGAGCGGGTTCTCACCTATCTTCGTTCTATCTCGCCCCGGGCAGCCACAAACAGAGAAGTCAGGGACGCCACAGGAATCGAGCGCCATCACGAGGTCTACCAACTGACCCAGGAGTTGACGCGAGAGGGTCTGATCCACGGCCTCCAGCGCGGGCGCGAATGGTGGTTCTGGGTTGGTGAACCAGACAGCGTGCGGCTTCCACGTCCCATCCGGCGCCGTCGTGGCCGGCTCAAGTCGCGCCAGTTCGAGGCGCTGGCTCGGCGGATAATGAGCGAGCACTACGGGGTTCGCCTAGAGCCCGGCTGGGTGGGCGAGGTTCACAAGCAGTTCGACTTCCTCTCGCCGGATGGTGGCATCGTTGGCGACGCCAAGTACTACAGGCGGGTGGGCGGGACTCGCTGGCCACCGGCCAAGGCTGCGACCATAACCGAGCACGTGTGGCTGCTGGAGAGGACCGGCGCCCTGGAGACCTTCCTGGTGTTTGGCAACGACCGGCAGGTGCCGATGATGTGGCTTGAGCGGTACGGCAATCTGGTGGATGATGTCACCTTCTACTTCCTGACGGAGGAGGGTGATCTGGAGGAACTGCCGAAGCCACCGGGCGCGAGCCTCAGGAAGCTGTAGTGGGGCTTTTTCTTTGCGCTTTTGCACGCAGCCTGAGCATCTCGCCGGGTCCCTCCTGAGCGCCTTCGTAAGCTTGTCGAAGTATAGGCTCGGCAGCGGCTGGATCGAAGCACGCAACCAGGGATCGATGGGTTGCTGCGCACCCTGAGCGCCGGCCTGAGCTTGTCGAAGGGCGCAGCAGCATACGTTCCCTGAGCCCGGTCGATAGATCGAAGGGCGAAGCAGCGCATCGAAGGATGTAGGCCATCAGCAGTAGGAGTGCAGACGGTACGACAGGGCAGCTGCGGCACGCTGATAACGTGCTCCCCTTGACCGCATTTGACAACAAGGCGCGTTTTGCGTATAGTGAGTGCAGAAGGTACACATTGACCCTGCTTGTCGTGGGTGGAAGAAGCTCATCCGTAGCTGTTTTCTCATCCTGGACTGCGCGGCGCTGTGTAAGTGCTGAATCCGCATAGAAGCAACCGTTTCTTGAGGCACAGGCGCGCCTTCAATCTAAGGAAAGGAGAGTTGAACAGCTATGGAAGAGTCCAGAGTTGCTGGAACCGTTAAGTGGTTCAGTGATGGCAAGGGCTACGGCTTCATCACCCGCGATGAAGGCAAGGACGTATTCGTCCACTTCTCGGGCATTCGCGCTGGCGGACCTCGTTCTCTGAGCGAGGGTGACAAGGTGGAGTTCTCCATCGAGACCGACCAGCGTGGGCCCAGGGCCACCGACCTGGTGGTGACCGAGTCCGCTCCGCGCCAGAGCTATAGCCGGTGGTAAGCCGGGTATAAGCGGCGCGATCAAGCGCAAGCAATCACGGAAGAGCCTCAAGGGGTTTCCCTTGGGGCTCTTTTCTATGTGCAGTTGAGCACAGCCCTCGCCTAAGAAGCTCAGCTGTTTCGCGCTTGTTTCTTGGGTGCTCACTTCTACACCGCATCACCCCGTCTGGCGCTTGGTCCGTAGGGGCACGGCATGCCGTGCCCCTTCCTTGTGGAGTGCAACGGTTCACGAGACGAGGCGATAGACGCCAAACCAGACGATTGCCAATAATACCCCGCCAAATGCACACGAGAGCGTAATGGCGATTGTTGTCACCAGGACTACGGTGCGCAGGAACATCAGCCGCTTGGCTTCCTTGTAGGCTTCCATTTGGTCCTCCTTCGTAAGCGGAACAGGAATATCTCCCGGCAAGTCCATCTTTGCCAAGTCCTGTGCCACGTTGGCCAGTTCCGGGTCAGTTTCCAGGTATTCCTCGACGAGGGTGCGCGTATCTGCACTCACTTCATCGGCTAAGTATAGGGGCAGCAAGTCTTCGATCACATTTCGTGTGACTTTCATATCAAGGGACCTCCCTCTCGACGCGGGTAGTGAGCAGCTTCTTACGGACGCGGTGCACCTTCACTTTGGCAGATGACAACGATAATCCCAGAGCGCGGGCAATCTCGGCGTAGGGTAGTTCGTGCTGAACTCGCAAAACGAAAGCCGCACGGTCGATCTCTGGAAGTGTCTGAAGAACTCTGTGAACTCTTCGTAGTTCGAGATGAGACTCAACCAGCACATCTGGCCCGGGTGCGGGGTCAGGGTGAACGTCTTCGAGGGCCACCTGGCGCTTGCCTTTTCTCTGTTGTTCCAGGAAAACGTTGCGGGCGATGGTGAAGAGATATGCCTTGAGGGTTTCAGTACGGATAGTGCTGCTGTTTACCCAGGCGCGGACAAAAGTCTCGGAGGTGATATCCTCTGCCTCGGAAGTGTTGCCCGCCAGCCAAAAGGCAAAGCGGTAGACTTCGGGTGCATAGGATTCGTACAGGCGTTGGAAGTTGAGCATAACTCGTCTCTGTATATAATATGCGCAGCAAAGCGAAAAGTTACAGAGGTCTCGGAATAGTTCACGAGTAAACTGTAACCGTGCACGAGGTAGCGCGTCCGACGTTGGTGGCAGCTGACATCGTAAGCATGGCTGAAAGGGGGCCTGGTTGTTCAAGGGTCAGCGTTGGGTAAGCCTCACCGGTCGTTCTGTCAGGTTGAAGCGCGGCTGAACCTGGTCCTCAGGGGACCACATCTTGGTGCCTGTGTTTGAAACAGGAGTGACCGCAATGAACCCAAAGAAGAAAGGGAGCAGACGGATGGACACCACGACTCTTGTTCTTTTTGCCGTGGCAGTGATACTGCTGGCGATCGCCTTCTGGCAAGGCCGCGACCTGCCCTTGGCCGGGCTACAGGCCGCTGGACGTACGCTGTGGCGTAACCTGCCCATACTCCTGGCTAGCTTTGTCATAGCTGGACTGGTGCAGGTACTCATCCCCAGGGATCTCATCACCCAATGGTTAGGCACCGAAGCTGGGAGCAGGGGTGTTCTGATCGCTTGCGTGGTCGGTGGGCTGGTGCCCGGTGCGCCGTACGCGGTCTTCCCTATCGTCGCGGGGCTTTACCAGGCTGGGGCTGGCCTGGGTGCCGTGGTGGGCTTCGTCTCTGCCTGGTCGCTGTGGTCGGTGTCGCGCTTGCCCGTGGAGATGGCCTTGATCGATCCCAAGCCAGCGCTCGTTCGCTGGGCCATCACCTTCGTCGTGCCGCCCTTAGCCGGGCTGTTGGCCCAGGCCATTGCCCGGGTGCTGTGAGGCACAGATGCAGTCTGGCCGTCGCAGGCGGAACCGTCGGCCGGTGGCAAGCCGGAGGTAGGCGGTGCGAGGCACCGCCCGCGAGAGCGAGAGGGCCTCAAGGGGATTCTCCCTGGGGCGCTTCTCTTCGCAGCGGAGACAGTAGACCTCCGAGGCCTCGGAGACCTCGGAGGTCTTGTGGTGAAGCAGTGGCACGGCGGACGGTGGATGCACAGCCAGCCATCTATCAACGGGCAGTCTCACGTCCTGCTGATTCCTATTGACAGGGTGTTTAAATCATGCTATAATGTGCCCGACGGTCGTAGGGGAGCCTCGTGCCATCATCTCTTCTTGCATCAGGCGCGCCTTGCGTGTCGCGGCCGGCGGCCTCGCGTGGCAGCGCACAGTGCGCGGCGGTCCCCACGTTCGGCTCCCGTCTGGGCCGGAGCCTGGGAGCTGATGCTCGTCTTCTCTGCGCGCGCACCTTGTGGCAATGGCTCCTGACCTCCGAAGTACATCGGGCCGTAATCGATAAGCAACCCTAGAGTGGCCGGGGAAGGAACACTTCCTTTCTTGAGTGCCGGGCACGACGTCGTTTCTCCGTCATGAGAGAGCTTCTTCAGTGTGGTGGGTGGCCAAAGCGTGAGCGTCATTATGACAGCGGATGCTGCAACACATGGAGGAGGTGGCAAACATGAGGAAGTCCCTGTTGGCTGTGATGGGGGTGGTCCTGCTTCTACTGATTGTGGCTGGGCTGGCCAGTGTGAGGGGCGCGGGAGACACCTACGTGGTTAACAGCACAAGTGACACCGACGATGATTCCTGTGACGCCTTATCCGCCACTACCGACTGCACCCTGCGTGAGGCCATCAACGAGGCGGACGAGGATGGAGGCGACTCCACCATCGTGTTTAACATTCCCATCACCGACACCGGCTACCAGGTGAGCGGCGTCTCTGGCACGTGGACCATCTCGCTCACAAGCAATCTGCCTTCTCTGACCGAGGGAGGTACGACCATCAGCGGCACGACCCAGGCGGCCTTCATCGGTGTCGACCTCAACCCCCTTGGTCCGGAGATAGAGATCACCGGGGCCAGTATGGCCGCCGATAGCGTCTGCTTCATTGTCGAGTCGGCTGGCAACCTGATACACGGCCTGGTGATCAACGGCTGCGCCTACTCTGGCATAGTTATCAGCAGCGGTGAGGCCGACGGCAACACTGTCTCTGGAAGCTACATCGGGACCGACGCTTCGGGCTCATCAGGGCCGGGGAATGGCAGGAATGGCATACTCATCGCGGGTGGGCCTAACAATAACACGATCGGAGGGACGATGCCTGGGGAAGGGAACGTCATCTCCCTGAACGGCTGGAGCGGCGTTGAGGTTAGCGGGAGCGGCACCGACGGGAACGTGGTTTGCGGCAACTACATAGGCACCGATGAGTCTGGCACCCTGGATCTGGGCAATAGCCAGCATGGGATTCTGGTAAGTGCTTTTGCGCAAGAGAACAGGACTGGGCCTGGTAATCTGATCTTTGGAAACGGCGCTGACGGCGTTCGCATTGACGGCTACCTCACCATAAGCAACACCGTCACTGAGAATAGCATCTACGGTAACGACTGGGAGGGCATCGAGCTGGTGGCTGCAGGGGCCAACAATGATATCGCTGCTCCCAGCATCGATTTGGCCACCTGCGTTTCCATCTCTGGGACGGCTCCAGCAAACTCCACGGTGGAGGTCTTCACGGGGCCCGACAACCAGGGGAAGACCTACCTTGCCACCTGCTCTGCCGACGGTGCTGGGAACTGGAGCGTAACCGGCCTCTTCGCCCTTGATACCTACGTGACGGCTACGGCCACCGATGCTGCCGGCAACACGTCAGAGTTCTCCATCGCAGCGATTCCAGACGCCTGCCGCAACGTCTTCGTGCCTCTGGTGACGAAGAACTACTCGGCTGACCCTGGCAAGGATTGAAGCGGCCGGCAAGGGCGTCCACGGGCAGCGGTGGGATGGTAGCCGAAGCCGCAGAGCGCCCTCACTTGCGCCGGTAGTACGCCGAGCGCGGGCGGGCCGAGGCGGCGCCCGCGAGAAGGAGAGAGCCTCAGGGGGATTTCCCTTGGGGCGCTTTTCTTTGTGGTGCTCACTGCATGCTGAGCAGCTGCGCACCCTGAATGACCACGCGGCGTATGCAAGGGCACCGCGTGAGCGGTGTCCAGAGCCCAGCGCAATCACTGAAGAACGTATTGAAGGATGGACGCGCCAGGTGCCGCAATCGGTAACGCCTGGAGTGGCGCTTGAATGGTCATGAATTCCTATTGACATGGTGTGTCAAGGGCACTATAATGTGGTTGACAGTCGGAGGGGAGTCCCCTGTCATTGTCTCCTTTTCCATCAGGCGCGTATCGCGGCGGATATCCTCCTCGTGAGTAGTTTGACTGCTTCCTTCGGTTGCAACAGACAGTGCGCGGACGGCACCAGTTTGGAGTGCGGTCTGAGCTGGAGCCTGGGGCCTGATCCACATCGTTTCTTCGCTGGCCGCTGTGGCAATGTCTCTCGACTTCCAAAGCACCTGGGACCATGCTGGGCAAGCAACTCCACAGGGGCCGGCGAGAGATCCCCTGGTCTATTGTGGGCCGGGCAGGACGCCGTTTCTCCATGATCATAGAGCTTCTTCAGAGTGGTTGGCTGGTTAAAGCGTGAGCGTCATCGTGACCGCGGGTGCTGGAAGCCGCGAAGGAGGTGGAAAAGATGAGGAAGTCTCTGCTAGCTGTGATGGGAGTGGCCCTGCTACTACTCATTCTGGGTGGGCTGACCAGTGTGAGGGGCGCCGGAGGCACCTACATCGTCAACAGCACAAGTGAGCCTGGCGACGGTTCCTGTGAGGCTCTGTCTTCCACGACCGACTGCACGCTGAGGGAGGCGATAAATGCTGCGAATGCCAATTCTGGCGCAGACACCATCGGGTTCAACATCCCCAAGACCGACTCGGGTTACTCTGTCGGCGTGAGCGGCACCTGGACCATTTCCCTTACCGCTCTCTTGCCCTCCCTCACCGACGATGGCACGACCATCGATGGATCCACCCAGGCGCTCAATCAGGGCGACAGCAACCCCGACGGCCCCGAGATCGAGATCACGGGGGCCAGCCTGGACTCCGGAGGCTGCCTGAATATCGCCTCTGACTATAACAAAATCCGCGGTCTGGTGATTAATCGGTGCCCCTGGCAGGGTATCAATATCTATTCTGCTGGGAATGCCAACGAGATCTCTGGCAACTACATCGGCACCGATGCCACAGCAACGGTAGATCTGGGCAACGGTTCGGCCGGCGTCCGTATCACGGGCGTTTCCCAGGACAACGTCATCGGCGGGGACACTGCTGCTGAGAGGAACATCATCTCCGGAAATGGCTCGAGCGGAGTGGAGATCTCGCTCAGTGGGACGGTGAGCAACACCATCTCCGGCAACTACATCGGCACAGACTCCTCAGGCTCTACAGGCCTGGGTAACAGTGGGTCTGGCGTCTACATTTGTAATGGCGCTCAGAGCAACGTCGTCGGTGGCAACACTGCTGGTGAGAGGAACATCATCTCCGGAAATGGGTTTAGCGGAGTGGGGATCCAGGACAGCGGGACGATGAGCAACACCATCTCCGGCAACTACATCGGCACAGACTTCTCAGGCTCTCTAGACCTGGGTAACAGTGGGCATGGCGTTTGGATTCTTTTCGCTCAGAGCAACGTCATCGGCGGGGACACCCCAGGGGAGAGGAACGTCATCTCGGGGAACGGCACCGGGGTGGCGGTCCTGGGCAGCGGGACGATGAGCAACACCATCTCCGGAAACTACATCGGCACGGACCTCTTGGGCTCTTCAGACCTGGGCAACGATTCTTGGGGCGTCGGGTTCTGGGATGGCGCGCAGAACAACGTCATCGGTGGGGACACTGTTGGCGAGAGCAATGTCATCGCCTTCAACGGCTCCGCCGGAGTGAGACTCAATGGTGCCACCACCACTGGCAACACCATTAGTGAGAATAGCATTCACAGCAACGGCGGCCTGGGGATAGATCTCGCGAATGGGGGCAACACTGAACTGACGGCACCTACTATTGCCCTGGCCGATTGCCCCTCGCTCTACTTTGGGACTGCGCCTAGCAACGCCACTGTAGAGCTTTTCACCAGCCCCGACGAGGAGGGGAAGACGTACCTGACGACTGTGTCCGCCGACGGTGGCGGCAACTGGATCCTTTGGGATTCGTTCACGCTGGATACCTATGTCACGGCCACCGCCACCGATGGCGCCGGCAACACGTCAGAGTTCTCGACGCAGGTGAGCCCTGGGCCTTGCCACCAGGTCTTCACGTCCTTGGTCATGAAGGGCTACTAGTCCTGTCTCTCCCTGTCCGCCCGCGACTGGACAGGCTAAGAATCGTGAGGAGCGAGGACGCGAGTAGGCAGCGCAATGGCGAGAAGGTGATGGTGGCGGACCTGATGGTGAGGCAGCGGCCACCGACGGCCCAGGAGTTCGTGTTCATCACCCTGGAGGACGAGGTGGGTGATGAACGTGATCGTGCGGCCCGATGTCTACCAGCGGTGCTACGAGGGAGCGCAGAGGCGGGCGTGGTCTGCGCTCCCTTTGGTCGCGCCATTAGTCGGCCTACGGCACTTGCGCACCTGGTAGGGGACCGCGTTTCGTCTGTGCCTATCGGCGAGATCGAATGGTTCCAGCAAGTCCGGAACCAGTCGTATGACGAGGGTGATGCCATCACGGTCGAGCGCGACAAGGTGCAGGCGTATTTGGAACACGCCGAACTGTTGATGAGGAGCCTGTTCGGAACCGAGCGCGGCGCTCCCCGCTACATGGGCGGGCTCTTCGACCTGGCGCACAGGGATGACGACGACGCCTAGCCACCGGAGCATTGCATCAACGATGACTGACTTCAAGACTATCTTTCGCGAGGAACGCCATTTCTGCAACCATCTCTTCCGCCTCCTCTGCCACAGGAAGGAGACCGGGGGCAAGAACAGCGGCCTGGGCCGATTCCTATCTCTGGCTGATCTAGGCCTTGATATCAGCGTGGAGACGGTTGCTGCTGCTGAAATCTACACCGAGGTCGCCGTTTTCCGTGACTTCTATCACTCCCACCCTAGGCGCCAGGGATTTCTGATAGGCTTGCATGACAGCTTCCTGCCCATGATGCGGGAGGAGTACGGAGGCGGAATCGCCCGCCCAACCCCCATCGGTAAGTTGCTTCCACAGCTTCAGGGCGTCCATCCGAAGGACTTTTCGAGGTATCTGGCACATACAGAGGACGACAAGCTGTTCTATCGGGAGTTTTCGGCATTGTTCAATGCAAAGCCGGACTTCCTGTTGATCTGTGACGGGTTAATGATCTGGCTGGAAGTAAAGGTTTGGACTTCGTTCGACCGTAAGCAATTGCGGCGCACTCAGCAGATTGCTGACCTGTGCAGTTGTGACCTATTTGCCCCTCTCTTCGGCAAGCTCCCCAATCGCGTGATGAAACTGGGAACCAGGCGCCACGTCCATGCGCGCCGGGGCGGGCATTTTTTCGATTGGGCCGATGTGGCCCGCATCGCAGAGGAGCTACTTCCCCACGGTACAGACAACTATACCGCACAAGCGTTGAGCGCACTCACTGTCTAGGCCCACAAGAATCCGGCAGCGACCCTTGGCGAGAACATGGCTGGCATCAAGGTCGCATCTCATGAGCGTAGCGCCGCCACTATACGTCGGCGTATGAGAGCCTCACCGTAGCTTCCTGGCACACAGGGGACACGCTTTTGTCTCAGCTGCGGCGGCTGGGGGACCAGGCAGTGCGACGGCATGCCTAGCATGAGCACAACGTGAGAGGAGGACAAGCCAATGAACGATGGGAAGGTAACCATCCGCATCAATCTGGACACTCTCCCCCTGCGCCTGCTGATCCTGGGGCTACTCGCAGCCCTGATGGTGGGGCTCGTGGGCTCGGTGGCCTGGGCGGGGGAGCGGGCCAGCCCGGGTGAGGGCAGGCGGTACGCACCCCTGTCGCAGGGGGTGTCCGGCCGGCGGTACTACCTCACCAGTGCTGACACCTACGATGGCAACGATGCGCCGGGGGCCTGTGGGGCCGGCTACCACTTCGCGTCCGTGTGGGAACTCCTGGACGTCTCCAACATGACCTACAACAGCGCACTCGGCTACCAGCACACCATACCGGACATGGGCGATGGGCCACCATCCGACGTGGAGGGATGGGTGCGCACGGGCAATGTGGCCAACGTCGGCCCCAACGTACCCGGAACGCACAACTGCGGCGGCTACGTCTCTGTGGGTACAGGTTACAAAGGTACCGTCGTGGAGTTGCCCAGCAACTGGGCGGCCCCAGGGACGCTCATCGGCACCTGGTCCGCCTCGAGCTGGTCGTGCGACAGCACCACGCGCGTCTGGTGCGTGGAGGACTAGCCATGGCGCCAAGGCGTGAAATCGTCCTTGAGCTCGTCGTCGGGCGCCTGTGGCTGACCGTGCTGCTCGGTGTCCTCCTGGGCGGCCTGGTGCTGGCCTCCGCTGTCTGGGCTGCGCCGCACCAGGGCGCGCGCCGCGTTCCCCTCACCTGGGTGGCTATCATGCCGGGCAGGTACTACCTGACCGCCAGCCAGCACCTTGGCGACGATGCGCTGGGTGCCTGCGCCGAGGGGTACCACATGGCCTCCCTGTGGGAAATCTGGGACGTGTCCAACCTGTACTACGACACCGACCTCGGTTATTGCTGGGATGACGCCCCCCTGGGCGATTGCGGTGAAGGGCCGCCTGCCGCCAGGGCGGGGTGGGTGCGAACCGGGGCCGATGCGGTCGCCAGCGGTGTGGGCCCTGGCGGCGACAGCTGCATCGCCTACACTTCTCCCAGTGGTAGCGAGAGAGGCACAGTGGCTTCTCTGCCCTCCGACTGGAGCTCCCCTCCCAGCACCATGGGGGTGTGGGTGGCCAGCAACAGCTATTGCGACTCACCTAACCGGGTATGGTGCGTGCGATCAGCCCTGCGGAGCTACTTGCCGCTGACACTGCGCAATTACTGAGGGCTGGGACCCACGGCCGCTTTGTACCTGGCGTCGCCGCGCTGGCGTCGTGGTGGGGCCGATCCCCCGTGACGCTGGGCATGGCTCACTCCTTTTACACTTTGCCCCTATTGACCCCGTGCGCTGCGATCTTGTGAACCGCTCGGCAGGCTGTGGCTTGCCGCACATCATTCGCGCAGCTCGAAAGCGGCGCTTTTCGACGCCCGCGGTCATCATTCGTCGGGCCGGCGCACTGAGCATCCCGCTGTGAACAGGTCCCGCGTTTCGCTGCGCCAGAGCCCCGGAACTTTCCCCGCCTCCGCACCGTCTATTATCTGGAAAACAGAGTACAATAGACGTAGGAGGAAAACACAATGTCTCGAAAGCACTTCACCGGTAGTCTGCTTCTGATGATTGCTCTGGCCCTGGCCGCCTGCCAGAGCCCGGTGCCCGGCGAGCCAACCCAGCCGCCAGGGGCAGCACTGCCCAACCCGGCGTCGGTGTACTGCGAGGAGCAGGGCGGCACCGTCGAGATCCGCGACAGTGAGGCGGGCCAGTACGGGGTCTGCGTCTTCGATGACGGCTCCGAGTGCGACGAGTGGGCCTTCTTCAACGGAGAATGCCAGCCGGGCGAGTATGACACTGCACCAACGCCAGAGCATGTGGCCTGGTACGTCAACGATCAGTATGGGTTCTCGCTGGACCCTTCGCGCGACTATGCCGTCGAAGGATGGGACAACCACGTCCTGTTCAAGAAGCCCGGCTACTTCCTCATGGTGGGGTACACGTGGGCTGATGAAGAGGTGGCGCCCTTCCGTACCGGGATGCCCGCTGGGGAATTCGAGGGCGCTGGCACAGTGGCGGTGCTGGGCACGGAGATACCCAGGCAGGTTCTGATCTACGAGGGGAAGGTCAAGAATGTGACTTACAGCCCCTTCCAGGTGGGGGAGCTCCAGATCTATGCCTGGCTCGATGCTGAAACGCCCGAGGGCAGTGACTATGGTGAGGTAGACATTCCCGACGAGCTCCAGGACGAAGCTGATCAGATACTGGGCACCTTTGCCCTCACCTCTGGCGAGACGCCTGATGTTTTCTTGCTCGGGGACGATTATCAGGCTGAGATCCCTGTCGGTCCTGTCGAGCTGGAGGATGCAGGCGCTCAGATAGTAACCACGTTCTGCGTTACCTGTGACAAAGACCCCGTATCCCAGCATCCCGGCCGCTGAGTAGCCGTTCCACAAACCCAACACCGAACGCCCGCTGTGAAGCGGGCGTTTTAGGTTCGATATGCCCTTGGCCATGCTCCGCACCCTGCTTGGCCGCGCCCTTCGATACGCCGCTTCGCGGCTAGTCAGGGTGCGGCTAAGGATCATCAGGCAGGCGCGCTCCCTCCCTGGACTCATCCTGAGTGCTGCGCAGCAGTGTATCGAAGGATGAGTCCGGAGAGGCGATCTTGATACTCCTCGCCTAGGGCAGGGGCGAAGCATGGCTCTCTACCGCGCCGGACTGGAAGTCCCGCGCTACGGTGTCTGAAACCGGCTGAAGCCGGTTGTGGAACATGCTTCCGGAATGTTTGTCTGACGGAGCGTCGGCTGAACCGCACCACGAGTGAGCCGAAGCGAAGTGCCGCTCGTATCGAAGGGCGCGGTGCACCAGAGAAGGGTGGGTGCTGTGGCCTGTTTCTATCCCTCGACAAACCCACCGCACGCACGTGCTTCGATGGGCCGCTTGCCTTCGATGCTTCGACTGGGCTCAGCACAAGTACGCCGCTCCGCGGCTACTCACACTGCGCGGCCGCCGGACTCGCGTCGTGTGCCCTCTCTGACAACTTTCGCCAGCACCCTCCGGAAGAACGGTTGCACAACGCGGCGGGTCGTGGTATAAAGGTCCCAGAGCTACAATTGGCGGCCAACAAGGACAAAGGAGGTGCCGATGTCGGACATGAAGAGCTGGCTCAAGGCAGGGCTCATAGGCGCAGCGGTGAGCGTGGTGTTGGAGATCCTAGGCATCATCCCCTGCGTGTGCTGCGTCACGTGGCTACTGGGATACGTCGCCTATGGTTGCATCGGTGCTCTGGCTGCCTACTGGATGCCACCGGGGCGGCTACCGGGTCCAGCAGCCCGAGACGGCGCCTTGGCGGGCGCCATCGCCGGCGCCATCGGCGGCGCTGTGGGCCTGATCATCGCCCTCGGTACGGTCACAGTCTTTGCCCCCCTGGGGCCGCTGGCTGGAGCGCTGGAGGGTACGGGCTTCGACCCCTCCGTGCTCATTGACATGTTCGCCAGTGTGGTTGGAACTGTAACCTGCGGCTCCGTTTTCTATGTCATCGGGGTGGGCATCGCCGCGGGGCTGGGTGCCCTCGGCGCCGTCATCTTCGCCGCCGCGAGACCGGAGTAGCTGGGCCACCGTCGCCGACGTACTCACCCTCCTGTGACCTCCTTCGATGAGCTCAGGACAGGCCTCTCAATGGGGGGACTGGCGGAGACGAGTTCGCCAGGGCGGCCATCGAGGGGTCATACCCGCTGAGCGCGTATCCACTGATTGGGGCTATTGATGTCCCAGCGCCTGGGTGCGCCGTTCGTTGCTGGCGCTCGGCCTGCCAGGGTCCAACCAAGGCCCACTTCTCGGATTCAAACCGGCTTCTCGCGCAGGTGCTCCGTCTCTTCCCCATGCTGCTCAAGGAGACCCCTACGCCGCAACAGATATAGTGATGCCCCTGTCACAAATAGCGCAAGGGTCGCGCTGACGGCCGCTTGGCCCAGGATTCTCCCCAGGAAGCCCCCGACACCGAAGCGATCCAGGTAGAATGCCAGCTCCGAGTGGCGTATCGACCAAAAGGCGGGCTGCTCATAGCGGGCCGCAGGCAGTTGTCGATACCTGCTGAAGTCGAACATGGTCAGGCCGGCCAACTGCACGGCGATGGAGATCGCAAGCAAGACTCCGAAAGCCACCAGGACAATCCGACCTCGCCCCAGCCATTTGAAGGCGGGAATCATCAGCAGGGTGAGCAGGGGGGCGACATCGACGAGCATACGGGGCCCAAAGCACCAACCGCCCGGGCTGTGCCACTTGCTCATCAGAAACGTAAAACCGGCGACCGCCACTCCCAGGTAGCGAAACAGCCAGATGTGGGGATTGTCCCTCAGTCCCTTTGTCCACGAGGCCGCGATGCCAGCTATGGAAAACCAAAACACGGGCGAATAGACGAGTAGCCCTCTGCTTGGGGAAAGGAGGAGGCCCACGAGCCCAATGAGAAGCGGGGTTGTCCATCCGGCCCAGGCTTCGGCCTCATACCCTTGGGCAATGGGTGAGCCGAACGTGGAGTGGTTATACCAGAGGAGGAAAGCCAAGGAGCCGAGAGCGCCTGCCACGAAATGTGGGAAACGACCCCGTGAGCGGTGCAGTACATAGACCGTCAGAACGACCGCTACTATGGCAGTGGGGGGCCTGGCCGCCACGGCCAGTCCAATGAACAACCCCGACAAGGCGTAAGTCTTGGCCTCTCCTTGGCTCCTGATAAGGCAGTAGATGCCGGCTGCAAGGAGTAGTTGACTGGTTGCGTGTTGCCACAGGATCTGGCTGCTGATAGTCCAGGTGGAACTGGCGAAGGCGTAGACAACACTTAGGCATAAGGCGGTCAGTTCTGAGGCTGCGAGCCGTAGCGACAGGTACACCAGGACCACCGACGCAGCCGCCAACAGGGCCCCACCGGTCTTGCCGAGCAAGGTGTAGGCCACGAGACTTGATTGGGGACCGAGCCCCAAAACCACTGGCAAGAGGTACAACGGGGTAACCAGGAGGGCAGTGAATACTGGATACCCGGAGAAGTAGTGATCGTCTATCTTGACCAGCCAGTTCGCCCTTTCCCAGTCGTGCTCGCGCGCCACAGGGTGATCGAGGAACTCGTCAAGATCAAAATCCCGCTCGCGGATGATGCTCACAGGAAGCAGCGTAGTAGGCACAACATCGAGCGAGCTTATCAGACCAGGCGCCAGCAAGGGATTTGTCGCCAGATATAGGACGACTGCCACAACGAATAGATGGTACTTTCGCTGAGAGAGGGTCAAGCTAAGCCACACTGCTCCCGGGAGCTGAGCCAGCAACCGGGTGACCGACCGGAGATTTCTCCTGTTCACAGCTGCCCTCGCCGAGGAAAACCGTGGTCTCACTATGTATTCCCCCCGTGAGCGCGCCCGTGTTCTCGCAGGAGTTGAAGCTACTCAGGCGGAGCACGGCATACCCGTGAGTGTGCGGCCGAACGCTGGCGCGATTTCCCTGATCCCAGCAGGTGTCGTAGGCTCTACGCATGACAAGACACAGTGGTCGTAGTGCCTACGGAGCGGGCCAGGCTATGAGATCCCTGCGTGGCGGACTTTGCTGAGAGCCATGGGGGGCCTATGCATCACTTGATCTAGTGGTCGGCCCCCTTGACCCTGTCCTATGGCTAGGTCGCCGAGCTTGTCCGAGACCGAGTAACGCGTGTCAGCAGGTTGACAAAGCAGAGAACCGAACCGCTGCCATTGTATCACAGTTCTTCGGCATGGGCAAGTGATGTCGACAATATCGAAAGTAGGTGCCGCTGTTCTACTCGAGAGGCCTATTCTGGGGCGCTAACGCCCCTCTGAAGGATTGCAGGGGAATCTCAGGGGGACTGGAGCAGGACTTGGGATGACGGTCCGTCGCCGGTGGAGATGATGACTTATGCCAACCAAGGGTACGTGGTCCTGTCCGTGGCGCCGAGGACGCCGGGAGGGAGAGGGTAAGGACGGCTCCGGCATCTCTTGCGCCGGCCGTACCGCTGCAAGATGCACCTATTCTAGCATTCCCGGGTCAATGGCCTGCCACGTCATTTCTTCACGAAATAGGATGGCATTTGGAAATTCAGTCTCTATCTCACTGAGGATATCACTGACACCTTCTCCTGAGAAGTTGAAGTGCATGGGGACCTTAACCGTGGGCTGAATTCCCTCAAGAAAGTAATCGGCGAAGCGTTCACGTGTGAGGTGGTAGCCTGACACGAGTGCGATATCAATCTGCCTCTCGGGAAGACCATATGCATGTAAGTCCGACACTGTTACATAGTTTGGATTCATATCCCCGGTGTGGAAGAAGCTGATGTCGTCCGCCGAAAAGATGTACCCGAGATTGGGAACCGAAGGAACTCCGTGTGACAGACAAATGATATCCAGATCTATCCCCGCAACGATCATCTGCTCTTGTTCTCCCCTCCCGAGGCGAACCCCAATCACCCGGTCCTGGATCTGCTCGAATCCCCTGAATCGGTCCTCAAGCACGCTCACTGCAACCTCTGAGGAGACAAAAACGGCCTGGGGATTGTTTAGCATGTTATTGCCAACGAGATTGGCATCAAAGTGATCTTCATGAGTGTGGGTGACGAGGATCAGATCGATGTCATTGAAAGGCGGCAGCCCCTCTCGCATAGCGACCACGCGCTCGGCTGGACTTGGCGGGTTGTGTACCTGAAACAGCGCATCGATCAAGATCCTCTTGCCTCCGGTGATGATGAGAAAGCCGGCAACCTGGGTGTGCACAATGACGTTGTCAAAATCTCCGATTTCATCCATACCAGGATGGATCGACCCTGTGGTTCTGGTCGGGGTCGGTGGGCGTGCGGTTGCGGTGCCCTGTACCACTTGACCGTCTGTCGCCGGTTGCCCACAGGCTATGAGGAAAAGAGTCAACATCGATGCGGCTAGAGCCGCGCAATACCATCTTCGATTGAAGCAGTTCATTCTTCCCGCCTCCAGTCCATTTCAAAGGTCATGATGATCAAACCAGATAGATCATAGCCTTCTGTTGTCTTGACACTGACCCAAGAAACTACGGTCCCCAGGAAGGCCAGTAATCACCAGCAGGATCGTCTGTCAAACGCAGTTGATTGCCGCCGTCAGCTTCCATGAGGTATATTTCCCAGTTCCCATCACGGTTGGACTGGAAGACTATCCTCGTGCCATCAGGCGACCAATAAGGATTCTCGTTCACCGTGCCCATCCCCGGCAGCGGATGATCATTGCTTCCATCTGCGTTCATCACACGAATCTCAGCTGGTGGACCATGAGGCCTTGATGACATATAGGCAAGCTGGGAACCATCGGGAGACCAGGCCGGGAAAACCTCCCATTTCTCCGTCTCTGTCAGCCTTTGTGGGTTGCTGCCATCGGCTTCCATCACGTAGATTTGCCAGTTTCCATCGTGTTTTCTATTGAAAGCGATCCTGGTGCCATCTGGCGACCAGTTTGGCCGCATATCATCTGCCGGGTCATCTGTCAGGCGTTGAGGCTCTGTCCCATCAACGTTCATGACGTAGATTTCCTCGTTTCCATCTCGTTCGGAAACAAAAGCAATCCTCGTCCCATCAGGAGACCAGGCGGAGTGAGAATCGTAAACTGTGTTGGTAGTCAACCGTGTCACCTGACTTCCGTCCACGTTCATCACATAGATCTCGGGCCTTCCGTCTCGCTCGGAGGTGAAGGCTATCCGGGAGCCGTCTGGTGAAATCGCCGGGCCAAAATCGCGTACACTATTACTCGTCAGCCGTGCCAGATCACCACCATCCGCGTTCATGATGTAGATCTCATCATTCCCATCCCTGCCGGAATAGAAAACGATCTTCCCGCCTATGTCGTCCTCTGCCAGAGAGGTAGGTGTAGACACAGGTTCATCGATTGTGGCAGCGGGTGTTACGAGATCGGCGTCGTTACCACAAGCAGTGGTCAAGATTGAGACCAAGACGAGAGGAACGAAATTCTTTCTGAACATCTCCAATCTCCCTTCTCGGCTTTTGCTCTTGGTCCTCTTTGACGACCAAGAGCCCAACACACAACTGAATATGTACTCTTAGGGTTCACGATCAGTACTTTGCCGCTTCACCTCGTCGGTGTTTCCCCCTTCTGAAGCTCAAAGGTATGTACTCGCTCGTAGTTCCCGCCCACGACGAGTTGAACGTCTCCCCCACTAATGTCGTACACAGCCGACCAGATGGTGTGGGGCTGGGCACCGCTCTCCAGAATGGCCGTGGCCTGCTCTTCAGAGACGCTCGCCCTTGCTTGCTCAAGGGCCTCATACGCGCGATTGTATCTTGAGCAGGGCGCATTGGCACCGTCAGGTAGGGCCGCGGAGATGATGAAATTGGTGGCCACCTGCCACTCTCTATCGTTGCGAACGACGTTCGTCTTGCCGTCTACGAACTCCACGACTGCGGACTCCCCCGACGAATCGGAAATGAGATAGTGTAGCGGCGGGCCGTGGAAGACGATGTTGTACTCTTCCAGCAGTGAGAGTGCTTCATCGACACTTGCTGCGTGGTCCAGAAGCAAACGGATGGCCCGGAGCGAACCCATGGTTGGCTTCTCGAAGTCATCGCTGGCCCGCGCATACGGTACGGCCATCATTCCCACTACCAGGCCGGCCTCGTTCATGCCGTCGAAGGGGAGATATGGAGCCAGCAAGAGCCTCGTACGGCCCACCAACGAGGGATCCTCCATGCCGTATCCCAGGTAGTGTATGTCTACCATGGACACCGATGCGTACGCGTTTGGAGGGTCGGTGAAGAGCAGGAGGCTGGGATGGCGGTACCAGTCGAAGTTCCGCCCGAAGATCTTCTCACCTTCAGGGTTCAAGGCAGCAAAGCAGGTGCAGGCGTCTGACTTGGCCAGCGCGTTGACCTGGTGAGGGATGTCCTCTGGGATAGCCAGGTTCAAGAAAGGCTCAGAGAGGTAACCACCGTGATAGCTCATCACGTAGAGGGGGTAGTCGTCCGCTTTTCTCAGGGATGACAGCGTTCTTAGTGGGCTGTACGATATGACGGCCAGGACCACCATCGCCGCCAGCACCACGCAGAGAGCGATCTTTGTGGTCTTGCGTGGTCTGTTCCCCCCGGCCGTTGGCCCCATGGAGTAACTCCCCAGAAGGATCACGGTCTTCCTGTGGTCGTCAGCTCAGCCCGTCATTTTGGGGCATTAGTGAGACTCGGAAGCCGCGTACTGGTTCGCCTGTCTAGGAATACCAGAAAGAGGCGCGGCAGGTTCGTCGTGCGGGGCCGGGGCCTCGCTGTCAGCAGGCAAGAGGCGACCGGGTCACCCTCGCCCAGCTTCCTTCGATCCTTCGACACGCTCACGACGGCGCTCAGGATGCGCAGGTGCCCTTGGATAGGCCGCTTGCCTTCGATGCTTCGACTGGGCTCAGCACAAGTACGCCGCTGCGCGGCTGCTCACGCAACGCGGCCGCTCTTCGACAGGCTTAGGATAGGCCTGCCATCGAGGGACGGGAGCGAGGCGCAGCCCCAGGAGGCAATACCAGGCCACGTGTTTGCGCCCCTGGACGGCGTGCGCTACAATTCAGCCACCTATCTCCAACTAGGAGGAGAGTATGGATATCGCACGCTTACGTAACGTGGCTCTGCTGATGCTTGTGGTCCTCCTGGCAGGCAGCATACTGGCCTGCGAGCTAGGGGGAGGAGAGCGCGCCAAGCCGGAGGTGGTCATCACCGCCCCCACCAGTGACGCACAACTCGAGCTGGGGGACGTCAACGTGCTGGTCAGTGCCAGCGACTCCAAGGGCGTAACGAAGGTGGAGCTGTACGTTGACGGAGAACTCTATCGAACCGACGCCAACCCCGACCCTGAGGGGCAACCTTCCTGGGCGCTGATGCAAACCTGGAGCGCCACCGAGCCTGGCACACACACCCTCAAGGTGATAGCCTACAACGTCGATGCTGTGGAGAGCGATCCGTGGGCGGTGACGGTGGAGGTTCTGGAAGAGGGCGTACCGGTACCCACTGCCACCCCTACTTCGACCACGGGCCCGCCACCACCAGCTACGGCCACGGCGCCACCACCGACAGCGACCGCGCCACCCCCCACACCAACTGAACCCAGTGGCCCGTCCGAGGCGCCCTCGATTGCTTATTTCCGTGCCAACGGGTCGGAGGGCACCATCACCGTGGATGCCGGCACCACCGTGACCTTGAGCTGGGAGTGGGAACGGGCGGATGAGGGTTACCTGGATCCGGGCAACATCCCCTTGGGCTGCCCGTCGATGCCCTGCACCTACAACGTGTCTCCTGGGTCGAGCACGACCTACACGCTGAGGGCGATCAACTCCGTGGGCACCGATCAAGCGAGCGTCACCGTGGAAGTGTCGCAACTACCAGATCTAGCGGTGACCGGGTTGTTGGTGACACCGTCTGACGCCCCCTGGGGCGGCTCGGTCCAGGTGCGCTTCGACGTCGCGAATCTGGGCGGTGGACCTTCCGGGCCATACAAGATTGTCTGGAGGTACGGCGCCGGAGACTTCGACGTCATCGAGGAGAACAAGCCTTCCCTGCCGGCCGGGAGCGGGGGAACCGTCAATTGGACCTTGCCCAACATCTACGCCTCGTACAACACGGTGGCCGCAGTTGACCCATTCAACGAGGTAGAAGAGAGCGACGAAGGCAACAACCAGGAGCAGTTCATGGTCACCGTGGGGCCATCTGGGGTGGACCTTCACGTCATGGAAATCAGACTGCAGCCGGCCTCGCCTCAGCAGGGGTCGCCAGCGATGGTCGGGGTCCGCATCCGCAACAGAGGAGGCACCGACGCCGGCCCCTTCAAGGTGATATGGAGATCAGCAGGGCCGACCATTGGCCTCCAGTGGAATGTGTCTTCTCTCGCCGCAGGTCAGGCACGGTGGCTCCAGGACCAGTACACCTATGGCGGGTGGAACCCCAACTACACTACCACCGCCGTCGTCGATGTGGATGACGAAGTCGCAGAGGCCGACGAGACCAACAACGAACTGGTGTTGATGGTCAACGTCCGGCCTGACTAGGTAGGTTGACCGAACGCACAGGCTGATGACCGGGATGTGCCCGCCATCACAGGGAATGGTGGGCACATCTTTCAATAGGCCTCTTCTCTTCATGATCGCCAGGAACTACCGTAGCGGCGGTGTGAGGGTGTCATGGTCTCTGCAGACGAAATCATCGAACGGCTAGGTATGCAGCCGCACCCGGAAGAGGGTGGGTACTTCGTCCAGACGTACAAGTCCGAGGAATTGATTTCCAAACTCGCACTGCCGGACAGGTATCCATCGCCACGGGCTTTCGGCACGGCGATCTTCTACCTGCTGACACCTGATACGTTCTCGGCTCTGCACCGTCTCGCCTCTGATGAGATCTTCCACTTCTACCTGGGAGATCCCGTCACCATGCTTCAGCTGCATCTTGATGGTTCTTCCCAGGTAGCGACCTTGGGGCAGGACATCTTGGCGGGCCAGGAGTTGCAGGTGGTGGTGCCCAGAGGCACCTGGCAGGGTTCGCTCCTCAATGAAGGGGGCGAATTCGCTCTCTTGGGATGCACGGTGTCGCCGGGGTTCGAATACGAGGACTACGAGGCGGGTTCAAGGGAAGAGTTTCTGGTGCAGTACCCTGCCCATCGGGAGCTGATCCTCCGCCTCACGGCCGCGACTTGAAGAACGTGCTTCCAGCACGTCTCGTGTGGCGTGGCGTCGGTTGAACCGCACCCTGAGTAGGGCGGAGCGAAGCTCTGCCCGTATCTAAGGGCCCGGTCCACCAAATGGTGTTGGCCGGTGCTCTGCCACTTGCGTCGAGCACTCCGAGCGACCTCCTGAGTGGTTCGAAGGATAGCGGGGAGCGCGTGCCGAGGGATGAGAGTTTCCAACCTAACCCCTGCGGCAAGAAAAGGAGGAGACTATGTCCGACGTAATGGGCGCGGAACTGCTGGTCAAGTGCCTCATCCAGGAGAACGTGGAGTTCATCTTTGGCATACCCGGAGACCAGACTTGCCCCATGCTGGATGCCATCCGCCGGCTCGGCCCTGAAACAGGCCTGCAGTTCATCATGACCCGCCACGAGCAGGCGGCAGCCCACATGGCAGATTCCTACTCCCGCGTCACTGGCAGACCTGGGGTATGCACGGGCACTGTGGGCCCGGGCGCGGCCAACCTCGTGCCAGGCGTTTACCCAGCCTGGGCCGATTCCATCCCCATGGTCATTCTCACGGGCCAGAACCAGACGTGGAAGAGCTATCCCGAGCGAGGGTCCATGCAGTCACTGGACCAGGTCAGGCTTTTCGAGCCCATCACCAAGTGGAACGCCAGGATCACGAATTGGCGGAGGATCCCCGAGCTAGTGCAACGCGCCTTTCGCGTCGCAGCCTCGGGCCGTCCGGGCCCGGTGCACCTGGACCTGCACGTGGACGTGATGGTGGCCATGGGCGAAGAAGAGTCGATTGACTTTCGGGTTGAGCCACCGGAGCGGTACCGGGCAGCCCGGCGACCTGCGGCGCAGCCGGAACTGGTCGAGCAAGCTGCACAGATGCTCGTGGAGGCGGAGCGACCGCTACTCCACCCTGGAGGGGGCGTGCTCCGCTCTGGGGCGTGGGACGAGGTTCGGAAACTGGCAGAATACCTCTCGGCTCCAGTAACGACGAGCATCGGCGCGGCGGGCGTGATCCCTGAGGATCACCCGCTCTGCCTGATCGCTGGTGGGTACGGTGCCCTGGGCGCTCAGGCTGTGGCCGACGTAGTCCTCCTGGTGGGAGGACGGATGGGAGACCTGGACTTCTGGGGCCTGCCGCCCTTCTGGGGTGAGCCTGAGGAGCAGAAGCTGATCCAGATCGACATCGACCCAGACAACGTGGGCCTCAACCGCCCGGTGAACCTGGCGCTGGTCGGCGATGCCAAGGCAGTGCTGAGCGCCCTCCTCGAGGCGGTGAAACGGATGATGCCTCCCATCCCCGAACGCCCCGACATGGCGGAATACCGCCTCACCGAGGAGACCTGGCTCCAGCAGTTCGAGAAGGATGCGTCCTCGGACAAGAAGCCCATTCACCCTCTGCGCCTCATGCGGGAGGTGCGCGGGTTCTTCCCCAGAGAGGCCATCTCGGTGGTGGACGGCGGCAACACGGCCGTGTGGGCGCACTACCTGAACCGCATCTACGTGCCACGCTCGTTCGTGACGGCTGCCGACTCGGGCCACCTGGGAGTGGGCCTGCCCTACGCCATCGGCGCCAAGCTGGCGCGGCCAGAGCAAATGGTCTACGCCATCTGCGGCGACGGTGCCTTCACCATGAATGTCCAAGAGTTGGAGACCGCCGCGAGGCTGAAGCTGCCCCTGGTGATCGTCATCGCCAACGACCGCCAGTGGGGCATGATCAAGGGCGTGCAGATGGACGCCTATGACTCTCGCTACATCGGTGTGGACTTCGAGGATGTGCGATACGACCTGGCCGCGCAGGCTTTCGGCTGCCATGGGGAGAGGGTGGAGGATCCCGAGGAGATCACGCCGGCGCTGGAGAGGGCTGTGGCTTCCGGCAAGCCAGCGGTCCTGGACGTGCTGATAGACCAGTGGGCCAATCTGACCCCGCCCGACCTGGCCAATCTGGACGCTGTGTGGATGGAGGGCTGTGAGTTGCCATGGTGACCTGGGCAATCCTAGGTCTGAATGCCGACAGTCACGCTTCGCTCGAGGTCTTGAATCGTATAGGAGGGGAATCATGAAACTCGCGTCGCTGGAATATCTGGAGGAAGCCAAGAAGAGGTCCAACAGCGATCCCGAATACCTCGAATTGGCCAAAGGCGACACCGAATCGTACACGCTGGTGCTGGGAGAGGAGCCCGACAAGGGCGTCGGTGAGCAAGTCGTCGTCGGTTTCGACATGGTGGACGGGGAGATGAACGAAGTGTGGCTGGGCGAGCGTCCGACCGACTTCACCATCACCGGTCCTTACGGCGTGTGGGTGGATGTCCTGCGCGGCAAGATGGGTCCCAACAAAGCCATCGCCATGCGCAAGCTGAAGACGCAGGGGCCCTTTTTGCAGCTGCTGCAGAGATCCGACCGCATCATCCGCTGGGTCAAGGTTCTGCGCACTATCCCCACTGAATTCGAGGGGGACTATGCGGAGCACAATCTGCCCGGCGAGTGAGCTCCATCACCTTTCATCAACCTCTGTTCACCCTCAGCTGCGCTTGCCCCATCGACGAGCGTATCGAAGGGCGCGGTTCATCAAATGGTGGTGAGTGGGGCTCCGCCGCTAGTGTAGAGCATCCTGAGCGACGTCCTGAGTGCATCGAATGAAAGCGCGCAGCGTGTATCGAGGGATGCAGTGCGGTCCGAGCGAGACCCTTGCCCTTTGCCCATTGTGATCTGCCGAAACGGCGGGGCGTGATCCGCCGTTGATGTTGGCACCCCTTTCTACTCCATCGGGTCCTTGTTTCCCATCCATTGACACTTCGACCCACAGTTCGTATACTACTGAGCTGCCATTTCGATATCATCTCGAGTCTGTTTGGATCAGATCGGACAATGGGAGGCAGTTTATGAAGTACAGGGACGCCTTCAAAGAGTCCCTGGAGAGCCCGGATACGTTCTGGGGACGGGCCGCCGAGAAGATTACCTGGTACAAGAAGTGGGATCAGGTGCTGGACGTCTCGAACATGCCCTTCGCGCGGTGGTTCGTGGGAGGTGAACTCAACACCTGCTACAATGCCCTGGACCGGCACGTCGAGGCTGGGCGGGGTGATCAGCCCGCCCTCATCTACGACAGCCCTGTTACCGATACCATTCGAAGCTACACCTACTCCGAATTGACACGCCGGGTGTCCAGGGTAGCNNCGTTGGCAAGGGGGATCGCGTCGTCATCTACATGCCCATGATTCCCGAGGCCGCCATAGCCATGCTCGCCTGTGCGCGCATCGGCGCCATCCATTCTGTGGTCTTCGGTGGATTCGCGCCGAGGGAGTTGGCTATCCGCATCGATGACGCCAGGCCCAAGGTGGTGCTCTCTGCCTCATGCGGCATTGAGGTCAAGAGGATCATTCCCTATAAGCCCCTCCTCGACGAGGCCATCACCATCGCCAGGCACGATCCAGAACGATGCGTCGTCTGGCAGAGGCCAGAGGTGGAGGCCGATTTGGTCCGTCCTCGAGACCTGGACTGGTCAGAGTTGGAAGAGAAGGCAGAGCCAACGGGATGCATTCCTGTGAAAGCCACCGATCCTCTCTATATCCTCTATACGTCAGGAACGACAGGCATACCCAAAGGCGTGGTACGCGACAACGGCGGCCACGCCGTGGCCCTCCTCTGGACGATGAAGCACATCTACGGCATCGATGCTGGAGACGTCTTTTGGGCAGCCTCTGACGTGGGCTGGGTCGTGGGTCACTCCTACATCGTATATGCTCCGCTCTTCAAAGGTGCTACGTCGATCATGTATGAGGGGAAGCCGGTGGGCACCCCCGATCCAGGGGCCTTCTGGCGGGTAATCTCGCAGCACAGAGTCGAGGCTCTGTTCACGGCGCCCACTGCGTTCCGGGCCATCAAGAGGGATGATCCCCGAGGGGAGTATCTGAAAGGGTACGATCTATCCCATTTCGACACCCTGTTCCTGGCGGGTGAACGAACGGACCCGGACACCTATCACTGGGCCACGGACCTCTTGCAGAAGCCCGTCATTGACCACTGGTGGCAGACGGAAACCGGCTGGGCCATCACCGGCAATTTCCGGGGGCTGGAATTCTTCCCGCCCAAGGCAGGATCGGCTTCACTGCCCATGCCTGGATACGACGTCACCATTCTCGATTTGGTCACCGGCAAACCGGTGGGACCAAACACGGAAGGCATCATCGCCGTCAAGCTGCCTCTTCCCCCGGGCAATCTGACCACCCTTTGGGAGAACGACGAGGGGTTCAGGGAATCATACACGGATCCCTATCCTGGATACTATCTCACTGGCGATGGCGGGTTCATCGACGAAGATGGATACGTGTGGGTCATGGGGCGCACTGATGATGTGATCAACGTAGCTGGCCACCGGCTCTCCACTGGGGGTATGGAGGAGGTCCTAGCCAAGCATCCCGACATAGCTGAATGCGCGGTGCTGGGGGTGCACGACGATCTAAAGGGCCAGGTTCCTGTGGGCTTTGTCGTTCTCAAGGCCGGAGTAAGTCGCGACGACGAGGAGCTAGTGGCAGAATTGGTGCAGATGGTACGGGAGCAGGTGGGTGCCATCGCCTCTTTGAAGCAAGCGGTGGTGGTGGACCGCCTGCCGAAGACCCGCTCTGGGAAGATCCTGCGAGGCACCATGCGCAGCATTGCTGACGGGCAGGAGTATCGCGTCCCTTCGACAATAGACGATCCCGCCATCCTCGGCGAGATCGAAGAGGCCGTCGGAAGTATCGGTTACGGCAGGAGGTAGCGGACCAGATGGTCCCCGCTATGCCCATCTCCCTTGTGCGGTATTCTCATGCCTAGTCTGCCTCCTCAGCGAGCTTCCCCACCTCGCGCGGCACAGGCTCCGACGGCAGGATACGGCACGCGGCGTGCTCGCGGAAGAAGTAGTGCCGGGCCCAGTTGATGAGCACCAGCAGCCGGTTTCGGAAGCCGATGAGATACGAGAGGTGGATAGTGAGCCAGAGTATCCAGGCTGGGAAGCCGGTGAAGTTGCGGCCAAAGGCGTACGCCGCAGCGTGGTTGCGCCCGATGGTGGCCATGGTCCCGCGATCGTGGTAGCGGAAGGGCAGCGGTTCCTGGCCCGCCAACTGCCGCTGGATGTTTCGCGCGGCCGCTTCTCCACCCTGGAGGGCTACCTGAGCGACCATGGCCAGCGGTGACCCATCTTGCTCGAAGTAGGCCAGGTCACCGATGACGTACACTTCTGGGTGGTCGGGCACCTGGAGCGTGGGCAAAACTGTCACACGTCCCCTCCGGGCGGTTGGCAGTCCCGAGGCCTGGGCCAGTGGCTCGCCACGGACGCCCGCAGCCCATACCGTCGTGCAGGCGGGGATAACGGCGCCATCCTGAAGGTACAGCGACTCTGACGTAATGCGGTCCACCAGGGACTGGAGCCTTATTTCAACCCCCATCTCACGGAGCCGCTTGGCCGCATAGATGCCGAGGGGTTCGGGAAGCGTTGGCAGCAGCCTGTCCGTGGCTTCGATGAGGACGATGCGCACCTCATTGAAGTCCAGGCTCTGACAGTCCTTCATCAGCGGGCCTTGGATCAGCTCCGCAAGAGCGCCAGCGGTCTCCACTCCAGTAGGTCCTCCCCCCACCACAGCAAAGGCCAGCAGCCCCCGACGTCGCTCCTCGACTGCCTCGTAGTCGGCCTGCTCCACACAGCCTAGGATGTGGTTCCGCAGAGCGATGGCTTGCTCGAGCGTCTTGAGGGAGAACGCATGTTCTGGGCCACCAGGAACCATCAGAAAGTGATCCACAGTTCCGGTGGCCAGAATGAGGAAGTCGTAGGGGAACTCTGGGCCTTCGGTCTCGACGATTCGGCGTTCCAGATCCACTCGTTTGACCTCAGCCATGGTGAAGCGGGCGTTGGGGATCTTGCGCAGAATGGTGCGCACAGGGTACGCGATGTCCCCGGGCTCCAGTTCACCAGCTGCCACCTGATAAAGAAGAGGTGGGAAGGTGTGGTAGTTGTTGCGGTCGATGAGCATCACGTCTACGGGCGAGCGGGCCAGGGTGCGGGCAGCGGAGAGCCCTCCGAAGCCTGCTCCAGCGATCACCACTTGCGGACGCTCGTTGTCTGTCATCAGCTACCTCCATTCATGGCTGGCGCTCGTTGCGGGCCTCGGAAAAGGCGGGATAGTTGTTGAAGAACTTCTCTCGAACATTCGCTGGTACCCGATTGAGCGGGCAGGAGACGTGATAGCAACGCGTGCACTGTGTGCGGAGCAGTGTCCAGGCCCAAGTGATCACCGCCCAGGTGGTGATAGCGAGCAGGAGCCACTGTTGACTCAGAGCGAAGAAGGGGACGTAGTACAATCCCAGTAGCGCGACGTACCCCAGGAAGATGAGCTTCTCCATGCGGCTCAAGGGCCGTGGGCTGAAGCGCGGTATCTTGGGGAGGCCGTAGTTGGCGTGACACCTGAGGGTGAACCCCTCCTCGGCGTAGTGGGGGCAGTGCCGGCACAGGACCAGCGCCTCCACGTAGACAAAGAAGATGATGGCCAGGACTACCCACAGAGCCAATCCGAGCCAGAACCCGCCAATCACCATGCCGGCAAGAAAGGGGATGAAGAAGCCAATGGCCAGAAAGGCGAAGTCGAAAGCGTCGCGAAGGGTGTGCAGGCACAGCAATCTGCCTTCTATGGGGCAACCGTCGCAAGTTTCTCGCGCACAAGCTGCCGCTGTCATCCCAGGTGACTCTTTCGCCTTGGGGGTGCGCGCCTATTGCACCGGCTGCCTGATCACAGTCTTCAGTCTGTCGGGTGCTGTCCGGCGAGGATCGCTCACGTATATCTCGTGGTGTTTCCCTCTCAGCTGGTAGCCGTTTTGCTGGGCGAAGGCGTGAAGTTTCTCGATCGTGGGCGCCTCTTCCGAGTACGGACCGATGTGCATGATCTGTACCGAGAGCCCTTCGGGGTAGCCCTCGAAGCGGATCTTGGGAAGAGCAGCTGGATCCTTCTTTCGCGCGACTTCCTGCACGGCCTCGTCCACCAACTCTTGCGTCACCACCTCCGGCTGCATGATCATGGCCGTCCACTTCCAGGCATCCTTGTCCCCCATGGTGAACGCATCCATCTCCTCGGCCCACCACAGCCCCTCAAGAGGGGGAACCACGTAGTCCACCTGTGGGTCTTGCTTCTTGACCATGAACTTGAGGGTAAAGGCGACGGCATACAGCGCTTCGATGGCCTCTTGGTATTCCTGCGAAGTGTTCGGGTCACCTGCGCCATCGATCATGAGGAAGTTCATCTCCGGCACGTCCACGACCGCCACTTCCTTCGCAGTTGGCTGATACAGGTGCTTTAGTTGCTTCTTGAGATCGATCTTGGGCATGCTCCTCCCTCCTGATCATGCTCTCGGGGCTGGTGCGAGGCTGCATCCAGTGTCCTGGTGCGGCTCACACATATGATAGCATAGCCTTGTGCCACTGACGAACGCAGCAGTCTCGGCATAATCCGGAACTCGACTCGTCGGAGAAAGCAGTGAGGAGCCGTTGAACGCTCCTCACCGCATGGCAGACCTCGTGTCGCAGGCCCCTAGCTTCTCGGCTGGCTGATCATGGATACCTGCGAGCGTCTCGCTCCACGTCACCGTCTCACTACCTGATCTCGGAGGAAAGTCGCTTCCCAATCTGAACGATCTGGTCGTGGTCAGCAGACGACGGGGGGCCATTCACCTCCAGGGCTCCTACTACCTCGATCTTGGTGGGTCCGAGGATTTCCGACGCCTGTTTCAGTGCTCCTCCGCCCCAGCCGTAGGAACTGAGGATGACGCCGTACCTCAGGGGTGGACGGAGCGCTCTCACCAGATGGGATGCGTATATGGCGAGGGGATGCATTCCGCCCAACACTGTTGGTGCCCCCAGCACAATGGCGCGCGAGTCAACGAGGTCTCTGGCCACATCACCGATGTCTGCATTGACGAGATTGTGCAGGCTGACCTCAATGCCCTCCGCCAGGAGTGTTTCGACCAGGGTCTTGATCATCGTCTCGGTCGAGTTCCACATCGTCACGTAGACCACGACTACCTTCTCCTTAGTCTCCCCTGCGGTCCATCTGCGGTAAGCCCCCAGGATCTTCTCAGGGTTTCTATGGATGGGGCCGTGGCTGGGTGCGATGAGGTTGATTTCCAGCTCCCCTATCTTTTCCAGCGCCTTCGCACCCATCTTTCTGAAGGGCATCATTATCTCGCCGAAGTATCTCTGTGCAAAGGGGATGAGCTCTTCAATCTCGTCGTCGTAGAAGCCAGAGGCGGTATGAGACCCCAGGAAATCGCAGGGGAACAGGACCTTGTTCTGGACCAGGTAGGTGAACATGGTCTCGGGCCAGTGGAGCCAGGGCGCCTCGATGAACTGGAGGGTCTTGCCCCCAAGGTCGATCACGTCCCAATCTTGCACCGTGGTTATGCGTTGCTGCGGCACCTTGTAGTAGACTTCCGCCATCTTCGCGCCCTTTTCCGTCGTCACCAGCCGTGCGTCTTTGCTAACCCCCATGATGTGGGGTATCGCTCCGGCATGGTCCGGTTCCGCATGGTTCATAACCAGGTAGTCCAGATCAGCCAGGTTAACCACCTGATTGACCTTGTGGGCCAAGTCGTGTTCGAATCCGGGATTCACTGTGTCGATCAGGGCAGTTTTTTCTTCGCCCCGCACAAGATAGGAGTTATAGGTTGTCCCTTGCGGAAGGGGGATCAGAGCATCGAACATCCTGCGATTCCAGTCCTTCACTCCTACGTAGTGTACGTCTCGCGATATCTGTGGCACGTTGTAGTCTTGCATCGTACTTGCCCCTTTCTGATCGGCTTTGTGTGGCTAGCATGGCACTGCGCCTGCTGTCAAGGTCTCTGCCGGTCATGCGATGCTGGCGCTGTCCGCGCTTTTCACTTTCCCGGTATCGTGCCCGCTCTCCATCCTCTTCCACAGCACAGCCACCAGTACAAGGTAGCCGAGATAGCTCAGCACCTCGAGCAGCGATGGGTTTCCGTTGTAGCCAAACAACCCCTTCAGGATACTACCCACATAGCCTTGCTCGTGCAGAAGCGGGTAAGTGCCGTCAGCGTTCACTGGCGGGTTGATGTCCCACACGTGCTCCACCAGGGTGGGGATCACACCGGCTTCCTGAAGCTCGTGAATCCCGTGGGCCACCAGTCCGGCAGCAAAGAGGATGAGCAGGATACTCGTGATAGTAAAGAACTTCCTCAGATCGAGTCTCATCGAGCCAGCAAAGATGCCATAGCCCGCCAAGATGGCAGCCAATATGCCTGCCGCTGCTCCGATCAAGCTATTGTTCGTGGAAACGAGACTTGCCGCCCCCAGGAAGATCACCGTTTCGATGCCTTCCCTCAGAACAGCCACGAAGACCAGCAAGAACAAACCAAGCCTGTTTGCTTCGGCTACTTCGGTGGCCACCCTGTCTTGCAGTTCCGCCGCAATGTGCCTTTGCTTCATCATCCAGAGGATCATGGTCGTCAGAAGCGCTGCACCAATCAGCATGGTAACCCCTTCGAAAACCTCTTCTGCTCTTCCAGTAAATCCTCCGGCAAGACTGGTGAACAGTAAGGCTCCAATGATGCTGGCGACTATGGCGGCAGCTACGCCCAAGTAGACCACCTTGTTGTACTTGGTCTGCTTCGTTCTGGCGAGGTAGCTCAGAACAATGCCTACTATTAGGGCTGCCTCCAACGTCTCCCTAAAGGTGATTATGAAACTTGCTATCATCTTCTGATCCCTCCACAAGAATCAATCATCGTAATCCAAAGCGTCGCTTCCAGCAGGAGCGGGCGCTCCACGGGCAGGGTGCGCACGTGACTCCATTGTGATTGACTCTCGAACTCTCTCGTTTCTCGACTAGCTTGGCCGCTAGTCAAACTAGTGCTAATGATAATCATTACTATTAATTCTACAAGATTCTTTCCGTACTGTCAAGTGCGCGGCTCATGGTGGTGAAGATCCAGCTGGGTGGTAGGTGAGTCTACCAGCGCGATTCTAGAGTCGGGTCTGGACGTCCCCACAAGGTTGAGCAGGGGCTCTATAGCGCAGGAGCACGCTTTGCTCGGCGCAACCTCCAAAGAAGTTCCTCAACGGTGCGCGTGAAGCTCTCCTGGTGTGCTGTGACGTCAGCTTGACAATAGTCTCTTTTCGCCCTCGATTCTCTTGATGTCTGTGATGTCTTGCGTGACCTCCAAACATCCCAGGTAGTCACCTGTCGCGTTCCGAACCGGGTAGTAGCGGATGTGGACCAGCCTGCCTTTGAGGTCGATCCAGAACTCGGCTGCATCCCTGCTGCCGCTCTTGAAGTCGTCCAGTATCTGGTTCACGACGTGTACGCTCTTCTCCGGGTGGCATTGCTGAACGTTGCGCCCAATCACCGCTCTTGTTCTGGGAAAGATCCGTTCCTCGGACTGGTTGAAGTACCGTACTCTGTCGTCGTGATCCACGAATGTGATGTCTACCGGCAGAGCATTGAAAACGGCTTCGACCTGTTCACTTGTCATTGCACCGGTGGCAAAATCCATCGCGCCCTCCCTTTCATAGTCCCGGGTATCTACGCTTCCCTCCCCTCTCTGCGCCGTCGACACGGTGGGCATGAATGGAGTGTAGCCAAGTTCGTCGAACTGCTGTGCTACGTCCTCCCACTCCTCACCGCTGATGACTCTCAGCGCGGTGGGGAAAAGGATGCTGTTCTCCTTCTGGAAATGGCTTGAGAGCATGTCGGCCAACGATGTGACCACCTGCCGCAGCTGATTCAAGAAATCCCGACCATCCATCTCTTGATATCCATCGACCAGCCCGTAAAGGTCTTTCTCGATACTCCTTATCTTGTCGTGCTCCATCCACATGATGGCCGGAGGCTGTGTGATACCGTGCTTCTCCAGGTAAGGGAACAGGACATTCTCTTCCCGCACATAGTGGCTCTCTGAGTCTCTGAAATGCTGGGCAATCTGTTCCAGTCGCTCTACGCGTTTATGAGCGGGCTCCTCCGCGCCCGCCAGTTCCTCGGCGAGATCCCTGAGTTCGCCAGCGAATTTCAGCAACATGGTGTGCTCTTCCATGAGAATGCGGATTGGATGTCCTGCCGGCGCCAGGGCCTGCTCCCTGTCGAGCGATTCACGGAAGAGAGCGAGATGCACATCGCAAAGTTGCTGGATTTCCTCTCTGGGCATACCCTCCTCTATGAGTTCCTGTTCTGCCTGTGCGATCTCGGCTGGTGCGGCGTCCCTGACCACCTCGGCAAATGTGCCTTTGATCTCCTCGGGGCTTGCCCCATCGTGCAATGACTTGATCAACTCTTTCAGAATCGCGCGTGTGTCTGCTCGATTGCCAAAGACTTCGCTCATAGTGTTGTCTCCTTTTGGTAGTCTGCTAGGTTTCCCTTCGAGCGACGACAATCAGGTCGCTGCTTTCTTGCTTGTCGTAAGGGTTGTGATCGTAATCTCCAGCGAACTCCATGCTACTGAAGCCTGCCTCCTGAAGCAGTCGCCTCAGATCGTCGGTGAAGATGGGGCGCAGATCGGTGGCCTCCGCTCTGTAATTCCATTTTCCATCTCGACCGTGCAAGACGACCATGTTGAAGGTCAGCGTTTCCTGATGGAAGTCTACAAAACGGAAGAAAAGCCACTCCTCATCACCATCGCGATGGGTCTCCAGGGGCATGAACCGCTGCCGCCTCGGCCACACACGGTCGTAGTTCAGATTCTGAATGATGAGCGAACCGCCGGACACCAACACCTCGCCAATGTCAGCGAGTGCGCTGCGCAACTCCCCCTCAGTGAGCAGGCTGGGAAGGGAGTTCCCCAGACAGAGCGCCGCGTCATAGGGCTCCGTGACCACGTGGAGTAGTTCGTTGAAGCCTGCTCGCTGGAAACTGGCTGCGCCCCCAGCAGCCTGGGCGTTTGCGCGAGCCTTGGCGATCATGCCCTCGCTGACGTCGACTCCCAACACCTCATACCCTCGCTTCGCCAGGGCGATGGCATGGTGACCAGTGCCGCAGGCCACATCCAGCACACGGTGTGCGCCGCGTTGGGAGAGGAAACCGTCCAAGAACGGCATCTCTCGGGCCAGCCGGTCGTCCCAATTCACGAAGCGGTCGTAGTCGACGCTCAACGTATCCCACAGGGCGACGTCGCTCATGAAGCCTGCTCCGTGGCCGTGCCGCTGTTCTTCAGCTGGCGATACTTGTCGGTGCCGATGCATTCCTCAGCGAAGGAGCACCAGTCGATGCACGAAGGCCCCTGTTCACGGCTGACACTCGCTCCGCAATTGGAGCATCGCGCCGTCAGTTCGTCCGACCAAATCTCCACCATGTGTCCGCACTCAGGGCACTCGATCTCCTCTGGCTTCACTTCTCTGATGTTGACCGCTCCTGGACATCCTCTGAAAAGGGACATCATCTCCTCCTTCTAGCCGTGGATCAGGACGGGTAAGCAACGGGTGCAGACCCACAGGCTCTGGCCCTCGTTGCGACAGGGAAGCAATACCGCTTTGTCCTCCGAACTCCCGCAGTGAAAGCACGTTTGGGCGATGTACTGCGGGGCCTGCTCGCGCTGCCGTTCTTCCACGGCGGCTTCGTCAAAAGGCACGGTCTCGCGCTCCTCTATGCTCAGTGCTCCGGTCGGACAGACGCCAAGACAGAACCCCGCGCCGTCGCACAGCTCGTCGTTCAGCACGCGGGCCTTGCCTTCCACGAGCTCTATGGCCCCCTCGGCGCAGGGGATGACACATAGCCCGCAACCGTTGCACAACTCGTCATCGATTCTGACAATCTGACGCGTTATCATCATTGCCTCCCTGAATGATCGTCTGCATCTGCAAGGATAATCTCGAAGGTGCGGGAGATAGCTCCCACGGGGCACATATCCTCGCAGTCGCCGCAATACTCACAGTCCTCGGGATGGACCATGACCACGTACCCTGTCTCAAGGTTCAAGACTCCTCCTGGACAGGCCGTCACGCATTCGCCACACCCCGTACATTGCTCCCGGTCAACACTTGGCGTAATCATGTTCTTGTGTGCTCCTCTTAACGTTGGAAAAGAAAAGCGATCAGCCCCTTGACACCCTCATTATAGGCCAAAGCCGACCGCTCGTCTGTGACAAAAGTCTCATTGGTGACTAGGGCCTACATCATCGCCTTCCTCTCCAGCCCTTCCGCATCCAGGACAACGATGCGATGCCGGTCGAAGCGGATTAGTCCCTCCTCTTCGAAGCTGCGTAGTGCCCGGCTCACCATCTCCCGTACCGTGCCCAGCTGGGCCGCCATCTCCTGCTGCGTCATGCGGCGTGGCGCCTTGTCGTCTGCAGCTGCCTCGGTCACCAGTAGCTTGGCCAAGCGAGAGCTCACGGTGCGCAACGACAGGTCTTCCACCAAGGAGAGAAGGTGACGCGCGCGAGCTGCCAGATTCTCAATGACGCCCTCTGCGATAGCCGGGTGACGGGCGAGGAGATCCAGCATGGTGTCTCTGCCAATGACTCTGAGGGTCGACTCCAGGGCAGCCATGGCGCTTACAGGGTTGGGGCCGCCATCGAGAACAGCGACCTCGTTGAAGAACTCGCCAGGTCCCAGCAGCTTGACAATCTGTTCCCGGCCTTCCTGGGAGACCTTGAATAGCTTGACCCGTCCCTTCTCGACGATGCACAGCCCTGCGCAGGGATCCCCCTCCAGGAAGATGATTTCACCCTCGCCGTACCGGCGACTGATGGCGCCTTCAGCTACGGCCCTCAAGGCCGTCTCATCGAGATGGGCGAAGTAGGGGACTGAGCGCACGAGTTCGATGCTGCTATCCGGTTTGTCAGTCATCACCGGCACGCATCCCTGAGGGCCAGAAGTGGGGCTTACGACACCTCTGCCAGTCTCTCCTTGAGATAGGCGATTGCGCTGACAGGTGTGGGGTCCGCGCCCCTCAGAGCAGCTAGGTAGTAGGTGACATAGTCGCCAAAATGAACCGCCCACAGCGCCTGAGCCAAGCGGCTCTCCCCTTGGACCTGGATCGCTTCATGGGCGATACCCTTCTGTTCCAGAATCTCTCTAGTGACGTCCAGGCGGAAACGGTGGCGGGGTCGGTACAGGCTTGAGGATAGCACGAGCACTCGTATCTTCTTCGACAAAGCTGTGGGGAACTCGTAACCGGCCACAGCGTTGTGGTTCAGCTCGGGGAGCACCTCCCAGAAGGCCCATCCCTTGCTGTTCTCGTTGAACTGGCACTTCCAGCGCCGTGCCACCTCGGACAGGTGCTCGGCGCCATAGACCACGGGCAGTTGTCCGTCGAGCTTACGAGCCAGTTGCTTGGCTGGATTGCTCTTCTCTGGAACCTCTACTCCAATCTGGGTCTGTAGGCGCTCCATCAGGGAGATAGCCTCATCCAGCTGCGCCGACTTGTCGGTGATGAAGTTCAGCTGTTGCAGGACGACAAGGATCGGCACAAAGGAGTAGCCCAGAGCAGCGCGGGGTTGCGAATCATACTCGTAGCAAATGAGAGGAAAGCGTTGCTCTCTGCAGATCTCTGCCAGCTGTCCTCCGGAGGTGATAGCCAGGGGCCACGCCCCCCGCTCCAGCGCCTCGCTGAAGGCGGTCAAGGTCTCCTCGGTGTTGCCGGAGTAGCTGGAGGCAATCACCATCGTGCGGTTGTTGACAAAGGCTGGGAGGTCGTAGTCACGGTTGAGGAAGATAGGTATCCGACACTCTTCCCCTATCAGAGTGCGCACCACGTCGCCGGCGATGGCGGAGCCGCCGATGCCCAGAATGACTATCGCGTCCACCAGGCTGTACTCCATGGGCAGGGAGCATTCCTCTGCCAAGGCCTTGGCTTCCCTGCACTGCAAAGGAAGTTCCGAGATCCGCGTCCCCATCTCATAGGGGTCTATGCTCTGCAGGTAGCTGCTATCGTCGAGATTGACCTTGCTCATGCATCCTCCATCGAGAGCCAGATTCGATACACCTCGTTTCGAGGACGGCGGGCCACCTTGGCCACCTCTTTGACGGCTTCCTTTCCCGGAATACCCTCGTGTTTCAGTCTCACCAGCGCTTCCTCGATCATTCCCTGGTCCCAACTTGCTTCCGCCGCCCCTTCGATGATCAAGGTCATTTCGCCCCGGGGAGGCGCTTTTTCAAAATGCTGGATGACCTCGCTGACAGCGCCTCGAACCACTTCCTCGTGGAGCTTCGTCAGCTCTCTGGTGACCGCCATGCGCCGATCGCCCAGCGTGTCCCTGATGTCCGCCAAAGCAGCCAGTAGACGGTGGGGTGCCTCAAAGGCCACAATGGTTCGCTGCTCCGCGGTTAGGGATGCCAGTAAACGCGCCCGCTGCCCCTTCTTCCGAGGCAGAAAACCCAGATAGGTGAAGCTGTCGGTGGGCAACCCGGACACTACCAGGGCAGCAGTGATAGCAGACGGACCGGGAACAGGTAACACCTCGATGCCCCGCTCTAGCGCAGCTCGTATAAGTTCGTATCCGGGGTCGGAAATACCCGGCATTCCAGCCTTGGAGACCAGGGCGACGTCCTTCTGCTCAAGCGCCCCTAGGATGTACTCCAACTTCGTTAGCTTATTCTGTTCCCAGTAGCTGGTCAGAGGCGTCTCTATCTCATAGCGGGTCAAGAGCTTGCCGGTGGCTCGGGTGTCTTCGGCAGCAATGAGTCCCACCTGTTCGAGGATGCGCAGGGCTCGAATTGTGATGTCCTCTAGGTTTCCTATGGGCGTGCCCACGATATACAAAGTGCCCACCGGCCCTCGCCTCCCGCGGGAAGCATACGTTAGCAACGATCCCTTTGTCAAGGGATAGAGAGGTGGCGAATTGGTTTGTCACAATAGTGTCCGCATTCCGTCGCCCTCACGGGACTGATCTGTGATCGTTTCGAAAGGTACTTGAAAACTGCGGCAACGGTGTGGTATACTATGTGTCATAAGTGAGCTTCGATCTCAAGGGCCTAGACATGGAGCACGATCAAGTCAAGCTCTCTGAAGACGAAATTGATGTGGTTGAATACCCGCTCTTGCCGGTGCGAGACGCAGTGGTGTTCCCCCACATGATGATTCCCCTCTTCGTGGGCCGGGATCGCTCCTTGAGGGCCGTGGACGAAGCCCTGGAAGCTGATCACCACATCATTATCGTCACTCAGAAAGAGGCAGAGATCCGAGAGCCGACTCCTGAGGATCTCTACACCGTCGGGACCTTGGCATCCATCGCTCGTATGCTACGGATGCCGGACGGGACAACCAGCATCCTAGTCGAGGGCTTGCGGCGGGCAAGGATTGTCGAGTACACGCAGGCGCGGAGCTTCTTCCGAGTGAGGGCCATGCCTATCATCGAATCTGTTGACTCGCAGCCCCTCACTGAAGCTCTGATGCGGGCGGCGTTGGCTCTATTCGAGAAATGCGTGCAGCTGAGTCGCTCTCTTCCGGAGGACGCCTATGTCAGCGCCATGAACGCGGAGGACCCAGGCTGGCTGGCCGATGTCGTAGCTGCGCATCTCAACCTGGATTTGAGTGAGAGGCAAGACATCCTGGAGACGCTGGACCCTGTTGTCCGCTTGCAGAAGCTGAGCGTGCTGTTGGCCAAGGAGTTGGATGTACTGGAGCTTGAAGATCAGATTCACTCTCAGGTTCAGGAGGAGGTTGACAAGACCCAGCGGGAGTTCGTACTGCGGGAACAGATGAAGATCATCCAGAGCGAGCTGGGCGAGATGGATCCTCTTACACAGGAGAAAGGCGAACTTCGGGAGAAGATAGCCGCAGCCCAGATGCCCGATGAGGTGAGGGAGAAAGCCGAGAAGGAACTGGCCCGCTTGGATGTGATGCCGCCGATGTCTCCGGAAACAGGTGTCATCCGAACGTATCTGGACTGGCTGATCGAGTTGCCATGGGTGAACGAGACCGAGGACAACTCGGATGTCTCTGAGGTCGTAGCACTTCTGGATCAGGAGCACTATGGTCTCCCGAAAGCCAAAGAGCGCATCGTGGAGTACATTGCGGTGCGGCGACTGGCTGGCGAGAAGATGCGAAGTCCCATACTGTGCTTCGTCGGCCCGCCCGGTACGGGCAAGACCTCTTTGGGCAGATCTATTGCCAAGGCACTGGGGAGGAACTTTGTGCGGGTCAGCCTAGGTGGCATACGGGATGAGGCGGAGATACGAGGACATCGGCGCACGTACATCGGCGCTCTGCCAGGCCGTGTCATCCAGACCATGCGCCGAGCGAAGAGTGTTAACCCGGTGTTCATGCTGGATGAGATCGACAAGGTGGGGGCGGACTTTCGGGGCGATCCCTCCGCCGCTTTGCTCGAAGTCCTGGACCCGGAACAGAATCACGCTTTCTCGGACCACTACTTGGACGTCGACTATGATCTGTCCAAGGTGATGTTCATCACGACGGCCAACATTCTGGATCCCATTCCTCCGGCGTTGGAGGATCGGATGGAGGTCATTGAGTTCCCTGGCTACATCGAAGAGGAGAAGCTGGAGATCGCCAAGAGATTCTTGATCCCGCGCCAGCTGGAGGAGCATGGCCTCGCAGACGTCAAGTTCTCCGACCAGGCCTTGCGCAAGATAATCCGTGAGTACACCTATGAGGCAGGAGTGCGCAACCTGGAGCGCGCAATTGCCACCATCTGTCGGAAGGCCGCCAGGGCCATCGCCGAGCGGAAGAGAGTTCCGCGAAAGATCTCTCCGCATTCCTTGACGAGATTCCTGGGCCCTCCCCAGTACTCCTATGGATTAATGGAGGAGAAAGACGAAGTGGGTCTGGCCACGGGTATCGCTTGGACCCCTGGTGGTGGGGATACAATGGCTGTCGAGGTGACATTGATGGAGGGCAAGGGCAACCTCATCCTCACCGGCCAACTGGGCGATGTAATGCAAGAGTCGGCGCAGGCGGCGTTGAGCTACACCAGATCCCATGCCACTGACCTGGGCATCAGGAAGAAGCAGTTCGACAAACTTGACATTCATATCCACGTACCTGAGGGTGCCATTCCGAAGGATGGCCCCTCAGCAGGCGTTCCCATCGCCGCGGCCCTCGTCTCTGCTTTGTCGAAACGGGCCGTCCATCGTGAGGTGGGGATGACGGGAGAGATCACGTTGAGAGGGCGGATTCTGGCCATCGGTGGTCTTAAGGAGAAGGTCTTGGCCGCCCATCGAGCCGGTCTGAAGAAGGTTCTCATTCCGAAGAAGAATGAGAAGGACATGCGAGAGATACCGAAGAAGGTGAGAAAGGACCTCGAGTTCATCTTCGTGGACAGGATGGACGAGGTATTACCGGTTGCTCTGAGTAAGCCACCCCCCGCTAGGACGAGGAAGGGCCAGGGACGTAGAACAGCGTCTCGACAGAGTTGACTCAGTCGCCCTGAGTCAGCTCGGCAAGTGCCGGCAGGGCGCTCACAACTGATACGTGGCTCCTGCCAGACGAGCTTCGAAACTTCCACTGCCATGACGAACAGGCATACTGACACCGTTGTCGGTGGCGTCGGCCGCAAGGATTCTGATGGCGGAATCCTGTCGGCCCAGAAACGGCTTTGGGCCTGGTTTGCCCACCTGTTTCTTGGTGCTTCTCGCCGTACATCAGTTCCCACGTTGGCATCATTGCTCGCATGCCTGCGCAGTCCATTCTAGGCAACGAGGGTCCGGACAATTGTGCTCAGACCGGACTTGGTCGAGGCTGTTATCCGGTGCTTATGCATTTGGCAGTCCCGCAGGAAGCGCGGTAGGAACAGGCCCCTACGTCGGAGAACGCATCCAGTAGGAGATGAGTGAGAGCTACGAGTGTGGAGGGTCCCGATGCGCTTAGAGCCAACCGAGGAGGCGGCGAGATGGAGGAGTTGAAGGAGAAGATCCTGGCCGAAGGCAAGAACCTCGGCGGAGGTATCTTGAACGTCAATAGTTTCTTGAATCATCAAGTGGATTGTGAGTTGATGGTCCGCGTTGGTGAGGAGTTGGCCGCCAGGTTTGCCTCCGACAACGTGAGTAAGATCCTGACAGCCGAGATTTCGGGCATTGCGCCAGCCTTGGAAGTGGGTGTTGCTTTGAAAGTCCCGGTGGTATTCGCCCGCAAAGTGTGGTCCATCACCCTGCCGGCCGACTCCTATGAGCGCATGGTTCCCTCCCACACGAAAGGAGGCATGGCTCAGCTGATTGTGGCACCATACTTCCTGAACCAGGGAGATCGCATACTCATCATCGACGATTTCCTGGCCACAGGACGGACCATCGAGGGGCTCGTGGGCATTGTCGAGGAGAGCGGAGCTGAGTTGGTGGGTATCGGTGCGGTTATCGAGAAGGCCTTCGAGGGCGGACGGGACTACTTGGGCCGCCTTGGTGTGCCCATCGAATCTGTCGTCATCATCGAGAGCATGGAGGATGACAAGATAGTCATCAGATAAAGCAGCATCATGGCGGGGACGGCACGCGACTCGATAGCAGTTGTTGATTTCGGCTCCCAGTACAGCCAGCTCATCGTGCGGAGAATAAGGGAAGCTCGAGTCTATGGTGAGTTGATTCCCCATCATGCGCCCGAGGAGCAAGTGCAGAGTCTTGACCCAAAAGGCTTCGTGCTGTCGGGAGGCCCAGCCAGTGTCTACGACGATGGTGCGCCCGTCCTGCCGCGCTGTGTCTTGGACAGTGGCCTACCGGTACTGGGTATCTGCTATGGGATGCAGTTGCTGGCCCACGAGTTGGGTGGCGTCGTGGGAGGAGCGGACAAGAGGGAGTACGGCCCGGCTGAGTTGCGGCTGAGCGATCTGTCCTCTCCTCTTTTCACCGGCCTTCCCTTCTCGCAGTCGGTCTGGATGAGCCACGGCGACAGGATAGAGCAGCTACCTCCGGGTTTCAGCGCGCTGGCCTACACGTCCAACTCGCCCCTCGCCGCCATGGGTGATGACCAGCGCCGACTCTATGGTCTTCAGTTCCATCCTGAGGTATCACATACCCCTTACGGCGCAGCTATTCTTGCCAACTTTGTGCATCGCATCTGCGGCTGCGAAGAAACCTGGACGGCACGGTCCTTCATCGAGCACAGTATCGCCGAGATTCGAGGCCGAGTGGGGTCGGGCAGAGTGCTCTGTGCCCTCTCAGGCGGCGTTGATTCCACAGTGACGGCCATGCTGGTGCACACGGCGATTGGGGACCGATTGACCTGCATCTTCGTAGATCATGGGCTGCTCCGTGCCGGAGAGGTCGAGAGGAATCGTGACCTATTCGGTCGCCAGCTGGGACTGTCGGTCATTCACGTGGAAGCCAGTCGCAGGTTCCTCCACAAGCTGAAGGGCGTGGAAGATCCGGAGGAGAAGAGACGGATCATCGGCGAGGAGTTCATCCGGGTTTTCGAGGACGAGGCGATCAAACTGGGCCCCATTGAGTACCTGGCTCAAGGCACCCTGTATCCGGACGTGATCGAGAGTGCGGGCGTCAGCACCCAGAGCGCGGCCCGAATCAAGACCCATCATAACGTGGGCGGGCTGCCAGCACAGATGGCCTTCTCCCTGATCGAACCACTCCGCTATCTCTTCAAGGACGAGGTACGGGAGGTCGGGCTGGAATTGGGCTTGCCCGAGGAGGTCGTCTATCGTCACCCCTTTCCAGGCCCCGGCCTGGCTGTGAGGATCCTAGGAGAAGTCACCGAAGAGCGGCTGGCTATCCTGCGTGCGGCGGATGAGATCGTCGTGGATGAGATCGAAAAGGCGTGGCTATATCGGGACGTATGGCAGTGCTTCGCCGTGCTCACTCCCATGAGAAGCGTAGGAGTGATGGGGGACAGGCGCACCTATGAGTACGTGGTAGCGGTGCGCGCTGTCAACAGCGAGGACGGCATGACCGCCGACTGGACCCCCTTGCCCGCCGAGGTTCTCGGCCGTATCTCCAGCCGCATCGTGAATGAGGTGCCAGGCGTGAATAGGGTGGTCTACGACGTCACCAGCAAGCCCCCCTCCACCATCGAGTGGGAGTAGGCGTCCGGCTGTGGGTTACCTTTCAGGGCGTCCCACAGGGATGAGATAGAGGGGTCGGTGGTCGGAGGGCAGACCCAGGGCAGCCTGGACCTGATCGTCGTAAAACGCTCCGATAGGAACCGCTCCAAGCTCCAGAGCCACCGCTTGCAGGAGGATGTTCTGCGCCGCGTGGCCAGCTTCCAGCTCGACGTACCGCTCAGCCCGATCTCCGTACTTGGCCTCTGTGCGCTGATACACGGCTGTGACGACGAAGATGGCCGCTGCCTGCTGGAGGGCTCCTTGCTTCAATCCTGCGTCCCAAAGGTGGCTGCGGCGATCTTCTTCCCACACGACTTGAAGGGCGTGCTCCCGGAGGAGATAATGGTATGCGCCCTCAGGCGCAGCGACATACAACTCCAGCGGATACAGGGCGCCAGCCGAAGGTGCTGCCCGCAGTCCCCTTGGATCCGTAATCCCCTGGGCAGCCCACAGCAGTTGAGAGATCTCCTCCAAGGACAAAGGCTCATCAGTGAACTCCCGGACTGAGCGTCGGCTGGCGATGGCTGCCTCCAGCGATGTTTCTCCGTCCAACTGGGGCGAGGGCAAGGATATTTCACCCTCGCCGTGATCCTCGACAGCCCGGGGTTGTTCCGTGGGCTCGGAAATAGCACAGCTTGTCAGCGCCCCTGCCGCCATGAGCCCGCCAGCGTGCCCTGCGGCCAGGCGCAAGAACTGACGTCTGGTCAACTTCTTCATTTTTCACCTCACTCTCGACAGGGACTGACTAACAACAAAGTGCCGCGTCGTGCCGACCCAGTTCGACTTGCAGCCGAATCCTTCAAGGATCGTCATTGCTGGCCAAGTTGACTAGCGCAGTTGATCGTCCTGGGTGTTCCCTAACTGTTCCAGGTAGGTTTGACGGACGTGGTTGAAGAAGTCGATGTAGTGGTCCGTGCGGTAGTCGGGATAGGTCCACTCCCAGGGGCGGAAGCTCTGGCGAGTGAAGCGCAAGGTAACCTCGGCGTAGATGCCCCGTCCTAGATAGACGCGGTGCTGATGGTTCTTCGTGGTAGCCAGCACCAGTTTGGCGAGGTCGATGTAGCCGGGGTCCAGGTTTATCTGCCGCTTGCCCTGCACAGCGAAGCTCTGCTCCAACCCGTTGGTCATGAGCTTGATCTCCGGCAACGTAGAGGGATCTATCAATTCCGAGAAAGTGATGAACTGCCTCAGGAGATCCTCCCCGAATTCCTCGGCATAGTAGGTGGTGAAGTCGAAGGGCCATATTGCGCTGGCGTGATCCACTGGGCCGTAGGCCTTGGCAAGTTCGATGCGGGCGGTATCGAACAGCGTCTCCTGGGCTGTGAACATGCCCACGATCAATTTGACAGGACGATGCTCTCTGGGCAGGCCCAATGAGACCTCCACTCTCGCACTTTGGAGTATTCGCTCAAGCTGATACTAACACAAGGCGAAACGGCTGCCAAGAGTGGCCCCGTATGTTGAGTAGCTGCTCGTCGAAGGCGGCAGCGCACCAAAAGTAGGTATCGAAGCATGCGTCTGCATCAGCCCAGAGGTGTTGTTGAGGCGCATCCTTCGATGCGCTGGCTCACTTCGTTCAGCAGTTACTCAGGGTGCTGGCCTTCAGCGGTCCGAGCTGTCTGGCGCGGGCAATTCATTCAAGTCCAAGCGGCCAAGAGTAGTCTAGCCTGCTGAGTAGTGCTGAGCAACTGCTTGCCCTGAGTAGCCGTGGGGCAGCGTATCGAAGGGCGAATCAGCGTACCTGTCCGGAGCTTAGTCGAAGGATCGAAGCACATATCGAGGATAGAGGGAGTGACAAGGCGCGGCGAGCCGGAATGACATCGGGCCCGTGTTTGATATCCTGTTGAAGCACCCGGCCCTCCGCCTTGACCACCAAGACGAGTTCTGCTATAATGCGGCCAACAGGGGAGTCAACTCGCGACTGGATGATAAAGCGCTCGCTTGGAAGCAATACTGGGCAGGACTAGGGCCGTAGGCCGGATCCGCAAAGATCTGGGCGGCCCTTTGTTTTGTTGAGGGCTGGTGGACAGATCAGATTCAATCGAGGAGAGAGAGATGGGCAGCACGGTGTTGCGGACTCGGCAGGAATGCGAGGATCTCGTGCGGGGCCTATGTTTCAGGGGCGCAGGGGGTGGCGGTGGTCCGGCCCGTGGTCTTGAGCTACTTCTGGGTCAACTGGAGGCCGGTCGAGAGATCGGGTGGGTGGATCTGGATAGCCTTCCGGATCAGGCCTGGACGGTCACGGTGGCTGGCATGGGCGGTAGAGCCAGCGAGGGCGGCTCTCCGGAGGAGTTGGCTTCGTTGGG
>JABAOH010000038.1_pt8 | contig 49457 bp, 33 predicted proteins | sample 7062181 | NCBI WGS metagenome assembly JABAOH01 (sample SAMN14538630, study PRJNA623070) | marine sediment metagenome | biome: marine biome [ENVO:00000428]; feature: marine pelagic biome [ENVO:01000023]; material: deep marine sediment [ENVO:00002113]; isolation source: pool of 5 deep marine... | reverse complement strand
CCAACAAGTTCACTCATTGGCAGTCCTCCGTTTAGCCTCACTTATTTAGTCGCACGACAGGGAAAATTCTGAGAGGATTGGATGATACGATTTGACTCTTATCCTTCTAATTGATATTCTTTCGCCAGATAAGGGATAGAGGAAACTGGCGGAATTGAAGAACCAAAGGGTTAAGATTCCTGTTGAATAGGGGAGAAGCGAGGAATACGAAAATGTCGCAAAGGAAATTTTTCATTCCCTTTGTTCTTATACTCATCGCTCTGTGGTTTGGGGCGTGCCAGCAGGGAACACTTTCCGAGAAAGACGCTCCAGATTTCAGGTTTGTCTTTGCCACGGATGTCCATCTCATGCCGGATGAACGGGCTCTTGAAGGTTTCAACCAGGCCATCGCAGCCATCAACGGGTTGAATCCGAAGCCCGAATTCGTGGTTGTGGGAGGAGATTTAATCGAGGATAACTCCATACAAACGCTCGCACATGCGGAGAAGATGTTTGACCTTTATCAGGAAGCCAGCGGGAAACTTCAGATGCCGGTGCACAACGTTGTGGGGAATAATGACATCATCCGGTCTGGCAGAACTCGAATTGATTCCTCTCATCCGGATTATGGCAAAGGCCTTTTCCGGAGGCGGTTGGGAGGAGGAACGACATACCGCATTTTTGATCATGGAGGCTGGCATTTTGTTTTGCTGGATTCTCTCGGGCTCCCTGAAGGACTGAGATACAGGGGATACGTAGATGATGACCAGTTGAACTGGCTGGAAGATGAGCTTAATAAGGTTGGAACAGAGAGGCCAGTTTGTGTTGCGCTTCATGTCCCTCTTGTGACATCATTCATTCAACTCGAAAGAGATAGCATGATGGCCCCTCCGGGTTTTGCAGTCGTGAATAACGGGACGAAAGTCGTCAAGCTGTTGTCGAAGTACAATGTCAAGCTCGTCCTCCAGGGGCATCTGCATATCGTGGAGGAAATCAAGTATAAAAATACTTCCTACATTACCGGAGGAATGCTCAGTGGTGCGAAGTGGGATGCTCCGTCCTATCTGGGGCATTCGAACGGTTTCGTCGTCGTGGACGTGAAAGGGAATGAGTTTAGCTGGAAATACCATTCATATGAATGGACTCTACCTGAAAAAGAGTGATCATTTCACTCAAACAAAATAGCGAAAACAATTTAAGCGAAGTAGTAGTAATAGATCATATTCCCCGCAAAGTAGAGCACAGTCAAGCCTATAGCGAAAAACAGAATTCTCCCCACTTTGCCGCTCAGAATCTGTTGAATAAGAGGAAGATACATCAAGGCCAAGAGGAATGTGAACGCACAAATCACTGAAACGAATTCTAAAGCAGTGCCGAGATAAACGAGATACAGCAGTGGAACGATCAGAAGAAGAGAGAGCACAACTGCGGCAAGTCGCAGGATGTATGAAACAAAAGGTCCCCCATTCTGTTTTTTTGCGCGGTCCTGAACCAGTTCATCCGAGAACACAAATACTATGAAGAGAAGTAAAGGCCATGAGAATATATAGCTGGACTCAGGCAAGAGGATGCTGCTTACCCAAAGAGGGATAAGCCACGCATTCATTGCGGCAGCGAGGATGTTTTCGTAATCAGTCCTTTTCATGAAATAGGCGAGCAGAGACAGAGTGAGAGATATAGCCAGCAGAACAAAGACAAAAATTAAGAATTGGTCATTCTTGAAGTGTGGGCTGTAAGATGCGAAATTTTCACCCGGAATGATCAATTTCGTCATCTCACTCAATCTTGAAATCAGCAGCGAAAGGAAAAAAAGCCCCAGGAGGAAGAGGAGAGTACAGAAAACCACGAATCTGATGCGGAGTTTACGCTTGATGAGTCCATAAATTAGAAATCCCAGCACAAAGAGTGAGATTACGGAGGTCATCGGGATCACGAGACTTTGGGGATAATGAATGAAAACCGGTCCCCATAGGTTGAAGTTCACTCTGTTTTCTTCTTTGATGTCTGATAACTCAATCTGTGCGAGGTGTTTGAGAAAAGCCAGAGTCTGCTCCCCTTGATGTTGTATGCTTCTTATATCTGCGTTTGCCAGTGAGTCGCCCTTGGTGTGATACTCAGAAAAGACATGCACTGTGGAGAATCCGATTCCAGGGATATTCGCTCTGAGAAAAGGCATGAGGTCATCACCGTATCCAAGAAAGGAATGGACATTATAAAGGACTGAGCTGGCAAACGGACGGGTTGTCGAACGGGCGTATTGTCGGATGATCCATCCGTTATCAGATGAAATTTCCATGATAAAGACCGGAGTGGTTGTCGCCATTTCCAGGTTTATGGCGAATGCGACTTCCTTGAACCATGGATGATCTCTGGTGAAAGTGAATGCTCCTATAAGTCCGCGTTCCTCCGCATCCGTTAAGAGGAGGATGATGTCATTCTTATAGGGCCCGTTGACCTGTAAAGCTCTTGTGACTTCGAGCAGGGACACCACTCCGCTGCCGTTGTCTGTGGCTCCGGGCGCGTTTATCGCCGAGTCGTAGTGAGCTATCAATATGATCGCCCCATCCGAACTCTCTCCGTTGATTCTCGCGAGGATGTTCTTCAAGGCTGCATCGCCTGGCATATGCCGGGCTGAGGATTGTGTCTCCGGCTTCAATCCCATGGAGGTCAATGTCTCGACTAAATATTCATACACTTCCTGTTGTCTTGGGGAGCCTGAGGGATGAGGTTCCTTGGCGATGAATTCCAGGTGTTTCCATGCTCTGCGTGCAGAAAATGCATCCTCTGGCGCATTCTCTGGCTTAGGATTAGGAGGTGTAAATTGGATCAAAGAGAAGACAAAGAGAATGAGAGTGAAAATAAAGATGATTCCGCCTAATGCGGTGTTTTCAGAATAGATTATGGTGATTCTCTTCACTGCCCCTTTCCGTTGAGAAGCCTGACATAAAAAAGAATGGAGTATTCCGGACTTTTGATCACAGCGTTACAGGCTGAAGATGATCAGGAGAGTGGCGGCTATGATAAAGAAAGGAAGAAAAGTGTACCTGGAGGTGCGGTCGATTTTCTTGGCCTTTTTCAACTGGTCGGCTTTGAAATAGCGGCTGACAATAACGGTCTCCAACAGGGTGAAGAATATCATGGCGTAAGAGAGGATGAAAAACTTGTCCACGGTGATGACATATCCGACTTGAGGAAGTGTTTCTCCCTGCGTGATGTGGAAGGCGATGGCACTCAGTATCCCTGTGATGCCGATACCGCAGCGTGCTTCGAATTCGTCCGGGTGAATGTAAAAAACGAGATGGGAAATCACAACAACTATGATGAGGGGAATCAGGAATTTGATCAGGAAGGGGAGGGGCAACCGGTTGATCTCGACAGCCAAATTGTAGATCGAGTAGGATACCGAAGCTTTTTTTCCCAGAAGCCACGGATCACCGAGGCTGGTGATCGTCTTCAGTATGTCCGAGAATTGGAAGGATCTCCGGAACTTCCAGTCTGATATTTCGACCTCCCTCCCTTCCTTCTCGATCCCGCGCACATCCACGACGTACACAAGATTCTCGATAGGGAGGTCTTTGTGCTTTAACCGGACTCGTAAAATCTGAGAATCGAAGGGGTATTTCTGCATCGGGAACTCCCCTCGGAAGTTCCCTTTTATGCGAAAGCAGATGTACCGCAGGCCGTTCTCGAAGCTCTCCTTGACCTCCTCACGGAAAAACGTACTCCCGTTGATGAATTCAAAATTGGTGGGATCGATATCGCCTTTCCACCTGAACCAGAGATAAAAGTCCAGGTCGAAACTGGATTCCTTCTGGTCGAAATTTTGGAGCTCGATGATATCCATCCCGGTGTAGATCACGTGAGTGAGGAACAGATGAAGGTTGCCGATCCTGAACATTTTAACATCCCTCAAAGCTCTCTCAATCTCGGATTCGGTCAGGAAAGAGGTCGGGGTCTGCAGTTGCAGATGGTAGGAGATGAGTTTTCCTCTTTCAAACTCCCCGAGAGATATGGCCTTTGAGCAGTCTCCATTCACATCAAAATAAGTCAATCCTGTGGCTGTGAGTATGCTGTTCGCGATACTGTTCCGGCTGAGGAGGAAGTCTTTTATGGCTTCCCGGTCTGTGCCCACGGTTTTAATGGCTTCGACCACGACCATGGCGGCGTCGTATGAAAAAATATCCACCCAGTCCGGTTCTTCGTTATACAGCTTTATATACTTTTCTCTGAAGATCTGGGCCTCCTTGCCGCCGATGTCGAATATGAAGGGGGAACCCACGAAGAGATTGCTCGTGTCGTTCAAATCCTTGGCCACGGTCGCTCGCCCGAGTGAATCCGGACCCAGAATGGGGAGTGTCACACCGCTGTCCCTCAAAAGATTGACGAGTTCGGCGCCTTCCGGAGCGTGTGTTGCGAGAAAAATTATGTTAGTTTTAAGGCGCTTCAGTTCTTTCTCGATGAATGAATAGTCGGGATTCTGGTTATCGAAGGAGAAGGTTTTGGTGATTTTGAGATTGAGTCTTCGGGCCTCAGCCGCAAAAGAATTTCTCAGTCCACTCCCGTAGGCATCCCTGTCGTGGATAACGACCACATTTTGATACTGAAATATCTGCCTCGTGTAATAAGCGAGAAATTTACCCTGAAAGTCATCGTTAAATGTCACTCTGAACATCCAGGGGCTTCCTTTAGTGACCATGACATTGGTTGCACCGGGAGTTATGCTCGGAATCCCCGCATCCTTATAAACGGGCTGGGCTTCGATGCAGCACGAGCTGTAGTAATGACCGATGACAGCACTCACTAGATTTTCGCTGACAAACTCTTCTGCCTTGGCCCTGGCCAGGTCTTTATTATTCTGGTCATCCTTTGGGATCAGAATAATGCGGTTCCCGTCGATCCCTCCGTTGGCGTTAATCTCATCGATGTACATGCTGACTCCTCTGTACATCGATCTTCCGTAGGCTTCTCCGGATCCTGTCAGGGGGCCGACAAGGCCGATGTAGATTTCGCCCTCTTTTTTGCAGCTGAAAGAAAGACAGATGGTCAGGATAGTAAGTATGAGAGGAATAATTTTCCGGCAGCCCAGCATTTTCAAGAGAAATTATCTTAACTTCGAGAAAGATGTCAAGTGCTTTCTCTTGACATCTGAGTTTTATAAAATTATCATTTATCCGAAATCTAGGAAAATATGCGAATCCAGAGTTTCAAAAATTCATTAAAGAAGTATTTCTACTTATACACACGGATGTGTATAACCGCCTTGAATGCCGGTTATATTTCATCCTGAAATTGGATATTCCAATAATCACTATGAAAAAGAAGGAGGGAGGATGACTCGAGTAAAAAACTTTTCCAAGTCTGGAATCCTGAATGTCGGGTTCCAGGTCATTTTTCTTTTGGTCTTGTATTTGGTCGGAAGTCATGCTTATCTCAGTATGGGGGGTGTCTGGAGGAGTATTCTGCTCTTGGTCTTCGTTTTGATCCCGAGCATCATCTGGACATTGTTCTTCTATTTTCAGGACCGGATCGAGCCTGAGCCGGCATCGTATGTGATAGTTTCTTTTATAGCCGGAATGGCCGGAGCAGCTCTGTTGACTCTTCCCCTGGAGAAGTCCGTATTTGGGATAGGTTCCTGGATTTCCGATTCAATGGCAAGTCTGATTTTAGGCTCCATATTCGTCACCGGAATCGCGACCAGCTTCCTGTTTTATCTTGTCATACGCTACGGCTTTTACGGGACAGAAGAATTTGATGAACCGGTTGACGGGATGGTCTACGGAGCATTTATCGGATCCGGGTTCGCTCTCATCAAAAGCCTGACTTATCTTTCCGCTCATCCCGAATTCACGCTCTTCTCCATCGCCTACACAGCCACAACCAACATCTTGATCTATGCCAGCGTGGGGTCTCTTGTTGGATATATTATCGGACGCGTGAAGTTCCAGAAGAAAAAAGCCCAGCCCGCTTCTATTCTGGCCATAATTGTCGGGATGCTGCTCATCGGACTCTATCACATCCTGAATGAGTTCGTTTTTCTGACCGGCGTCAGCAGCGCTATCTGGCTCTCTTTTCTCCTGACCATCGTCTTTGCTGTCGTCATCCTCGTTTTCGTCTACGTGATGATGAGAAAACTGACCCAGAAGCCCCTGCACAAGGAAGTTAAAGTCAAGGTCAAGCCCGATTATTTGGTGTTTATCCTGGTCATAGTCTTTTTGATCGTCGGCGGGATAACCAGAAACATGGCCATGCAGGACGTTAATTTCGAGGATGAGGATTACGGGATCACCTTTAAATATAATCCTCATGATCTGTCTCTTCTGCCCTCGGCAGGCCTTTCCCCCATCGGCACAGACGCTCTGTTCAGTAAGACTATTTTTAGAGCAGTCGGGGATGATGAGGGTGAGTTCATTATTTCTGTCAAAGTGAAAGAGGAGACGGTCGACCCAGCCGACATCAACACGCTTCATTACACAGGTGATATAGATGCCAGCAGCTTTTATGTCGAGGAGAGTGAAGTCACGGGAAAGACGGGTTTACATTTGAGATACAGCTATGTGGATGAGACTCAGCTTGGGGCCAGGGAATTTCCGGATATTTACTGGGTCTGCACGGATATCATTCCTGTGAAGAACACTACGTATGTTTTCATTCTTCAGGCGAATCCGAAGAATTTTGACCGGACTGTGAAGATATACGAGGATATCCTGAAGACAATTCAATGGATGAACCAATAAGGAGGCAGCCATGAATAGGAAAATGAACGCGTTTAAACTGGTTTTTGTCCTTTTCCTGGTTGGGTTATACACTTTTATCGCGGCGCAGACAGTACCGGAAGATTTCAAGCCTTTTGTCCGCCTGGGATATGAGCTGATCGTTGAGTACTACCAGAATCCTGTTATTTCAGACAATACAGTCGTGAATCGCGGAAAGCTCGTAGACAGGAGAATGATGGAATTTCCACTGGGTTCGGGAACAGTCATCAGCCCAGAGGGGTTGATCATCACCAATTTTCATGTCTACAATTTTGAGGGTGCTCAGGAATATGACCAGAAGAATAATCAGCTCGTCGTTTACGGCCCGGCAAGCAAGGACATGCTGGTTTACGAGCTGGTCGATAATGATCCTCTTAAAGCGCCGGTGGCCAAATACATTGCCACGCCGCTGGCTTATGATTCTGGTCTGGATATATGTGTACTGAAGATCATTGCCAATTACAGGACAGGCGAAGAGGTGACACGGACGGATTTTTCGTACATCGAACTCGGCAATCCTTTTCAAATCTCATTCAATGCTGACCTGACGATTATCGGATATCCGGCCAAGGGCGGAGACACATTAACTCTGACCAAGGGGAAATTCTTAGGCTATACATCGAATGTGCCTTATGCGGTCGATGGATCCATCAAGACAGATGCCACCATGGCCGGAGGAAGCAGTGGAGGAACGGCTCTTTACAGCAACAAATTGATCGGCCTTCCGACCAGGGGATCACCTAAGGAACAGAAGGGATTTGATTTTGGCTATGTCCATCCTGTGACCTGGGCTGCAGGTTCTTTTGCCATCGCTCAAATTGCATATGGGGAGAAAATTCCTGAAATTCCGATGGAATGGATCACAAGTGATTACAATGTCCAGGCGACAAAAACCTACATCTATGTCGGTGGCAAGGTCTACAACGCCCAGGCCAACTATCCAGTCGAAGGCGCGGCGGTTTTGATTTACCGGGCAGACCGCACCCTGAACCAGATCATCGAACTCGATAATGAAATCCAGCTCTTATCCTTGATTATCAATGTTCAGTCCCTTGCTCAAAAAGGAGTCAGCAAATCTGATATCGCCGCTTATTATAAAATGACTGCCGCAGAGGTGGATAAGATTCTCAGCATTAACCTGGATACCGTAGAAGTTTCCTCTGATGCTCAGAGAATGCTGTTCAAAAATGAGTTTTTCTATCAGCGCCAGGACACGAACAAATCCGGATTCTTTTTCACCAGCGTGCCCCGCGGTCAGAATCTCAATTTCTATGTCTATAAACAGGGTTTTCGAACACTGCAGAAAAGCATCAATTCGAGTGGCGGCCTGTACCAGAACCTCGGCCGCGTAAGAATCTTCCAGTATTGATACAGTCGAATTCAAAATTTCTGATGACGTGGCCTTGAATCCTTAAAGAGAAGGATTCTGCACAGAATAATCGTTGGAGAGCTGAAAGAGCAGGTTCGAAACTCACTTCTATAGATTTGCCTCATTAAAACCGTGATCGCAGCTTTTTTCAATGAGATTATCAATCTGCCATCGCATCCATTATCTTATTGAACAGGAATTATTCAACGTTTCTCTCTCTGTTCCGTTGTCCTGTTCAGTTTATTTTCCTCAGAAAAAAAGGAATTCGCGAACGGATTTTTTCTGCTTGGAAAAATAAGCATAAAACTCAATTTTAATCATACGAAACCGACTAATTTTATGGGTGAAAGGAATGCCAGGGTTGCTGAACTTGGAAGAGGAGGCAAGGATGGAAAAGAAATTTTTCCTCCGTGGCTACAACGAAGTGGCCAACTTACCCGTCTTTTATGACGACGAGACCTATTCCCTGGAAGAAGCAAGCCTCAAGGCAAAAGAATATTTACTCGAAAAGGGACTGCTTACGAAAATTATCATTTACGAACAGGATGAGGGAGAAGAGGAAAAAGCGACCAAATTCATCTGCAAGACCAAATACGGAAAGCTCGAAGAAATTGGCTATTTGAGGAAATAAATCTGAAGTCAGCGAAAGGCGATCGCAGCTCACATAGGATTTTATCTCCTAATGAGAGATGAATTCTATCCGTTTCCTTAAAAATCCCGCTTCAGAAATTTTTTCGATCCAAAGAAATCCATACTTTGAATGAATCTCACCCTGATTGAAATCTCTTTTTTAGATAATCTTCTGTATTAGAAGGTCAGATAGCGGTTGAAAGGTTTAATCCGCTTTTTTGATGTGTATGCTTCCTCCGGAAGTGTGCAGATACAGTTCCGGACCGCCTCCGTTAATTTTGGCCTTCAATGAACTCTTGTGGATTTCACCCTGGATGGTTACCGGAAAATCTGTGTAGACTCGGCCACCGCTTGCGCTGGCGTTCACATCCACTGCGATGTGATCAGCCAGATAAACGGTCACAGAGCCGCCGGACGTTTTCAGGCTGCAGTCTGAACCTGGTTGCTTGGCAATATACGCTTTCACACTGCCTCCCGAAGTTCTGGCTTGGATAGATCCCGCGACTTCCTCGACTGTAATTCCTCCTCCGGATGTGTGGACATCCACATTGCCCTTGGCCCTTTCGACTCGGATGCTACCGCCGGATGTGTGCGCAATGACATCTCCGCTGACTTCTCCGATCGTGATGCTCCCTCCGGAGGTTTTCACGTCTGCCGTGCCCGTGCAGCTCAACAGTTTTATGCTTCCTCCGGAAGTCTTTCCCCAGACAGGCCCCTGGATGCGGCTGAAACTCAAACTGCCGCCGGATGTATGGCTGCGGACTTCTCCTTCGAGGTTATCGACTGTTATTTTCCCGCCTCGGGTGGCCAGGTCGACGTTGAATTCCCGGGGGGCGGAAACAACGAATTTGATGCGGACATACTTTCCGATGTTGTTCCTGAATAATCCTAATCCTCTTCCCTTGTATTTCCCCGTGACTAAGACAGTGTTTCCTTCTTGTTGGAAGTTCACCTCAAAATCATCCAATATTCGTTCAGCTCTGCTCGAACTGAATGACTTGGCTTCTCTGAAGACTTCGATCTCCAGAGTGCTGGTGTTCGAAGTGTTGACCTCAACCGAACCATAGACCGTCTCCAGTTTCAGACTTCCTCCAGGCCTGACCTGGAATGACTTTTCGATGCTGTCTCCAGAAATGCCGTAAAGGCAGGCTGTTGAAGTCAAAGCAAACACAACGACAAATACCAGTGCGAATAGAGTTTTTGGGAATGCTTTGTTCATGGTATTATCCCTCCTGCAGTTTTGTATTCATTCTGTGTTCTTTTGTACAGACAGAATCCATCTTTTATTCATTATACGGGATTCATCTGTGAAAGGTTCGATGTCCTGAAAAATTTTCTTTGAAAAAGGGGCCAGGCCCCTTTTTTGTGGAGAACGCGGACGTTGAAGAAACCGCAGCAAAAACTGTAGAATGGGGAACACAGAAACGCCGATGAAGGAGGATTAAAGTGTCTAAGAAAATATATTTCCCTCTCTTTTTTTTGACCTCGGTCCTGACCATTCTGTTCGTTGTTATCATTCCCGTGTGTGCCGGACAATCCGTCAAAGCCTGGGAAGAGCCGTTGGTGATACCGACCTATCGTACAGGGAAGCCTGATGTGAATCCCATTTTTTATTCTGGCCGCGCCTACCAGGGGGCAAAAGGGGCGATCTATCCGTATCCGTTGCTGGATAAGCTGACGGATATCCGGGAACCGAAGACTTACAAAGCGGTTTATCTGGAGAACGACTACATCAAGGTCTGTGTACTGCCGGAGATCGGAGGCCGGATCTTCTCCGCTCAGGATAAGACTAACGGTTATGATTTTTTCTACCGGCAGCATGTCATCAAGCCAGCGCTCATCGGGATGCTCGGAGCCTGGATCTCGGGGGGTGTGGAGTGGAATTTCCCCCACCATCACAGGGCGACGGGTTTCATACCGGTTGACTACACACTCACCGAGAATTCGGATGGGAGCCAGACTATCTGGGTGGGAGAGATCGAGATCCGCCACCGGATGAAGTGGATTATCGGATTGACTCTCCGTCCGGACAGCTCTGTCCTCGAAGCCACGATCAGACTGTTCAACCGGACTCCTTTGGCTCATTCCTTCCTGTGCTGGGCCAACGTGGCTGTCCACACGAACGAAGATTATCAGATCATCTTCCCTCCGGGCACGGAGTTCGCCACATTCCACGGAAAAAACCAGTTTTCCCGCTGGCCGATTTCTTATGAAGAGTTCAATCGTGTGGATTATTCCAAAGGTGTGGATGTGAGCCGGTGGAAGAATCATCCGCGGCCCACCTCGTTTTTCGCCTGGAATTATGAGGAAAATTTTCTTGCAGGCTATGACCACGGAAAAGAAGCGGGCGTGGTTCATGTCGGTGATCATCATGTCGTTCCCGGAAAAAAGTTCTGGACCTGGGGGACCGGAGAGAGAGGCCGGATGTGGGAAAAGATTTTGACAGAGACCGATGGTCCCTACATCGAGCTGATGGTCGGCGCGTATTCGGACAATCAGCCGGATTACAGCTGGCTTCAGCCGTATGAAGTGAAGTCGTTCAAGCAGTACTGGTTTCCGGTCAAGCGCATAGGCGGAGTCAAGAGAGCGAACACACGGGCTGCAGTGAACTTGGAGATTATCCCGGAGAACACGGCTCGTGTGGGATTCTGCACGACGGGCGAACACAGAGGCGCTCGTGTGATCCTTGAAGCGGGGGACAAGGTGATTTTTGAAAAGAGAATAAACATATCGCCGCAAAAATCGTTCCTGGAAAGGATCAAACTCCCGCGAAGAACGAGTGAAGCAGAGCTTTGCGCCAAGTTGATATCTCCTGAGGGCCAAATCCTCCTTAGCTACCAGCCTCAAGAAAGAAAAGGGGCTCCGATGCCGGACCCGGTCATGCCTCCACCACTACCGGCAAAGATCAAGTCAAACGAGGAGCTGTATCTCACCGGGTTGCGGCTGGAGCAGTTTCATAACCCGGCTTTCGAACCGTATCCGTATTATGAAGAGGCGTTGAAAAGAGACCCGGGTGACTCCAGAGTCAACACCGCCCTGGGCATGCTGTATTTAAAAAGAGGGATGTTTAAAGAAGCTGAAGAGAAGCTGAAAACAGCAGTCCGACGGATCACCAAAGATTACACGAGCCCCAAAGACGGAGAGGCTTTGTACTATTCAGGAATCGCGCTGCGAGCCTTAGGAAAGAAAGGTGCGGCCTATGACGCGTTTGCCAAAGCCGCGTGGAGTCAGGCATGGGGGGCAGCGAGTTATTATTCGCTGGCTGAGCTGGAAAGCCAGGACGGGAATTATTCAAAGGCCCTGGAATTTTTAAGCCGTTCTCTTTTTCTGAATGGGCTGAACACGAAAGCGTTGAATATCAAAGCGGGATTACTCAGGAGACTGGATAGACCTGAGGATGCGGAAAGGACTGTGAGAAAAGTCCTGGATTTCGATCCCCTGGATTTCTGGGCTTGGAACGAGCTCTATCTGGCACTAACCGAGAGAGGATCCATAAAGAGCGCCCGGGCAGCAAAGAATACTCTGAAAATCAAAATGCGGGATGCGGTCCAGTCCTACCTCGAGCTGGCTGTGGATTACGGCAGCTGCGGGTTTGTGGAGGAAGCCGTTGAAGTTCTTTCCCGTCTTGTCGAGGTCAATCGGGAAGGGGCTTCGGGCTTCCCGATGCTGCACTATTACCTGGGATTTTATATCGAGAAAAAAGGCGATAAAGATGAGGCCCGGGAGTGCTACCTGCGTGCGTCCCGGATGCCCCCGGACTACTGCTTTCCGTTCCGGCTGGAATCCATTCAGGTGCTTCGAAGAGCTCAGGAGATCCATCTTGCGGATGCGCGGGCCCCTTATTATCTGGGGAACCTTCTTTATGACCTTCAACCCGAAAAGGCAATCCGGGAGTGGGAGAGATCTCGGAGCTTTGATGAGACATTCCCGATCGTTCACAGAAACCTCGGGCTGGCGTATGCGCGGGTGGAAGACGACGTGCCCAAAGCGACTGCCAGCCTGGAGAGGGCGGTGTCATTAAATAAAAAAGATGCGAGGTTCTTTTATGAGCTAGACCTTCTTTACGAGGCAGGCGGCGTATCTCCTGAGATAAGGCTGTCCCTTCTGGAGAAGAATCACGAGACCGTTCTCCAGCGGGATGATGCCCTTTCGCGCGAGATCATGCTTCTTGTTCAACTGGGAAAGTATCAACGTGCCGTGGATTTGTTGGCCGGTCATCATTTTCATGTCTGGGAAGGCGGCGGACGCATCCACAATGTCTATGTGGATGCGCATTTGCTGAAAGGCTGTGAGCACTTCTCCGCAGGCGAATACGCAGAGGCTCTCGGGTCGTTTGAAGCTGCCCTCGAGTATCCGGAAAACCTGGAAGTCGGAAGACCGTACAGTGGCGGGAGAACCGCACAGGTCTATTATTATATCGGATTAGCGTGCGAGGCCATGGACGATGTGGAAAAGGCCAAGGAGTATTACGAGGACATGGTAGCGATGAAACACGGCTGGTCAGAGATTTCTTACTATCAGGGTCTGGTGTTTCGAAAGTTCAGACAGGAAGAGAAGGCCGACCGGATGTTCGAAGGATTGATCGAATTCGGGAAAGAAAGGCTCCAATCAGCGCCTTCTATGGACTTCTTTGCCAAATTTGGAGAAAGGCAGTCTGCGATGCGGCGGCAGGCCGATGCCCATTACCTTATCGGACTGGGATACCTGGGCAAAGAGAATAAAGGCGAAGCTCGAGCGCAGTTTCAGAAAGCTGTGAAATTGGATATCAACCATCTCTGGGCAAAACAGCAGTTGTCTTGGCTGGAGACAGGCTTTGGGGATAGAAACTGATAAGCAACATTCTTTTTTCCACGATTCATTGGATTGAGTCTCCTGAGAAGTTCTTCTGAGTTTTTTCTGTAAGAGATTGCCGAGCAAGCTCGCAATGACAAAGAATATTTTTTATGAAATTACCACATCGCTGTGCTCCTCGCAATGACAATGCAAAGGATGTTATTGCGAGAGTTGAGAAGCAATTCTACCTCTATGACATTTCATTCGGAACACGAGGATCTAATCCAAGTGTCATTTCGAGTGAAGCCCGGCAATCCCATAAAAAGAATTGCATTTTTCTTTGAAGCGCATTGAATTGAAATAATTGTGTCAACATCCTTTGTGTTGAATGGGAGTAGTGTTTATGATAGAAATACCTTTATTTGCCGGATGAAAAAATCACTTTCTCTTTTTGTGTTTTTCGCGTTGTTCTCTTTTCCTTTAATCAGCCAGGTCGTACCAAAAAAGACTACTGCCCTTAAAATCGAAGAGCCCATCAATATTGATGGTGCATTGGATGAACCTGCCTGGGATAGAGCTCCTGAAGCTGGAAATTTCATCCAGTTTCAGCCGCAGAGAGGAGAACCATCTCAGGTGAATACTCGCGTGAAAATCATGTATGACGAGCAGTTAATCTATTTTGGATTTGTATGTCATGATTCTCAACCTGAAAAGATAGTGTCACGAGTCGCAAAAAGAGATGATGATTTAAAAGCGGATGATGTGGTTTATGTCATGCTTGATACCTATCATGACAAAAGGAGTTGTTATTTTTTCTCGACGAATCTTCTCGGGACCCAACGGGACGGCAAGGTGACAGAAAACGGCAGAACAGCGGATATTACCTGGGATGGTATATGGAAGTCTGCGGCACAGAGGACTGATTTTGGCTGGACAGCGGAGATTGCGATAGCCCTGGTTAGCCTCAAATATGAGCCGGGTCAAAACCGGAGCTGGGGTTTGAGCTTGGGCAGAGTAGTGCCCAGACTTCTTGAGAACAGCTTATGGACAGGTCCGCTTGAATCCCCGCGCAAGGTTTCTCAGTTTGGGGAATTGAGTGGCCTGGACCTGAAAAAAACCGAGAGGAAAGCCCAGATCATCCCGCATATCATCTCTAAAGCAGAACAAGGCAAAAAATCCGATTTTTCGGGTGGCCTTGATTTGCGGTATGCGTTCAGCCAGATGGTCTCCGGAAATCTCACCATTAATCCCGATTTTGCCACTGTAGAGGCAGATGAAGAACAGATTAATCTGACCCGTTTTGAGCTGTTTCTTCCCGAGAAAAGAAATTTCTTTCTAGAAGAGGCCGAGATTTACCAACAGAGAATCCGGCTGTTCTATTCTAGGAGAGTTTCCGATATCTACGGAGGAGCGAAGGTTTATGGGAAGGCTGGGGGGTATGAGTTCGCGGCCTTGAGCACACAAACAAAAGCGGATGAATCGGCGGGCCTTGACTCGGCTAACTATACGGTTTTCCGTCTCAAGAAGAACGTTATGGAATCCTCCACTTTGGGTTTTATTGCCGCAAACAAGCTTGTGAACGGGATAAGCAGAGGTACGACCGGTATTGACACTTCGCTTTACTTCACGGATACATTCAAATTCACCGGTCAGTTTGCACTCAGCTACGGGGACAATGCCCGGAATATCGCCTTCTTTCTCCGTCCGAGTTACGATTCGGCAACTTTTCACATCCATCTTCGGTACACTCAGCTGGGGGAAGACTTTGCCGACAATGCGAATGAAGTCGGATTTATCCGGGACGACAACCGCAGGGAGCTGGATTCTGCGATTGAGAAAACATTCTGGATGAAAAAGGGAATGTTTGACCGGATCAAGTATGATTCGAACTATAATATTTACTGGGGAATAGACAGGAACTTGAGAAGCTGGAGGATTGATCAAGAGCTGACTTTTGACCTCCGGAATAAGTTTTCTCTGAGTGCCGAGTACCATTCGGATTTTAAAGCTCAGGACGATGTCCGGTTTGAAGAAGATTTCACGAATTATATTACTGAGTTCGAATTGGGATACAATACAAGAGAGTGGCAGCACGCCGCGGTCTCTTACGGGTTTGGAAGGAACTTCAACCTGGACTTCACGCTGATCGAGGGAAGCCTGAATTACCAATTTTCCAAGAGCCTATCCTTAGAGTATTCTTTGACCCGCTTGCTGTATGAACCTGATCCAGAGGGGGAGAACACCTGGATACACATTCTCCGGGCGACCCACTCCTTCACGAAAGACCTTTATCTTAGACTCTTTTACCAGGTGAACACATCCATCGATAAAGAGAATATCCAGGTTCTGTTCGTGTACAGGTTTCAACCCCCATTCGGATTGATCCAGCTGGTTTATCAAAAGGGAACTGCTGCGTTTGGGGAAGCGGGAACGCAGGGGCATACGCTCTTCTTGAAGATTGCGTACATGTTTTAACGGCCGCGAAACCAATCGGAAGGAAGCATTTTTATTTCTGCGATAAAGGAACAGCCAGGCAAACTGATTCGTCAGCCCGTGGATTTTCCCCAGCGACAGCTTGGAGGGGGAACAGCTGAAAGATGAGTTGAACTTTTTTTGAAATAATGGTAGATAATCTCATTCATGCCGAATAAAATCAAAAAGATTGTTCTCACAAGTCTTCTGCTCCAACTGCTGACCTTCCAGATCTTTGCCCAGAGAGAGTTCAAGCCGCAGTATGCTTTGAGGATAATCGAGCCGGTTGAAATTGACGGCCTTCTCAACGAGCCTGTCTGGGCCAAGGCACCAGAGGCCAGCGATCTGCTCCAGGTCAAGGGGCCCGAGGAAGTCAGGACTTCGATCAAAATCCTGTATGATGATAATTTCATTTACTTCGGTTTCCTCTGCTATGATCCCGAACCGGATAAGATCGAGTCAGTTGTAACAGAAAAGGATAAAGATCTGAGGGATGATGATTCTGTGTATGTCCTGATTGACACGATTCGGCAGCGAAATTTCTTTTATTACTTCGCAACAAACCTGAACGCTGTTCAGCTGGACGGGAGAGTCAGCCTGGATGGCCGTGTCGCGGACACCGCCTGGGATGGAGCCTGGACGCGCGCGGCTCAGAAAACGGATTTTGGATGGAGTGTGGAGTTCTCTATCGACCTTACTATCCTGGGTTATGAAGCCAAAAAAGACAAAGCCATGGGGATCAGTCTGTCCAGGATCGTGCCCCGAATGCTGGAGAGCAGCTTTTGGGCCGGAGCACTCGATCCCGCTTTCCAGGTCTCCCAGCTCGGCCAGCTTGAGGCCGTGGATCTTGCCAGGGCGGAGAGGAAAGCCAAAATCGCGCCTCATGTGATCATGTCCTACGAGCAGGGACAGGACGCAGAGTATGAAGCTGGACTCGATTTTCGTTATGATTTCAGCCGGAATGTGTATGGGCGCTTATCCGTCTATCCTGATTTTGCCACTGTTGAGGCCGACGAGGAGGTGATCAATCTCACGCGATATGAGCTCTTCATCCCGGAAAAGAGAGAATTCTTCCTTGAGGGATCGAGTGTTTATGACCAGGATATCAGGCTATTTTATTCCAAAAGAATTCACGATATTGACGGGAGTGTCAAACTCTACGGGAGGTCAGGGGCATTCGAATTTTCAGGGATGAGTGTCCAGGCGCAGGAGGATGTGCTGACAAATCAAGATCCTGCGAATTTTTCGGCAGTCCGTTTCAGGACCAATTTTCTCAAATCGTCATTCATCGGTATTCTGGCATCGAACAAATCGATTAACGGGACAAATATCGGGGCCGCTGGTGTGGATACCCTTATCCAATTCACGAAAGCGTTCAGCATTGCCGGCCAGTATGCGTACAGCTACGGAATCTCTGAGTCGAAAAATATCGGCTTTTTCGTTCGTCCGAGCTATCAGTCCAAGAACTTTCGCTTTCATATCGGATATTTTCATTTAGAGGAAAATTTCGGGAATAATGTGAATGAAGTCGGGTACATTAAGGATGATAACCGGAGGGAACTGGATTCCCGGTTAGGAATCACTATTTTGAGAGGCAAGGGAAACCTGGCAGAGTTCAGATACGACTCGAATTACAACGCTTTCTGGGGAATGGACAAGGAGTTGCGGAGCTGGCAGGTCGATCAAAGTTTAACGGTCGCGTTTAAAAGTAAATTCGCGCTTTCAGTCATTCACACCCAGGAATTCAAAGCCCAGGATGACCTTCTCTACGAGACGGATTTCAGGAATAGTCAAACCACGCTGGGAGTAACTCTTAACGCCAAGGAGTGGGAAAGCGCTTTCCTGGCGGTCACGATGGGGAAAAATTTTGGCTGGGATTTCAACATGCTGGAAGTGAGAAAAAATTTCCATGTGACACCAACATTGGACATGGAGCTGATGTTGGCGCGAACCTATTTCACATACGGACGTTCGGGCCGGAATGATTTCCTGCACTCTCTCAAGGCCATAAATTATTTTAACGAGAAACTTTTTGTGAAGCTTTTCTATCAGATTCATACACGGATAGATAAATTTAATGTGGAACTTCTCATCAATTATCACTTTTTGCCGCCTTCGGGGTATGCCCAGCTGGTTTATCAGATAGGCCGAGCCAGGTTCGGAGAAAGCTACGGCCCCGGGAATACGCTTTTTCTGAAGGTTGGCTACACGTTTTAAAGAAGCAAAAGGCAAAAGGGGCAAAAGCGGTCGCGTCTCAACATTCGACATTTACAATTTCATTGATTTTGGAAATAAAGTTGCCTGCTCTATATTTTAAGAAATTTGGAAACAATCATGTCTTGTTGGAATAAAAATAGTGTCATTGCGAGCTTGCGTGGCAATCTCATAAAAAGAAATTCATTTTTTCCTTAAGGGGTTTTAATGTATTCAATGATAAATATTCTCCATATGAGATTGCTTCACTGTGTTCGCAATGACAGAGAGTATTCCATACGGGATTGCCGCGCAAGCTCGCAATGACAGTAGCGGAAGTTTACCCGATCAATGCTCAAGCGCATCTGTCCATTTTTTTATTAATTTTAAGATTTGAATCCTGTTGTTGAGAACAAACAGGACAACGGGTAAAATGAGAGTTTCATGAAAGTCGAACGTATCCGAGAGTATAAAGAATTCAAAAAGATTCGAGACGCATGGAATCAGACTCTTTTTTCATCAGACCAAAACAGTCCCTTCTTGACCCATGAATGGCTATCGACCTGGTGGGAGTGTTTCTCTCAAGGCTGTTCTCTGGATGTGGTTCTTTGTAAAGATGAGGCGGGGAGCATATTGGGAATGGCTCCTTTCATGGTTCAAGAAAATATTCTCCGGTTTATGGCCAGCCAGGAGGTCAGTGATTATTGTGATGTTGCGGCCGTAAAAGGACACGAGCCAGAGCTGTACCGGTGCCTGGGAGATTATCTCGGAATGGTTCATCCCGAAGTGAGAAAGATCGATCTGATAAATATAGGGTTCACTTCTCCCACACTGGATTTTTTGCCTCGCCTGGCTTCAGAATACAAATACTCCAGTTCCTGCACGGACTTTGAAGTCGCTCCGGTTCTTGAGCTTCCGGCTTCTTATGAGAATTACCTGGAAAGCTTGAGCAAGAAAAATCGTCATGAGCTGCGTCGCAAGTTGAAAAGGATAGGTTCCCTTGAAGGAATCCGTGTGGAGAAAGTCACAGAGACGAAGGCTCTGGAATCCTCTCTTAATGAGTTTATCGCTCTTCATAAACAGGGGCATCCGTCCAAATACAAATTTTGGGAAGAGCCGCACATGGAGGAGTTTTTTCATCAAATCGCCCGCCGGTTTTCTTGCCAAAAATGGATCGAGTTGAATGTCTGTTTATACAAAAACAGGATCCTGGCGGCTCTGATTAGTTTTGATTATTCGGACCGGGTATATTTCTACAACGTGACCTTTGACAGGAACTTTGCCTGGTACAGCCCTGGAATATATCTTTTCAATCACTGCATCCAGGAAGCCATTTCAAACGGAAAGAAAGTTGCTGATTTTTTGCGTGGCAGAGAGGAATACAAGTATTATTTCGGTGCCGAAGATAGTAAAATATTCCGTCTGGTTTTGAACCCAGAAAAGAGCAGAACATGAATATCTGCACTGTCAGTTTTCACTGCTGTCCCTTCTCTCTTTTAGGGGGAGACGGCACTGGAGGGATGAATGTTTATTTGAGAGAGCTTTGCTCTGTTGCGGAGGATTTTCCTGGCACACGGATAGATATTTTTACGCGGATCCAGAATCCCAGGTTCAGGGGAATCAGGCATTTTTCGACTCACGCGCGGGTCATCCATTTGAAAGGGGGTCCGGAGCGTCCGGTGGACCGAACAAAACTCTATGATTATCTTCCTGAATTCATGAGGAATATGGAGTCCTTCATTCTCCAGAATCAGGAAGAATATGACGTCATCTACACGCATTACTGGCTGTCCGGGCTTGTGGGAGAAACAATGAAGAAGACATTCGGCCTTCCTCTCGTTCATATCTATCACACCCTGGCGTTCATGAAGAAAAAAGTACTGGAATCGGAAAACAGAGAACATTCCTGCCGTCTGAAGAGCGAGGCGCATTTGGCTCGTGTTTCGGACGCGATCATTTCTTCTTCGCGGCATGAAATGCAAAATCTGGATGACGAGTATAAAATCTCACCCTCAAAAATAGAGTTGATCTACCCCGGAGTCAACCCGACACTTTTCTTTCCTGTCGAACGCGGAAGAGCTCCTCATGATATCCAGCGTCAAAAAGGGGAAAGGATTCTCCTGTTTGTCGGGCGGATAGACCCGGTTAAGGGATTGGTGACGGTGATTGATGCGTTATTGCAGTTGAGGAAAGAAGAAGAATCACTGTACGATCGGATGAAGCTCATCGTTATTGGAGGAGGGAGGAAAGATAAGGATCTTCAACGGAATAAGGAATACAAACGTCTCGCAGGATCGGTCAGAAAGACAAAACTTGCGGAGAAGGTGATTTTTCTCGGGTCGAAAAAGCAAAGCCAACTGAGAAAGTACTATTCCGCCGCTGATGTCCTCGTCGTTCCCTCTTTGTATGAATCGTTTGGTCTTGTGGCGGTGGAGTCCCTTGCCTGCGGGACACCTGTGATCGCATCAAAGATTGGTGAGTTAGATTCTATAATTCAGGATGGGAAGAACGGTTTGTCTTTTCATCCAGAAGACCCCGCATCATTGGCGGACAGTTTGAAGCGTTTCTTTTCCGTTCAGGAGAGCTTTTGGGGGAAAGAAAGAATTCGCACGGATATTCTGAAAAGTTTTTCGTGGAAAAAAACGGCCGGAAAAACCTACGCCTTTCTTGAAAAGATCTCAGGGAAGAAAATCCCTCTCACCACCATATCTCAGCCCGGTGAAATCCCTCGGCAAGCTTAAAATTTTCTCCCTCAGCCATGTCTTTGGCCCGCTCACACAGCCACTTTTCCATTTCTGAGGCAAAGGATTCCTTGATCTGGCTCTTGTGGCAGCGCAGAGCCTCGAGCTTTATATCGAATGTCTCGGTGATGTCAGAACGGTGATTGATGTTTTCTGAGGCCCAGAACCAGATCTCTTTAACCTTATGCGGCTGGAGACCCTCTTCCAAGAGGTCCGGATAGGCCCAGACATCCCGTGCGTAGGGGAATACAGCATCCAGAGTGACCTGGCCGGCGACACGGTGGTCCCTGTGCCAGACATAGCGGCGGTAGGGGTCTGCAGTGACTGCGATCTCCGGCCTGTATGCACGGATCAACCGGACGATCTGTTTTCTGAAATCGGGAGTATCTTCCAGAGTCTGGTCAGGATGCCGGAGGAATATAACTTCCTTAACGCCCAATAGGTTGGCCGCAGCGAGCTGTTCTTTTTCTCTGATTTTAGCCAGTTTCTCCGGTTGGATGTGGATGTCGTCAGTTCCTTTATCGCCGTTGGTGCAGACAACATAGACCACCGTCTTTCCCTGGCGCACCCAGTGAACCACGGTTCCTGCGACGCCAAATTCTGCATCATCGGGATGGGGTGTCACCACCAGCACGTCCGCTTTTTTTTCAGCCATCAATCTATCCTCATATTGTGAAAGCTAATGGAGTCGGTTCTCTTTTCATATTATTTGCGTCGAGTCTAAAATTTCCATTCGTGTGATTTGCCATGTCAACACAAAGAATAGAATTATACATCTCTACAGAAAAAATGAAAAATGATAACCGGGCTCTTTTCTTATAAATAATTTCGTTTTTCAGTAATATTTTGTTGTTAAGCTTGGGTGAAGACGTTATAATAGTCCGTTCACTAAACACACGAATGGTTGAATTCGTGCACTTCAAAGAGAAAGCTCAACAAAAAATTCAAAATTTTCAGTTCCTGAGCTGCATATGCCGCGCGCCTTTGCATGGAATTGAAACAAGGAGGGGATATCTTGATGGATAAGAAAGTCGTTTTAAGTCAAATCGCCAAGAGATTGCGGATCCACTCTGTCAAAATGACAACAAAAGCCGCGTCAGGCCATCCGACCACCTGCCTCTCCATGGCTGACCTGATCGCCTGCCTGTTTTTCGATGAGATGAGGTTCAATCCCCAAGATCCTCATGATTGGGCCAATGATGAGTTTGTCCTTTCAAAGGGTCATGCCGCGCCGATTCTCTGGGCTGCGTATGCAGAAGCGGGGATTATCCCCGAAAAAAGCTTGATGACTCTCAGAAAGATCACCAGCGTGCTCGAAGGACATCCCACTCCCCGGATGAAATGGATTAAAGCGGCAACCGGTTCCCTCGGTCAAGGCCTGTCGGCTGGAGTCGGAATGGCTGCAGCCATGAAGCTGGGCCAATCGCCAGGAAGAGTCTATGTTCTGCAGGGAGATGCGGAGTGTGCGGAAGGCTCTGTATGGGAAGCCTGCAACACCGCTCGCTATCTCAAGCTCAGTAATCTCTGTGCTGTTGTGGATATAAACAGATTGGGCCAATCAGGGGAAACCATGCACGGCCATGACATCAAATCATACGAGAGGAAATTCAAGGCCTTTGGCTGGGATACCATCTCCATAGACGGACACAGGATCCCTGAGATTCTCAGGGCGCTTCAGAAAGCGAGAGACAACAAGAATCCCACCGCGATATTAGCCAAAACAATTAAAGGGAAAGGAGTGTCTTTTGTCGAAGACAGGAATGGATGGCACGGAAAGCCTTTGAAAGCGGATCAGATGCAAAGAGCTCTGGAAGAGCTGGGCCCCATGCCTTCGATCGATTCGAAGAAATACGTCAAAAAGCCGAGAAAGACCGCATCCCTACAGCTAAAAAAAAGATTCACTTTCAAAAGAACTCCGTACAAGGACAAAGTGGCCACCCGCAGGGCCTACGGGAATGCCCTCGAGAGATTGGGGCAGGTCAACGCAGCCGTCGTGGCCCTTGATGGAGATGTGAAGAATTCCACATATGCCGAGGACTTTTTCGAGGCATTCCCCAAACGGTCGATCCAGTCTTATATTGCCGAGCAGAACATGGTCGGGATGGGCCTCGGAATGTCTGCCAAAGGCTATATCCCCTTCATCGCAACTTTTTCTGCTTTCCTGGTAAGGGCTCATGACCAGATACGGATGGCCGCGTATTCTTTCTCGAACATTAAGTTCGTCGGCTCACACGTGGGTGTGAGCATCGGGGCAGACGGTCCCTCACAGATGGGCCTCGAGGATTTGGCGGTGTTCAGACCCATTCCCGGTTGCGCGGTTCTTTATCCGAGTGATGGTCCGTCCACTGAGGCCTGTGTGGAAACACTCGCCAGGCATAAAGGGCTCTCGTATTTGAGAACGACCCGGCCCGCGACTCCTCTCCTGTACAGTCAGGATGAGAAATTTCCGATCGGTGGCTCCAAAATCCTCAAAAAAAGCCAGAAAGATGTCGCAGTGGTTATCGCCGCTGGAATAACTGTGCATGAAGCATTGAAAGCCTATGAAGAGTTGAAGAAAGAAGGAATTTCTGTCAGAATAATCGACGCCTATTCGGTACAACCGATCGATAAATCCGGCATTTCCAGAGAAGTCGAGAAATCCGGGAAAAAGGTTGTCGTCGTCGAGGACCATTTTCCGAATGGTGGGCTGGGAGATGCGGTGGCGATGGCTTTAAGCGGAAAAACAGAGATTCTCCATCTTGCCGTTGAGGACCTTCCCCGCTCAGGGGAGCCGGATGAGCTGCTGGACAAATACGGAATCAATGCCAGGCATATCAAAAACGCCGTGAAAAAGCTTCTGAAACAGTAGGAAAGAAAGGAAACGCAGGAAGCGAAGAGGATGGATTACCGCGTTACATTGGACTGTCAAAATCCCGTGACTCGGGATAAGTTTTAGCGTCGGGAATGATGATGAGGAAAAATCTTACTTGTAAATGTGCCCTGATCTTGCTGGTGTTGTTCGGCTTTGCCGGACTCTCTGCAGAGGGAGTGCTCCAGTTCACGCAAGCGGGGAGTTTATCTCTGCCTGAGACTGGCCGGGTGATCGCTGTTTATGACGGAGACACGATTAAAGTGAGATTCAAGGATAAGCAGGAGCATACGGTCAGACTCATCGGTGTCAATGCACCGGAGATGGGAACGGGGAGTGAAGAGAGGAAATTTCGAGCAGAAATGTCAAAGAGATTCGTCTTCTACCATCTTTACGACAAAAAGGTCAGGCTGTCTTTTGGGAGAGAGCTTGTGGATCAATACGGCCGTGTACTGGCGTTTATCTGGACAGAGGAGCAAGGGCTCTTCAATGAATTCATCATCAACGAAGGGTATGCTTCCGCTCTTCTGACTTTTCCCTTTGAATACAGTGAGGAGTTCAGAGAGGCGGAAAGAGCTGCGCGCAATAATGAAAGAGGGACCTGGAAGCGCAAAGATTATACGCGTATTCAGGTCGCGGAGACGAAAAGATTTATCGGTCAAGTCGTGACTGTAGAGTTCCGATGCGCGAATGTCCGGACTAAACGCAAGTATGTCTATCTAGAACCATCTGAGGGAGAATTTTCGGCTCTCATCCCCAAAAAGAATATTTCCTCTTTCCCGCTGCATCAATCCTACAGGAAAAAGATTTTGCATGTCACAGGCTTCCTGGAGGATTACAAAGGGAAGCCTCAGATCATGGTTTTCCTGCCCCCCCAGATCGAGATAAAAGGCCAGTAAGGTGGAAGCGGGGAATCTTCTTTTCTATTTCTTTATCATCTTTGCCTCTGCCAAGATCCTGGGCGAAATCTGCATCAGGTTGAAAGTGCCGCCCATCATCGGGGAGCTGATGGCGGGTATCCTTCTGGGAAATTATGTCCTGGGAATCATCGACAATTCCAACGACGTCCTGATGTCTTTTGCCGAGATCGGAGTGATATTCCTGATGTTTCACGTCGGGCTGGAGATCCGGGTGAAAGACCTTTTCGCAGTCGGGCGAACGGCGGTGTTTGTCGGGATCCTCGGAGTCTTGATTCCCTTGATCATGGGCTTTCTCACCATGTCTTTTTTGGGGTATCAGGTTGTCGAGAGTCTGTTCGTCGCCACAGCCATACTGGCTACAAGCGTGGGGATTTCTGTCAAGGTCCTCCAGGATTTAGGCCTGATCAAGCATAAGGTGGCGTATATCGTACTTGGCGCAGCAGTGCTGGATGATATTTTGGCACTGATCATCCTGGCTCTGGTGAAAGGCCTGGCCAGAGGAGAGTTTCACACACTGGAATTTTCTCTCCTGGTCCTCGAATCCATCGCCTTTGTCGGCTTTTTAACCTGGTGGGGTCCGAAGCTGGCTTCCCGGACACGCCACTGGATCGAGAAATTGAACATCCCTGAAGGACCCTTTGTTCTTTCCGTCATTCTTTGTCTAGGGCTGGCAGAATTGGCCGATGTGATCGGTCTCGCTGCCATAATCGGGTCTTTCATGGCAGGGATAGTGATTGATGAGCTGGCGGGTGTGTATGACCTGGAAAACAAGGTGAAGTACGTCAACGAATTCCTGCTGCCGTTTTTCTTTGTCATGATGGGGGCCCATCTCGATCCCCGTGCCTTTGTTGATCCCAGATTGCTTTTTTTAATACTGATTGTGACCGCAGTGGCCGCGGTGAGCAAGATGGCCGGGTCTTCTCTGGCCTGCATAAAGGAAGACTGGAAGACAAGAATCCAGGCGGGAGTCTGCATGATTCCTCGAGGAGAGGTGGGGATCATCATCGGCCTTATCGGGCTCTCCCTTCATACGATAACAAAAGAAATTTACACCGTAGTTTTAGGGATGTCTCTCTTAACTACCTTGATCACCCCGCCTCTCATTATCTGGGCCTTCAGGAAAAAGAAAAATGGAGTCAGGCTTTGATTTATTGATTTTCTTTTTTATATGTTTTATAAATCCTTATATTTTGATGCAAGCCTGGAAATGGAACACTCAATACACAGGGAGGTTCACTCATGAGAAATAAAAAAGTTATGGGGGTTGTATTCTGCATGCTGACTCTGATCTGTGGCTTTCTGGTTCTTCGGGCCGGGAGTAATCCTCAGGCGCAAAAGAACGAATACCGGTATGATTCCAATCTTTATCAAGCGATGCAGTGGAGATGTATCGGTCCCTATCGAGGCGGGCGCGCGACTGCAGTGGCTGGCGTTCCGAGTCAACCGTATACCTATTACTTCGGAGCGACTGGGGGCGGAGTCTGGAAAACCGAAGATGGAGGACTGAACTGGAGACCCGTATCCGACGAATTTTTCAAGACTGGTTCGGTCGGAGCCATAGCAGTCTCAGAATATGACCCGAATATAGTCTATGTGGGCATGGGGGAGGCTCCGATCCGCGGAAATGTTTCCCATGGCGATGGCATGTACAAATCCACGGATGCGGGGAAGACCTGGGAGCATATCGGACTGGAAGATACGAGCCAGATCTCCAGAGTTCGCATCCATCCCCGGAATCCGGACAGTGTTTTTGTGGCAGCCCTCGGTCATGTGTACGGTCCAAACGAGCAAAGGGGCGTATTCAGGAGTCGGGATGGAGGAAAGACCTGGGAAAAAGTCCTCTACAGGGATGATAAGACCGGAGCCATTGATCTCATCCTGGACCCCTCGAATCCGAGGATCATCTATGCTGCACTCTGGGAATTCTTCAGAACGCCCTACAGCCTGTCCAGCGGAGGACCGGGGAGTGGCCTTTTCAAGTCGACGGATGGGGGTGACTCATGGACGGAAATCTCTCGAAACCCGGGGCTCCCTAGAGGACTGCTCGGAAAGATCGGCATCACTGTTTCGCCGGCGAAGCCGGACCGAGTCTGGGCCATTGTTGAAGCCCATGCGGGGGGTGTTTTTTGCTCGGACGACGGAGGCAAGACCTGGCGCAAGATGAATGATCAGAGCCGGCTGCGTCAGAGAGCCTGGTATTACACTCGGATTTACGCGGATCCCTTGGATGCAGAAACCGTCTATGTTTTGAACACCGGTTTGTACCGTTCGGTAGACAGGGGCAGGACCTACGCTTCGATCCGTGTTCCGCATGGAGACAACCATGATCTCTGGATTGACCCGGGGAACTCGAAAAGGATTATCAATTCAAACGACGGCGGGGCGAACGTGAGCTTCAACGGCGGGATATCCTGGACTGATCAGGACAATCAGCCCACAGCCCAGTTTTACCATGTCACAACGGATAATCATTTTCCTTATCGCGTGTACGGAGCCCAGCAGGATAACTCCACTGTGCGTATCGCCAGCCGGACAACAGGATTCGGGATTGACAAGCCTGACTGGCATTCGGTCGGGGGTGGAGAGAGCGGTCATATCGCCCCCCGCCACGATAATCCCAACATCGTGTACGCGGGCAGCTACGGAGGCCTGATCACACGCTGGGACTACAGAACCCGCCAGGCACGGATTATAACCGCCTGGCCAGAGAATCCGATGGGATGGGGAGCTGGGGATTTAAAATATCGCTATCAGTGGACAGCTCCTATCGTCGTATCCAGGTTCGATTCGAATGTCCTCTATCATGCCGCTCAGGTCATTTTCAAGACAACAAATGAAGGACAGAGCTGGGAGATCATCAGTCCTGACCTTACGCGCAATGATAAGTCCAGGCAGAAATCTTCCGGAGGTCCGATCACGAAAGATAACACGAGTGTTGAGTATTACTGCACTGTGTTTGCCCTTGCGGAGTCCTTCCACAATCCGAACATACTCTGGGTCGGGACGGATGATGGCTTGGTCAGCATCACCAGGAATGGCGGTAAAAATTGGGAGGAGATCACTCCGAGAGATTTGCCAGAGTGGAGCCTCATCAGTATGATCGAGCCTTCCACGTTCGACCCGGCCACTGCCTATCTCGCGGTCGACAGGCACGAGCTTGATGATTTCAAGCCCTATATCTACAAGACAGAAAATTACGGGAAATCCTGGAAGAAGATCACAAACGGACTCCCAAACAACACGTTTGTCAGAGTCGTGCGCGAAGACCCGAAGAGAGAGGGGCTGCTCTACGCAGGGACAGAAACCGGAGTGTTTGTTTCGTTCGATGAAGGTGCGAACTGGCAGTCTTTGCAGCTCAACCTGCCGGTTGTTCCGATTCACGATATGGTCATCAAAGAGAACGACCTTGTGGCGGGAACCCATGGACGTTCATTCTGGATCCTGGATGACCTGACGCCCTTGCACCAGATTAACGCGAAGGTCGCCAGGTCAGAATTCCATCTTTATAAGCCCCGGGATGCCTATCGATTGAGGGGATGGGGATGGCCGCGACCCAACGTCGGACAGAATCCGCCCTCCGGATCGGTCATTTACTATTACCTCAAAGAAAAGCCCGATGAAGGCGTTATCCTTGAATTCGTGGACCGGGAGGATAATGTCATAAAGAAATATACAGGAAGGGCAGGAGAGGAGGCGGGAACAGGACGCTTTTCCATGCGAGTGCCGATGAAGGTGGGAATGAACCGCTTTGCGTGGAACATGCGTTATCCTGATGCCGAGCGGGTGCCCGGAGCTGTTCTCTGGGGAGGAATGCTGAGTGGACCGGTAGCCGTGCCGGGAGTGTACAAGGTCAAGCTCACTGTGGGAGAGAAGTCGATGACTCAGAGCTGGATGTGGCAAAAGGATCCGCGTCTTTCCACGATTCAGGAAGAATTCCAGGAACAGTTTGATTTCCTCATAAAAATCCGGGACAAAGTCACAGAGATTAATCGAGCGATCATTAGGCTGAGAGATGTTAAAAGCCAACTGGACACGCTGACAAGAAAGATTCAAGGACATGAGAAGGGAAAACAAGTCATTGAGGCGGCGCGGCAGCTCAGATCCAAACTGACTTCTGTTGAGGACGTGCTCATCCAGTCTAAATCCAAGAGCGGTCAGGACCCGCTCAATTATCCGATCCTGCTGGACAACAAGATCGCTGCAGTGGCATCAGTGGTGGCCGCGTCCGATTCCCGCCCGACGGACCAGTCTTACGAAGTTTTCAAGGAGCTGTCTGCCAAGGCAGACGAACAGCTGGCCAAATTGAAGTCTATTATGGAGAAAGACCTTCCTGACTTCAACGATAAAGTGAAGAAATCGAAAATTCCTGCGATCATTATTAGATAACATTTTTCAGATGTCTTTGTTGGCAGAGTATGCAAAGCCGACATCTGTCGTTCAAAAAGGAGAGCGGCAATCCCATTAAAAAAAAGGCCAGGCCCCATTTTCCCTTACGAGATTGCTTCGACCGGCTCGCAATGACATAAGGATGAAATTGCCGTGCAGACGCGCAATGACACTCAGATCCATTCCACATGGAATTGCCAAACAGGGAAACAGTGACATCCGTGAGCCATTCCTTGCCTCACAAGTTCGAAATGACGCTTGGAATGGATTAATCTTTCCTATTTAAATTTAAGATAAAAAACAAAAAATGAAAAAACTCCCGTTTCATTAAAGAATAAAAAGGTTTACTATAGGTATTCGGTCCCTCGCCTGCAAAACTGCATGAATATAAGGATCAACAGGAAAAAATATGTATAAGAAGATAACGCAAGAAATAATTGAAAAGCTGGAAAAGATTGTCGGACAGAAAAATATGACTCATGACCGGGAAAAAATGGAAGATTACAGCCACGACGAATTTTCACTGAAAGATCTTGCGAAATTTCCAGAGCTGGTGGTGAAGCCGGGAAAGACTGAGGAGGTGGCAGAGGTTCTTCGGCTGGCGAATACAGAGAAGGTGCCTGTGACTCCGCGTGGGGGAGCCACAGGCCTAACCGGCGGCTGTGTTCCTCAGTATGGAGGCATTGTGCTGTCGCTGGAGAATATGAATCGGATACTCGAGGTCGACCTGGATAATCAGATGGCTATCGTGGAAGCCGGAGTGACTTTATCAGAATTCTATAAGGCTGTCGAGGAAGCCGGACTTTTCTTCCCCCCGCATCCCGGAGAGGAAAGCGCGATGATCGGAGGAGTGATCGCGACCAATGCCGGGGGAGCGAGGGCCGTTAAATACGGAGTGATCAGGAATTATATACGCGGTTTAGAAGTGGTCCTTCCCACTGGTTCTGTTATTCGCCTCGGAGGAAAACTCATGAAGAGCAGCACGGGATATAACCTGCTCAATCTGATCATCGGCTCTGAGGGAACACTCGGTGTCGTGACTCGCGCGACGATTCAGCTGATGCCCGCTCCCCGGGTGATGAGGTCCTTGATCATTCCGTATGATGAGCTGGAAAAGGCGATCGAGACTGTTCCATTATTGATCAAGAAGAAAATCCTTCCGCTTGCGGTGGAGTTCGTTCCCAGGGATGCCATTCAGATCACAGAGAGGTTCCTGAAAAAAAGATGGCCATGCACCCAGGGGTGCACTCATCTTTTGATCATTCTCGATGCTTCGAGTGAGGACGAGATAGACAGATTATCCGAAGAAGTGGCTGAAACCTGCATGGAAAAGGGGGCTCTGGACGTTTATGTGGCAGACAGCCCGAAAAAACAGGAGGAAGTCCTGGATATCCGCAGCAAGATCTACGAGGCGATTAAGTCTCATACGCTTGAAGTCCTGGATATTTCGATTCCGAGGGCAGAGATCGCCCGCCACGTCAAAAAGGTCCAGGAAGTCTCGCGAAAATACAACATGTGGCTTCCGACCTTCGGCCATGCCGCTGACGGAAACGTACACACGCATATCATGTCCGCCCGTTTTGAGGGAGGGAAGGTCGTCTCTATCCCCGAAGAGGAATGGAAGTCGAAATTTGAGAAAGTGCGCAGGGAGCTTTACAAAGACTGCCGAGACAGGCAAGGAGTGATTTCAGGGGAGCATGGGATCGGCATTGTCAAGAAATCTTACCTGTCTTATGTCCTGGATGAGGAGACGATCGAGCTGATGAAAGGCATAAAGAGGCACTTTGACCCTCAAAACATCTTGAATCCCGGAAAAATCTTTGATTAAATACGTTATTCACGACTGCTGTTATTATTAGGAGGAACAAATGCGCATTCGGAAATTCCTGGTCCTGTGCTTTGTGGTTCTGCTGATTGCAGGTTTAATGATCCCGACAGTTCAAGCCAGACAAGAAAGCCGGAAAAACAATTCGATGGAAGCACTCGTTGGACCCGAGTTATTCAGGAATTTGGTCTTCCGAAACATCGGACCGGCCAATATGATGGGACGTGTCGCAGATGTGGAAGGCGTCCCCGGAGATCCCAATATCGTATATGTCGGCACGGCTTCAGGCGGAATCTGGAAAACTGTTAACGGGGGTGTCACTTGGACGTCCATTTTTGACGACCAACCGGTTGCTTCGATAGGAGATTTAGCTCTGGAACCCGGCAATCCCGATGTCATCTATGCCGGGACCGGGGAGTCTAACGTCCGCAACAGTGTTTCCTTCGGGAATGGTGTCTATAAATCCACCGATGGCGGAAAGACCTGGTGGCACATAGGACTCGAAGACACCAGGCACATTTCGCGAATCGTGGTCAATCCGAAAAATCCCGATGTCATTTATGTGGGAGCCTTGGGCCATGCTTTTGGGCCGAATAATGAACGCGGAGTGTTCATGTCCTCTGATGGCGGAAAAACCTGGAATAAGGTTCTCTACACGGATGACCGACATGGCGTGGCAGACTTGGATATCAATCCTCAGAATCCGAATATCGTTTATGCCGGGTTATGGCTATTCGAGCGGAAACCCTGGACGTTCACCAGCGGAGATGAAAACGGCGGAGTTTTCAGGTCGATAGATGGGGGACAGAGCTGGGAAAAAATGACACAAGGCCTCCCGAAGCTTATGGGCCGGATTGGAATAAAAGTCGCGAGAAGCAATCCCAACGTGATTTATGTCATAACAGAATCTCCGGAAGGAACGCTCTATCGATCTGATGACCGTGGAGAAACGTTCCGGAATGTCTCCCGAAACGTGCAGATCGTTTCTCGAGGCTTTTACTACACCGATATAAGAGTTGATCCTGCGGATGAGAACAGGATCTACGCGGTCTCCTCCCGGCTGTCTCTTTCAATCGACGGAGGGCAAAATTTCAAGCGCATCTCACGGGAAACACATGTGGATTTTCACTCGCTCTGGATAGATCCCGAGAATCCCAACAGGATGTGGCAGGGACAGGATGGAGGAGTGTGTGTATCCTATGACAGGGGGAAGACCTGGGATTACGTAAATAACTTCCCTGTCGGGCAGTTCTATCAGATATACGCAGATGACCGGGAACCTTTCTATTATGTGGGTGGAGGAATGCAGGATAACGGAACCTGGTACGGACCGAGCCGCAACAGAGAGCCTTTTGGGATCCTGAATGACGACTGGAGGATGATCAGTTTTGGTGACGGCTTTCATATCGTCGTTCACCCGATGAATCAGGAGCTCTTCCTGAGTGAATCTCAGGGAGGCAATATCATGAGAACAGATATGAGAACTCGCGAGCAGCAGATCGTCAGCCCTCAACCGCGCCGGGCGGATGGTGCACCCGTTTCCACTCTGGAATACAGGTTCAACTGGAATACGCCCATCATTCTTTCGCTCCACAACTCTCAGACAGTGTACATTGGCGGCAATGTCGTCTTCAAATCAACGGATTTCGGCACAACATGGGAGGTCATAAGCCCGGACCTCACCACCAATGACCCGGAAAAAAAGAAAACAGCCGGTGGGCCGGCGTGGACAGAAAACACCACAGCAGAATACCACTGCACGATCATCAGCCTGGCGGAATCTCCGCTGCAGCCAGGAGTCTTATGGGCAGGAACAGACGATGGGAACCTGCATGTTTCGATGAACGGGGGAGATACCTGGAAGAGCGTTGTGGAAAACGTTCCAAAGGTTCCAGCCTATTCACCAGTCTCTCACATCGAGCCATCCCGCACATCTGCGGGAGTGGCCTATTGTTCTTTCGACCGGCACATGCTCGATGATTTCCGGCCACTTGTGTACAAAACGACAGATTTTGGACGGTCCTGGACAAACGTGACAGGCAATCTTCCGGAGAAGGCTTATGTCTGGGTCGTGCGGGAAGACCCGAAGAATCCAAACATCCTCTATGCTGGAACAGAGCTTGGTCTTTTTGTCTCGTTGACTCAAGGAAATCATTGGTTCCGACTCCGGATGAAGAATCTTCCCACAGTTTCGGTGCATGATATCCTCGTGCATCCTCGGGATAACGACCTCATCCTGGGAACGCATGGCCGGAGCATCTGGATCTTTGATGATGTTTCGTTTCTCCAGGAATTGACCCCCAGTACACTCACCAGCCCGGCTCATCTTTTCACTGTCCGTCCTGCACTCCGTTATGCCACTAAACCCACGCGATACGGAATCGGGGATAAAGCCTACAGGGGGCCGAACCCTCCGTATGGAGCCCTAATCACGTACTCTCTTAAAGAAAAATCCGATAAAAAAGTCGCAGTCAAGCTTGAGATTCTCGATAGAACCGGAAAAGTCATTCGGACAATCAAGAATATTCCAAGGGAAGCGGGTATCAACCGCGTTGCCTGGGATCTGCGCCTTGAAGGACCTCGCCCGCGCCGCGAAGAGAGAAGGGAAGAGGACTTTTTCTTCAGAGGACCCCGCGGTCCGCTGGTTCTTCCAGGAACATATACGGTGAAGCTCACGTTGGGTGACAATACTTATGACACATCCTTTGAAGTCCGAGTCGACCCGACTGTCTCGGTTTCCCCGGACCAGCTCCAGATTCAACAGCAGTATTCCATTCAACTCCGAGACATGCAGTCCTTCGTGAATGATGGACTACGGGCGCTGGATATTCTGGAGAAGCAGATCGAAGAACGAAAGGACACCTTGAGCCAACAAGGGATAAACGTTCCGGAGCAAGTGACGGATGCGATAGAGGATCATTCCAAAAAGATCGGGTCCTTGAAGAACATTCTGGCTGCACCTGAAGGAAGAGCGTTCTGGAGCGAAGGACCGCGTTTGAGTGGGAGGCTGAGCCGACTGTTCGGGTCCATCGATAGCGTGCATGCTCCTCCGACGCAAGCCCAGATCGATTATTTTCGCGAACTGGAAGAGGAATTCAATTCAGCCATCGAAGATGTGAACGATTACCTGAGCCAGTCCGCCATGGACCTCAATAAAACATTCAAGAAATTCCAGGTGCCTCTTCTCATTCTTCCCGATCCTATCAAGATCTCAGAAAAATAAAGGAGAGAGAGAGGAATGCCAGACCTGACCACTTCATATATGGGATTGAAACTCCGGAATCCAGTGATCGTATCCAGCAGCGATTTGACCAAATCCGCAGAGGGGATTCTTCGCTGTTATGAAGCGGGTGCTGGAGCGGTCGTTTTGAAATCGATCTTCGAGGAACAGTTTCAGGAATTAGCCGATGTATCTGAGAAAGAATCCGGGATATACCCGGAAGCTTTGGATTATTTGAGAATGGGAGGATTGCTCGAGTATGCGCCTCAAGACATCTGTGACATGATTCGTAAAGTGAAGAAAGAATTGGATATCCCGGTGATTGCCAGCATCAACTGCCGGTCCCCCAGACTCTGGCCGAGCTTCGCCAGGCAGTTCCAGGAGGCCGGTGCGGATGGGCTCGAGCTCAATATCTATTTTCTTCCGCTTGACCTGGATACACCCGGGTCAACGTACGAAGAGCATCATGTCCAGATCCTCAAGGAAGTCAAGAAGGCTGTTTCCATTCCGGTCTCTGTGAAATTGATGTCGAAGGTCACCTCCGTCCCCCATATGGGAAAAAAATTGGCGGATGCGGGATGCGACGCGCTCGTGCTTTTTAACTGGTTCGTTGAGCCGGATATCGACACACATACCCTCAAGACAACAAACATCATCGGCAAAGGAAACTTCTTTCATTGTTTGAGATGGGTGGCGATTCTGGCCGGGAGGGTGAAGTGTGACTTGGCCTCTTCTGGAGGAGTGAAGAAAGCTGAGGATGTGATCAAACAGATCCTGGCCGGAGCCTCTGCCGTCCAGGCCAGTACACTCTTTTTCCAGAAAGGGATAAAGGCTATTCAAGACCTTGTCAAAGGAATCGAAGAATGGATGGACAATCACAAATTTGCGGCTGTCGAAGATTTTAGAGGCGAACTTTCTTTTAAAAAACAGAAATTGGCTTTCAAGGGAGATGGTGAAGCCGAAGCTTTTTTCCGGGCTCAGTATTTAAAAGCTTATGCAACACTCAAAGAGGAATGAGAGGAATTTTCGCAAATCAGCTTTCTGTGATGCCCGTGAATTTCTTCCAGCCCTTTTCTAGGATTTTGGGAGAAGATAGATTAATATATAAAAAAAAGGGAACAGGCTTCTTTTTAAAAGAAGAGAGACAGTGCTCTAAAAAAGAGCTTGGCCCCTTTTAAATGAAAAATGGGGGAAAAAATGGAAAGAATCACTGAAATTTTTGTCGTACTGGAAAATCGTCCTTCCACTTTGGGTGAGCTGTGCAGCCACCTGGCTGAACACAAGATCAACATCGAAGCCATCGGCGTCTTCCAGGATACAGCCAAGATCTATGTCAAAAAGGTCAATAAAGCAATGAAGGTACTCGATAAATTGGACTACACGACGGAGCAGAGGGATGTTTTGAAGGTTGACCTTGAAAACAGACCTGGCGCACTGGCTGAAGTGGCCTCGAAGCTGGGAAATAAAGGAATCAATATCGAATACTGTTACGGAGCGCTTAGCAAGAAAGGCAATACCACCGCAGTGATTTTAGATGTTTCAGACATCGGCAGGGCTCTCGAGATATTAAAATAAAAAATCTTGGGGTCAGGCTTTGATAGCTTTGATAAATCAAATGATAGGAGTCCAGCCCTAACAAGATATCAAGAGGCTGAATCTGAACGCATCCCTCTGGTAAAGATTCTGGCAGGCCCTTAACTCACTCAGTTATCAAAGCTATCAAAGCCTGACCCCGTTTTTTATCTGAAGGAGGTCCGCATGAAGAACAAAGGATCAAAGATTTTTATTCTCTTGCTGCTTTTCTTTTTCATCGGGATTTCTCATTCTGCCGAGATTCCTCTGGGGATACTTTTAGAGGAAGTTTACTCTGTGCCCTCGCCTTCCGGTTATGAACATATGATGGCGAAGAAGATCCAGCACTATCTGCCGCGCAATTTGGCTGCGGAGAAGGATAACCTGGGAAGCCTGTATGTGGCCGCGGGAAAAGGAAAGGAACAGATGGTCCTTCTCGCGTGTATGGATGAGATGGGGTATATCGTCAGCGGCATAAACGATGAGGGATATCTGCTGCTGGACAGAGTCGTGCCGGCTCCGCACCCGCTTTATGATTCCTTCCACTTGGGACATCCGATGCTGATCTGGACAGAGAAAGGAGCTGTTTCTGGGGTGATGGCTCTACCTTCTGTCCATATCCTTTCACGAGAAGGAAGACAACAGCTGCAGAGCTTTTCCCTTGACCGGATATTCCTGGATGTGGGCGTTCAATCAAAAGAAGAAATCAAAAAGAAAGGGATCAGAATGCTGGATGCTGTGATCCCGTTTCGGGACCTCACCCGTCTCGCAGGGGATAGAATTTCTGGTTTCTCACTCGGGAACAAAGCCTGTTCGGCGCTGCTCCTGCACCTGGTCCGGAAAATCGATACGAGGAAGCTGGAGAATAGGACAACGTTTATCTGGATGGCTCAAACGAATTTCTATTCCCGCGGTTCGAGGCCCAGGGCAGCGATGGGGGCACTTCGAGTGAAGATGAATCTCAATCCAGAAAATGTTCTCCTCATAGGAATCATACCAGTCGAGAGAGCCGGACAGATTGAAATCGCACTCGGAGCGGGGCCGGTCCTGGCTTATCCAGAGGACGGCCGTTCCGACCTCAGTGAAAAAATTAAGGAGATCGCAGAAAAGGAAGAAATTTCTCTTCAGCATTTCCCGGGTTTTGAGTCCAGCCTGATGAGTCCGTTCGCCGCTGGAAACACGAATGTTCTGACTCTAGGGCTGCCCGTAAAATTTTCTTCAACTCCTGCTGAAGTGGTGGATTTGAAAGATGCCCAGGCTTTGGAAAAACTGATTTCCAACCTTCTTGAAGGAGGAAAAAGATGAGGGCAAAATATTGGATTTCTCTTATGGCACTGTGTCTCTGTTTCTCTGTTGTTTGGAGCAAACCGAATGGCCCCATGTCTTCATGGGAATTGCTGAAAGAGCTGGTTTTGATTCCCGGTGTGTCCGGGTATGAAGGAGAAGTGGCTGATTTTATCCAAACCCGTTTCCCGCGGGATATCCAGCCTCAAAGAGATGACATCGAGAATATCTGGTTCACTGTCGGGGAAGGACGTCCTCATCTTCTTTTTGTAGCGCACACGGACGAGATTGGCTTGGTGGTGGAAGAGATAACACCTGAAGGGACACTGAAAGTCAGAGGAAGAGGAGGATTTTTATCTCGAATGTACGAGGGCCGCCCTGTAGTGGTGTATACAGGAAAAGGAGCTGTCAACGGAGTCGTGGCTCTCCGGCCGGACTATTTCAAACGGGAAGCTGCGTCCTCATCTTTCAGGACGAGTGACATCGAAGTCTATCTAGGAGTCTCCTCGGAGAAAGAAGCGCGCAGCCTGGGGATTGAAAAAGGAGACTCGATCACCATAAAAAAGAGAATAAGCGAGCTTTCTCCAGACTTGATCGCGACACGGGCAGTGGATGACCGGGCCGGGTGCGCAGCCCTTCTGGCCGCCGCCTTTGACATTGACTGGAAAAAGATTAAAGGGAAAACCATCACTTTTGCTTGGGATGTGCAGGAAGAGATCGGCCTGATCGGCGCCTCGCGTCTTGCCCAGACGCTCAAACCGGACTATGTTTTCCCCGTGGATACTTTTGTCTCTTCCGATGCGCCTCTGGATTCAAAGAGATTTGCCCGGATCGTTCTGGGGAAGGGAGCGGTTCTCCGTGCTATCGACAGCAGCAATATCGCTCCGAGGATCGAATTAGAAAAAGTCATGAAGATTGCACAACGCAACGGTATTCCGTTTCAACTGGGCAACACCCGTGGTGGGAATGACGGCTCTGTCTTCATTCCAGGAGGAGCGACCGATATTCCTCTTTCGTGGCCTGGGGTGTATTCTCATTCTTTTATCGAAAAGATTCACCGCCACGACCTCGAAGCTTTGACACGGCTGATCGTGGCCATAGTCAAGGATTGGGAATAGAATCCTGATCCCAATACTTCTTTTGATAAGGTCGAGCTTGACCTTTTCCGTTCGAAAATATACATTCCATGTGTCATTGCGAGCGAAGCGTGGCAATCTCGTAAGATGATTCAGGTGTTCCTTTGAGTTTTGGCTTCGCCCTGATTCTATTTTAATCATTTCCTTTGAGGAGTGAGCCATGAATGAAAACATAAAGAAAAAGAATATTCTTTTCACTTTCCCGCGGACCTTCTGGGTGGCCAATATGATGGAGCTGTTCGAAAGAGGAGCCTACTACGGATTGAACGCTGTTCTGGCTGTCTACCTGGCCGACCATCTTCATTTTGAGAAGCAATCGATCGGGCTCCTGCAGGGATTTGTGTATGCTCTCACTTACATCCTGCCCATATTCGGAGGAGCACTGGCTGACCGACTCGGCTACAGGAGGATGCTGCTTGTCGCTTTTTCTCTATTGACGGTTGGCTATTTTGCAGCCGGTCATACCGACATTTACGGATTGATCTTTCTTTTTCTGCTGATCATGGCCACAGGAAGCGGCCTCTTCAAACCGATTATTACTGGAACTGTAGCCCGCACCACGACCAAAGAAAATAGCGGATTCGGATTCGGAGTGTACTATTGGAGCATCAATCTTGGCGCATTCCTCGCGCCTCTCTGGGTAAGTTACATCAAAGGGTTCAGCTGGCGTTACGTTTTCCTGTCTTCTGCGGCCTGGTGTTTTTTAATGCTCCTTCCGACGATATTCGTCTACAGAGACCCTGAGAGACCAAAGAGCACAAAGCCCATACGCCAGGTGCTGAAAGAAGCTCTACTTGTCCTGAGCAATTCTCGATTCATGCTGCTGATCGTCGTGTACTCCTGTTTCTGGATTCTGTATTTTCAGATGTTCGGTTCTATTCTCTGGTATTTGCGGGATTTTATCGACAGAACGCCAGTGAACGATTTCATGCAGAAGATCTTTTTTTTGAGACCTTTCACGTTTGATGCGGAGTTTGTCACGATCATTAATGCCGGCACTATCGTGCTTCTTGTGATACTCGTCAGTCGGATCACAACAAATTTAAAGGTCATCCCTGTCATGGCCGCAGGGATCATCATCGGGTCAGGAGGATTTTTGGTGCTGGCCTTTACCCGGAGCGCCTGGATGTTTATCCTGGGTATTGCGGTCTTTTCCGTCGGCGAGATGACCGCCCATCCCAAATACTACAGTTACGTCGGGATCGTCGCTCCCCAAGACAAAAAGGCCGTCTACATGGGCTACGCGTTTTTGTATGGTGTTTTTGGAAGTTTGTTTGGCAGCAATCTTGGCGCTGTCCTCTACGAGAAGCTGCTCAATCCTATTGTGCCAAATGCTGAGGATCTCTCCTCTGGTGTTTCTCTCTCTCCTGAAGTTATTGGCCAATTGAGATTTTTTTGGCTAATTTTCGCTGTCCTCGGAGTGGTCTGTCTTTTAGGTATGCTGCTCTATAATAAATTTTTTGTCGAGGATACGCCTGTAACTAACCACCGTGCCTGGAAGATCATGTTCGGAATATACATTGTGTTTGCTCTGGCCGGCATCTATTTCATAATTTCTTCCCTTTTTCTTGCTGAACAGATTCAGTGGAAGACTCTGGTTCAGGGGCTTATTCTGCTCGCTCTTGGAAGTGGGGGAGTGCGGATAAGCTTGAGGAGGAAAGAATGAAATCTCTGACTGAATATCTTGTATTAAACACTGCAAAGAGGCGAGAATTCATCAACATCACCGGTGATGTGGAGGATTTCGTCGAGAAAAGCGGTGTCAAAGAAGGATTGTGCCTGGTCAATGCCATGCATATCACAGCCAGCGTCTTCATTAATGATGACGAAGGCGGGCTGCATCGCGATTTTGAAGAGTGGCTGGAGGCACTCGCACCTCATGAGCCGATTTCCCGGTACAGGCATAACCGGACAGGCGAAGATAATGGGGATGCCCATCTCAAAAGGACGATAATGGGAAGAGAGGTCGTGGTCGCTGTTACAGGAGGAAAGCTGGATTTTGGTCCCTGGGAGCAAATCTTTTATGGAGAATTTGACGGCCGGAGGAGAAAAAGGATCCTGGTCAAGATCATAGGAGATTAAAAAGCAGGCTGGATGCTCTTTCTGGGATTATAATTTATATCCCTGTTTCATCATTTCCTGGTCGACTTCATACCGCAATGCCTGAAGTTTTTCGGAAAGCCATCCCAATTCATCGAAGCGCTCGATTTCTCCTTGAGCCGCTTTTAAATGACTCAAAACTGAATATAGGGCAAATGATATTTCAGGCCTATAATTTTTACTCATTCGAACCCCCTCCGTATTCGGCGCATTGTCCGTTGATCAGTATATCAAATTTGATTTAAGAAGGAAAAGGAGTTTTAAAAGGGAATACGTTCCTTTTTTGGGAAGGGAGACAGTCCCTATCTTCCTTAATATGAGGAAGTTAAGGGAAAGTCCGCATAAAAAGTCTTTTTTTATACAAAAAGCGTCACATCAGCTTGCTGGGCCTGCTCGATGAAGGATGCGACTCCCACACACTGGTTGACTTCATCGATCATGGTGTCTTTGGGAATCTCCATGACCTGCATGCTCATCTGGCATCCGATGAATTTGACTCCGAGATCTATGGCGGCCTGCCTGAGTTCGGCTAATGTGGGAACGTTTTTGGCTTTCATCATTTTCTTGAACATCCAGCGGCCGATTCCTCCGAAGCTCATTTTGCTCGGACTCGAACGGCTGATATCACCTCCGTAAAAAAGACCGAGCAGGCGTCCCAGGAAGCTTTTCCCGCTTCTCTTTTTTTTCTTGAGTGCGCGAAGACCCCAGAACGTGAAGAACATGGTCACATCCATGTTCGAGGCTGCTGCTCCGGTAGCTATGGAAAATGCTGCGAATAATTTATCCATGTCGCCGCTGAAAACGACCATGGCCAACTTTTTCTTTTTTTCGTCTGGCATCGTGAGAAATATCTCCTTGGATTAAGGCTTGCGCTCGATGGCGGCCTTAATCGTTTTGGACTGCGAAGAGAGGGCCTCCTGAAGGACTTCGCTGATCAGGTCGAAGGCTTGGATTATTTTAGGATTGGAAATTGAGTAATAGACATTGATCCCCGCGCGGCGGTCTGTCACAATTCCTTTTGTCCTCAATATGGCTAAGTGTTGGGATAGATTGGCCTGAGATATTCCCGTTTTGTGCACAAGTTCGTTAACGGACATCTCTTTCTGACGGAGGTTGTCCAGGATTTCCTGCCTTTTGGGATTGGAAAGAGTTTTACAGATGTCGGAATGAATGTTGTAGAAGTCTTTTTTTTTCATTTGTGTTGTCCTTTATTGACCCTCTTTCATTACAATATTCGAATATACAAATTTTAACTCATAAATTGACTCTTTTCAAGGAAGGGGGAGGATATATCGAAGGAAAAGCACCGTATTGCGAGGATGAAAGGATATGCAGGAGAAGTTTCTTTTTGTATGAAGAGAAACGGCTCCTCTCTTTCGCGAACAGAACGATGTATAAAAGGGGGCAGGCATTTTTTTTAATAAAGTAGCCTGTCCTCTTTAATTTAACTTTTATTTAATTTCCTGGATAGAGCAGTGAATTCAACAGAAACTTGTATGTGCCGTGGGATTGGGCGCGGAACTGACAGCGGATCCCGATGAAAATGATGTGACCTTTTTTATATTTCGTATCCACCACGGCGGCCCTTCGAGCGATGACCTCTTCTCCCAGAAGCCATCCGCTCAACAAAATGTCTTCGTCGGGAAAACTGGCGACCACTTTTCGGTCCCACTCTGCGCGTGGAACCCTGGTGTTGAAAACCATGCTGCGGGAGAACATGGCGGCCGCTTCACCGGGCATCCCGTAGCCGATGGGCGATGTACTGTCAACTTTAATTTTCAAAAGAGAGGTCGGACAGAAGAATCTGCTGCGCTCCACGCGTTCCAACGCGTTACTCACCGGGGGCTTGAACTCTTTAAAAACCAAGTCGCATGCATCATTCAACGTGACGAGAATTCCACCCTTTTCCACGAAACTCTTCAGAGCTTCAACCCCTTCCTTCTCGATTCCTCCTTCATATTCGGGAGGGCCTTCTGAGTAATAGCGGGCATAGCGCGAGGTCGGGCTTGGCTTTCCTGATTTGATGATGTCAGCACTTTCACTCGCAAAAACGATCACGTCATATTTCGCTTTCAGGTCGACTTTTTTCGATTTTTCTGTTTTCTTCCCCTTCTTATCTTTAACCGGGGGTTTGAAGTCTTTGTTATGAAGAGTTGTGAACGGGATTCCCAGGTCATCCAAAACGTACCGTGTCCATCCCTCGTCCATGTTGGACCTCCAGGACTGGTAGAGGCCGATCCTGGGATTCTTCAGGGGTGATACGGGAACATTGGAAATGCTGAGGAGTCCGAAAGCTTTGGAATTCCATTTTTTCAGCAGGTCCGGGAGAAGCTTCTGGACGGCGGCCGTGTTCTTGGTGATGAAGCTTCCGGGAGCGGCTGTAAAATTTTCTCTTTTGATTTTGTCCTTTGAGCGGGACAACTCGATCTTGTTCTGGAGAAGAGCAAAGGCGATTGAATAAGAAGCGTTCATCCGGCTGTCCAGGACGATGTAAGCCGGAGCAGATTCTTTCTGAACTGGTGAAACGGAAACAGCGGGGACTTTTTCCAGTTTTTCTGTTTTGACCTCAAACGGCTTTTCGATCCGGTCGCATTCCACACCCATCTGCAGTGGAAGAGTCCAGCCCGCATTGTCATACGGAGGGACGGGAGGACCTCCGGGGTACTGTCGGAGATCCGGGTACTTTTGTCTTTCGAGCAGGGCCTGCGCATAGGGCTTGTAAGGCTGTGACATCCTGACCACAAAAGAACCAGCCGGATAGACTTTTCCTCCGGCGATAAACTCTTCTTTAGCCTGCTGGATTTCCACGCCTCCGAGCCTCAGGATTTTGAGCATTCTCAGCGTTGTGGGATAGTCGCGCTGCTTGCTCGGGATGACAAACGCAAACGGCTCCCCTTTTTCTCTGTTTTCGATGGAATTCTTGTACATCCTGTAGAAGTTATACAGGAAATCTTCTTTATGAAGATACGCAGTCTTGATCAAGCTCATCGTGAGCACAATCTCGTAGTCCACAAGGTCTCTGAGCCTCCACCAGCCCCCCGGCCAGGGGTCCGGGAATTCTATGCGTTTCTCATAGTAGGATTGGGGGACTTCTGTCGGCTCGATGTATATCGGAGAAGCGACGCGGACGGAGGCCATTTCACTGAGCAAGCCGACAACGTTGTGCAGCCAGGAGGTGTCGTCACAGGCCCCGATCCACCACGCGGTGAAGCTTCTTCCATGAACGACGCCTTTATAGCCATTCTTCTGGAGGTCATAGGCCATGTTCGCTCCGCAGAGGTTCACGCCGCGCCAAAGAAGGGGCTGAACGTTGGGTATCGGAGGATTCATGAACGGCGGGATGAAGAGCCGGGCGCCCGTCGAACCCATCTGGTGTTGATCGATATGGACTTGAGGAAGCCAGTCATGGTACAAAATTTTGGTCACGGCTCTCGTCTCGGCCAGGTTGAACATGAACCAGTCACGGTTATTGTCATGCCCTGCGTAGTGATGGTAGAGCCATGGCATCCGGCCGCCCTCGTACTTGGTGCCCACGTATTTCCGGTACCAGTCTGTCACCATTTGCTGCCCATCAGGATTCGAGGTTGGCACAAGAAGGACGATCACGTCATTCAGGACTTTCTCCGCATCGAATGGGGTCTTATCCGTTGCCAAATTGTAAGCCAACTCCATGGCCATCTGAGAAGCCGCGATTTCAGTCGCATGCTGGTTGCATGTGACGAGCAGGATGACTTTTCCCTCCTTGGCGAGTTTTTTGGCTTCTTCAGGAGCCGTGATCCGAGGGTCTCTGAGCTTTTTCACGATTTCCCTGTAGGTGTCCAGTTTACCCATATTCTCTTTTGCAGTGATGACGGCCATGATCATCGGTTTTTTCAGTGTGGTCGTGCCGATTTCTATGACCTTGACTCTATCCGATTCCTGGTCCAGCTTTTTGAAATACGCTTGTATCTGGTTGTAGTCCGCCAGCTTGCGGTCCGCTCCGACTTTATGCCCGAGAAATTCTTCCGGGGGTGTCTGCGAAAGAAGAAAATTGGGGAGAAGGAATAAAGTCAACACGAGCACCCCTATGTTCAATCCTCTTTTGTATCGCCTCATGTGAGCCTCCTTAATTTTGATTAGATTTCTTCTATCACCTGGTTTTTTTTCTGTCAAGGGAAAAGTCCAGCTTGCGAAGAAACTTGGGAATTAACGGCTATTCCATTGACAAAGAGAGGCGATAGAGATACGATTTTTCTTGTACACCTCGAGTTGATCAGCCTCGTTGTTTTCAACATTAAACGGAGCGTTCAGAAGAAAGAAGTTTTTCAAGGAACTCAAAGACGGACCGTGCTAGATGGGGAGCTAGCGGTGCCCTGTTGCCCACAATCCGCTCCAGTGGGGTCGAATTCCCTGTCGAGGCTGTGCTTTGTCTGGTCAGTGTCTGAGTAAGTGGTGTTGAGGGTTTGGGCTCTGCGCAAAGAGCTCTCTGTGAATCCCGTCAGGACCGGGAGGTAGCAGCGGTAGCAGAGCGGTCTCTTGTGCTGCAGGTCAGCCTGGCCTGAGCTAACTGCTCGGATAACGCAGGGAAAGTTCAGTCGGAGCAGGGTGCGCGGTCCTTTTTTTGGATTTTTTCCGCTGGTTCCTGTTGTTGCCGGTTAACCCAGGAAAAAATGCGCTTCTCGTATTTTATCCCTTACGGGCACGCCGTAGGGGCAGACCCTTTCACATTCACGGCAGCTTATGCATGCGGATGCTGTCTGGGAAGGGCTGAGTCGGGAATAGGACTCTTTGGCTAAACCTGTTTTTCCGTATCCTTCATGATAAGCGAGGAAGCGCAGGATGGATGTGGTTTCTATATGGGAGGGGCAGCTCTTCCGACAGAGACCGCACATATGACAGTAGTTTTGAGAATTTTCCGCCACATGGCAGAAGAGGTTTCGTCTTTCTCCTTCTGTGAGGGACTTGCCGATCACTCCCAGGTCTTCTTCCAGTTGGTCAAACGTCAGCATCTCTATTACGACTGAAGAGATTTCCTTATTTTCGAGTGCCCACTTGAGCATGGCCTGATAAATCGTGGTCTCACCGGTCTTGTATTTTTCCAGGTTCTGTCTTCTCCCCCCGATTTTCAGGGTCTTCATGGCGATGATCCCGACATCTTTTGAATGGGCCAGTTTGATCAGGCGGCGGGTTCCGCTGGCTCCAAGGTAATCGTCATAGGTCTGGATTTCTTTTTCAGTCCTCTGGATGTCGAAGACGTTATACCCGAGCTGGACCATGTCGTAATGGCCGCACTCAACAGCTTTCTTCACAACCTCATGATGGTTGGAGTGGCAGGAAAGGCCTCTAAACCTGTATTTCCCCTGTTTTTTGAGCTTCTCGAAGGCATTGAGAACTCTTTCATCAACGAGGTTTTCTGGATTTGAAGCCCCATGAATCAAAAGAACATCCAGATAGTCTGTGTCGAGCCTTCGGAGGCTTCCCTCCACAGAGCTTATGATGGATTCTTCGCTCCAGTTCCGTCTGAGATGGAATTTCGTTCCCACGTGCACTTTATCCCTTCCCGCACGTTTGAGGAGCTGGCCGATTTGACGCTCGCTGTTGCCGTTCTGATAGGCATGGGATGTGTCGATGTAATTCACTCCTCTTTCGTACGCTTGATGAAGGATCGGCATCTCCGGCACCGGGCTTCCTCCCACTGAGATTTCGGAGATCTGCAGATTGGTTCTTCCCAGGCGGCGATAATACATCTGGCCTTTTTTCACTCTGGGACTCTGTTTTTCATCACCTGAAAGAAGCTTTGCAGGTGCCAGAGAGGCTGAAAAAGCCCCTAAAACACAGTTCCTGATAAAAGTTCGTCTTCCAGAAGATACATTGTGGTCTGGCGTGTCAATACTCATCATCAAGATCCTTTCGTTTAATCTTTCAAAAGGCTTAGCTCATTCAGCAGACTTCTTATGTTCTTTTTCCCTTTTTCATCCAGTGGAAGAAGCGGAAGCCGGGGAGGGCCGCCCGAATACCCGAGCATGTCGAGTGCGTACTTGATTCCCGGGATTCCGTGAACCTGGATGATGGCTTTATTGAGGAGCATCAGCTCAAGCTGGAGTTTGAGCGCTTCCTCGAGTTTTTTTTCTAGAAACAGGTTGTATAACCTGACGCAGTGATCCGGTGCGACTGAGGCTAAAGCCAGAATGCCTCCTTGAGCGCCGAGAAGAAGCCCCTGGAGAAAAAGTCCTCCCGCCCCAAGAAGAATGCTGAATTGAGGCGAAATGCGGGGGACGGCTTCTCCAACGGACGATAAATTCCCAGAGCTGTCCTTGATTCCCGCGATGTTATTATGCTTGGAGAGTTCGACCATAAGGTCGGAGTCGACTGAGATGCCTGTGAACCGCGGAATATTGTAAATGATCACAGGGATGTTGGACTTTTCCGCTATCGTGAGATAGTGAGCCATCAGAGCTTTCCGGTCTATCAGAGATCTGAAATAGCTGGGGGTCCGGACCAGAGCCGCGTCGATACCGAGTTCCGCCATCCTGTTTGTGAATGTGATAGTCGCTTTGGTGGACTCTCTGGCCGTGCCGACGATTATTTTTTTCCCTTGAGAAGTTGATTCTTTCGCCGCTTGAACGAGTTTTTCCGATTCGTCGTCAGAGAGATAGACGCTTTCTCCAGTGGAACCCAGGATGACGTAACCGGAAAGGCCGAACCGGTTGTATTTTTCGATGTTTGCCTTGAACCTTTGGGGGGATATCTCGTCTCCTGTGAAAGGAGTTGTCAAAGCGGCGAACACGCCCTTGAAATCAGAATGCATCTTCATCTCTCCTCAAGTCCGGCCGGGCCATAACAGGTCTTTTGTCTCCAAAATTGAAAATGGCACACACAATTTTTACTGATTTTCGATCTTCTTTAACTCGTCATCATCGAAACCGAAATAGTGTGCAATCTCGTGAATCACCACCTCTTGGACTTTCTGTTTTATTTCGTCTTCTGTGAAGCAGATCTTTTCTATGGGTTTCTGATAGATGGTTATCACATCAGGAGGCACGTTTCCGTAGAAGGGACCTCTGTGCTTGTACGGCACACCATGGTAATGCCCCAAGATCAGCTTGAAGGGTGAGCCTCCTAAACGATTGTAGACTTCTCTGGAAGGCTTCTCCTCGACGATGACCGTGATGTTTTCCAGACGTTCCTTAAAATTTTCTGGGAGTTCAGCCAGAGCCTCTTCGACGAGCTTCTCAAACTTTTCGCGTTCCATCAGGCATATGGCTCCTTGAGAATTTTCTCCTATTTTTCGATCCCTTTTCTTGCTTTGACGCCTTTTTTGTAATAATGCTTTTTCTCTTTCATTTCGGTGACAAGGTCCGCTTTCTTAAGGAATGAGGGCGGGGCATATCGTCCAGTCAGGATGACTTCAACATCGTCAGGCTTTTCGGCCAAGAAAGCCAGGATTTCCTTCTCCGATAAGAGCTTGAAGTAGACCGCGACATTGATCTCGTCCAGGATGACTATCCTGTATTTTGATGAAAGCATAGCCTCCCGGCATCTCTTCAGTCCTTTTCTGGCCTTTTGGATGTCTTCTTTGTCCGGGTCTTTTGTCACATGGATGAAGCCCTTTCGGCCGAATTGCTCGATGGTGATGTACGGAGAAAGACTCTTTGCAGAGAGAAGCTCTCCGTACAACTGGCCCTTGAGGAATTGCCCGATATAAACTTTCTGTTTATGTCCGGCTGCCCGGAAAGCCAGCCCCAGAGCAGCGGTAGTTTTTCCCTTCCCGTTTCCAGTGTAGACCTGGATGTATCCTCTTCGTTTTTTCTTCTCGTCCATCTTAACCACTATATTTTAAACCTTTTCCTGAGTCAATGACCATATCTGTCTAAAAAAAAAGCTCTGTATCAAATTTTCTTTTTATCGGAGGAGTTAGGTTTAAAAAATGAAAAAATTGACCATCATATACAGAAAATTGAGGCCTGACCGCCTGCTTCCAAGGAATTTTAAATTTATATGACTTGTGCTATAATCTGCGGCATGTTAGACCCGAAATATGTGTTAGAAAACGCTGATGTTATCATAAAAAAGACAAAGGCCCGGGGGCTGGATATCAGCCTCAACAACTTCAAGAAGCTCTATCGGGAAAAGAAAAATCACCTGACGAAATCTGAAAATTTGCGCTTTGAACGCAATAAGGCTTCCCAGCGCGTTGCCCAGATGAAAAGAGAAGGGAAGGACGCCTCGTCGATCATCTCGAAGATGAAAAAGGTCTCTGATGAGATAAAAAGCCTCGAAGAGAAGTTGAAGGAGACTGAGGAGGAGATGAATAAGGTTTTGCTGGCGATTCCGAATGTTCCTCATGAATCTGTTCCGGAAGGTCAGAGCTCAGATCAAAATGTCGAAGTGCGGAAATTCGGAAAAAAGCCGAAATTTTCTTTTCCGGTCAAAGCTCACTGGGAAATCGGGAAAGATCTTGGAATCCTTGATTTTGAGAAGGCGGCCAAGATTGCCGGCTCAAGGTTCGCGGTGTATTTTGGGGCCGGTGCAAAACTGGAGAGAGCATTGATCAATTTCATGCTGGATCTCCATACGGGGGAAAAGGATTACAAGGAAGTGATTCCCCCATTTATCGCGAACGAAAGGAGCTTGACCGGAACGGGAAACCTGCCGAAGTTCGAGAACGACCTTTTCAAGCTGCGCGGATATCATTGGTACATGATTCCCACGGCAGAGGTTCCTCTGACCAACCTGTACCAGGATGAAATCCTCGGGGGCGAGTCTCTTCCCAAGAGGTATGTGGCGTACACGCCGTGCTTCCGGCGGGAAGCAGGCTCCTACGGGAAAGATATACGAGGACTGATACGCCAGCATCAATTCAACAAGGTCGAGTTGATGAGTTTCACTCTGCCCGAGACGTCCTATGAAGAGCTCGAGAAAATGACCCTGGATGCTGAAGAGGTGTTGAAAAGACTTGGATTGCATTACCGCGTTGTCGTGCTCTGTACGGCGGATTTGGGTTTTGCGGGGGCCAAAACCTATGACCTTGAACTCTGGATGCCCTACCAGAAAAAGTACATGGAAATCTCATCCTGCACCAACTGCGAGGATTTTCAGGCAAGAAGAGCCAACATCCGGTTTAAAAGAGAAGGAAAATCCAAGACTGAATTTGTCCACACGCTGAACGGTTCAGGCGTGGCTCTGGGGAGGACTGTGAGTGCCATCCTGGAAAGCTTCCAGAATGAGGACGGCACGGTCACGATCCCGGAAGCCCTGCGGACTTATATGGACGGCCT
>JABAOH010067818.1_pt2 | contig 49474 bp, 48 predicted proteins | sample 7062181 | NCBI WGS metagenome assembly JABAOH01 (sample SAMN14538630, study PRJNA623070) | marine sediment metagenome | biome: marine biome [ENVO:00000428]; feature: marine pelagic biome [ENVO:01000023]; material: deep marine sediment [ENVO:00002113]; isolation source: pool of 5 deep marine... | reverse complement strand
TCTATGGGATTGGCCGCTCGTCCTCTCGGAAGATACTCGATGGAGCAAATGTCAGCCCTGATGTGCGAGTGAAAAACTTGACTGAGGACGAGGTCAATCGAATCCGACGGGTGATCGAGGGGCAGCACAGGGTCGAAGGTGACCTTCGTCGGGATGTGGCGATGAACACCAAGCGACTTATAGACATCGGCTGCTACCGGGGTCTCAGACATCGGCGGGGGCTCCCGGTCCGCGGTCAGCGGACCCACACAAATGCCAGAACTCGGAAAGGGCCTCGCCGGGGGACTGTGGGTGCCCGGCGGAAGAAATAGGGGGGCAGAATATGGCGACGGGACGGCGTCGGGGGGTAACGCGGGGAGTCCCCAAGAAGGATGCGAAAAACATCGTACAAGGGGTCGCCCATGTCCAGGCGACCTTCAATAACACCATCATAACCATTACCGATCCTCGGGGAAATGTGGTGAGCTGGGCTAGCGCCGGCAGTGTGGGCTTCAAGGGGTCGCGAAAAAGCACTCCCTTTGCTGCGCAGACTGCTGCGGATAACGCGGCCCAAAAGGCCATGGGCCACGGGATGAAAGAAGTAAAGGTCTATGTGAAGGGCCCGGGAGCTGGCCGAGAGGCGGCTATCCGATCGTTGCAGGCGGCGGGACTCGAGGTGACGGCGATCAAAGATGTGACCCCCATCCCGCACAATGGCTGCCGCCCACCAAAGCGTCGCCGGGTATAAGGCGGAGGAGTCGGGAGCGTGGCGAGACATACCGGTTCGGTTTGCAAGCTCTGCCGGCGGGAGGGGTTGAAGCTGTTCCTGAAGGGGGACCGGTGCTTCAGTCCCAAGTGTGCTATAGAGAAGCGGAGCTATCCCCCCGGGGAGCATGGGCAGCGGCGGCGTGTGAAGCTGACTGACTACGGGCTTCAGCTTCGCGAGAAGCAAAAGATGAAGAGGATCTACGGGGTCTTGGAGCGGCAATTTCGGAACTATTTCCATATGGCTGAACGACAGAAAGGCATTACCGGTGAGGGCCTCCTCCGCTTGCTCGAGCGGCGAATGGATAATGTGGTCTACCGTTTAGGCTTTTCTACGTCTCGGGCAGAAGCCCGCCAATTGGTGAGACATGGCCACTTTTTGGTGAATGGTCGGAGGGTGGACATTCCCTCCTATCTGGTTCGGTCCGGAGATCATATTCAGGTCTCCCAGAAGAGCCGAGATCTCCTCGCAATCAGGGCGGCGTTGGAGGGGGCGAAAAAGCGAGAACTTCCTTCGTGGCTTGAGCTGGATTCCGAAGCCATGCGTGGTCTGGTCCGGGGCCTCCCTGCTCGGGAAGATATCGTCATCCCGGTCCAAGAGCAATTGGTGGTGGCCTTGTATTCGAAGTAGCGGCGCGAAGCACAGCAGTCCCGCGGAGGACGGGGCACGGAGGTTGTTGTTGATGTTGCAGAAATTGAGAGGCTTCCACAAGCCGAAACGTCTGGAATGTGAACTGGAGACCTTAACCAGTACCTATGGGAAGTTCATCGCCGAACCCTTGGAGCGGGGATTCGGTCAAACCCTGGGTAACTCGCTGCGCCGGGTCCTTCTCTCTTCCATCGAGGGAGCAGCGGTAACATCGGTCCGGATTGCGGGCGTCTACCATGAGTTCTCCACCATCCCTGGTGTCAAGGAAGACGTGACGGATTTCATCCTGAATTTGAAAGCGCTCCGGGTCAAGCTGGCAGGGGAAGGGCCAAAGACCCTCCAGTTGAAGGCCACGGGCCCGGGAGAAGTCCGGGCCTCTCAGATTGTGACCGATGCCGATGTGGAGGTGCTGAACCCCGACCTCTATATTACGACCCTGGACAGGGATGGCAAGTTAGAGCTGGAGATTGAGGTGGGGAGGGGGCGGGGCTACGTCTCTGCGGAGCGGAACAAGCGCGAGAATCAGCCGGTTGATGTGATCTCCGTTGACTCGGTCTTCTCCCCCATCGTCCGAGTCAACTTTCAGGTGGAAGATACGCGGGTGGGTCACGCCACGGATTACAACAGGTTGATTCTCGAAGTTTGGACGGATGGAAGCCTCCTCCCACAAGAGGCCGTGGTCCAAGCGGCGCGGATCCTCAAAGACCACCTCAACATCTTCAGCATCTTTGATGAAGAGCCGGAGGAACAAGAACGGGTGGTGGATGCGGTGAAGGAGCGGGCAATCGAATACCTCACCCGGAGCGTTGATGAGCTCGAGCTCTCGGTCCGATCGGCCAATTGTCTCAAGAACTCCCATATTCAGTACATCTGGCAGCTGGTTCAGAAGACCGAGGCCGAGATGCTCAAGACCAAGAACTTCGGCCGGAAATCCTTGAACGAGATTAAGGAGATCTTGTCTGGCATGCAGCTTCAGTTTGGGATGAAGTTGGACGACATCCCCGGAGGTCCATGGTCGGGCAAGAAGAAGACAGATGAAAAGTGATGAGGAGACCCGCGGATGCGGCATCGAAGGTTGAAAAGGAAGCTTGGACGGACCTCAGCCCATCGGGAGGCTCTCCTGCGCAATCTGGCAACTTCTCTGCTCCTGTATGAGAAGATCATCACCACCGCCGCCAAGGCTAAAGAGCTTCGAAAGATCGTCGAACGGATGATCACGCTGGCGAAGCGGAAAGACCTTCATGCCCGGCGGCAAGCGGCAGAGGTGATCCAGGATGAACGGGTTCTGAAGAAGCTTTTTGAGACTATGGGAGAGAGGTACCAGGGGCGGAACGGGGGGTATACCCGGATCACCAAACTGGATTATCGAGTGGGGGACGGAGCCCCTCTGGCTGCTGTCGAACTGGTGGCCACCGAGGTGAGTGCTGAGGGGGCGGCCAAGCGCAGAAAGAAGGAAAAACGGAAGGAGTAACGGGCCGTTTCCGGTTGAGGGCTTCTGACAAAAGAAGCCCCGAGATCGCCATGATCTCGGGGCTTGTCTTTTGTCTCGGCGCCCCCAATGTTGCCCCTCGGCGACGCCCAGTCCTACTCCTCCTCGATCGTGCCGCGGTACTCGATGGCGATGCCGCGCTGCACGCTCTGTGAGGCGGGGCACCCCTTTTCATGGACCTCGATTGCCCGCTCGGCATCCTCGCGTTTGCCTGCCGGGATCTTCATATGATACCGCACGACGATCTTGGTGACGACCAGGTGCCCATCGACCTTTTCAATAACACCGTCGACCTCGGACCAAAGCTTGTCCGGCTGGGTCGGGATCTTCCGTGCCGCTAGCGCCACGGCTAGCGTACCGGTCATTCAACCCGCGACCGCGGCGATGATATGGTCGAGCGTTGTCGGCAAATCCTCCTCGGGTTCCACCCCGTAGAATTTCTTGACAGCGCCGTGGACGCCGTAGCGCACCGGCTCGGGAAAGTCTTCGATGTAGGCTCGGCGAACCGGACCTTTATCTTTCAAGATCTTGACCTTCGACGTGTGAATCAATTCTCCCATAGTCTCCTCCCGCCCAAACGGGCGCGCAACGGTGCTTCGAAATTGCTGCGCTCCCCGACTCGAAAAGGGCCTTTGCCGCTCATGTCGATGCTGAGCACGCTACCAGGCGCGAGCCGCTTGCGTCAAGGAAAACATGGTTTTGTTTTTTTCCTTTACACTGTGTCCGCCAATATGTTACCTAAAAACCAAGAGCGTTTCTCGCCAGCAACCGTCCGGGTGATGATCAGGGGGAATCCATGAAAGGGCACGAAATTGCGCAGATTCGGAACGTGGCCATTGCCGCACACGCGCAGGAAGGGAAGACCTCGTTGACGGAGGCGGTCCTCTTTGACACAGGGGTGCTCACTCGCCTCGGGCGCGTCGAGGAGGGGAATACCACCACCGATTTTGACGAGGATGAGATCAAACGGGGGATTAGCATCAGCGCGGCGGTCGCCTTTTCCGAGTGGAAGGGGGTAAAGTTCAATCTGATTGACACCCCTGGATTCTCCAACTTTCTGACCGATGTCCGGATTTGCATGCGCGTCGCAGATGTCGCCCTGATTCTTGTGAGCGGCGTGGATGGGGTCAAGGTTCAGACCGATAAGGTATGGGGATATGCGGAGGAAAACAGCCTCCCCGTAGTCCTCTTTGTGAACAAGATGGATCGGGACCGGGCAGACTTCTTCCGCATTCTCGAAGACCTTCGAAAAAACTTGAACCCGGGAGCCATCCCCTTGCAAATTCCCATTGGGGCTGAAGCCGGCTTCCGGGGCGTGGTGGATCTCGTGGCAATGAAGGCGCACACGTACCAAACTGACGGCTCGGGGAAGTTCAGGGAAGAGGAGGTGCCGTCCGACATCAAAGAGCGGGCCGCAGAACTTCACCACGCGCTCGTCGAGGCGGTTGCCGAGTCGGAAGACGCCCTGCTGGAGCGCTATCTGTCGGCCGGTAGCCTCACCCCGGAAGATCTGCGAGCCGGCTTGCGGCAGGCCATTGTTGGCCGGCGACTCTTCCCCGTCATCTGTGGTTCGGCGACCAAAAACATCGGGGTGCACCCGCTGCTCGATGTCCTCGTCGAGTACTGTCCTTCCCCCTTGGATCGCCCACCGGTGGAGGGGAGAGAGTTGAAATCCGGGGAACGGATCTTAAGGCAGGCGCGTGTGGAGGATCCGCTGACTGCCCTGGTCTTCAAAACCATCAGTGACCCTTACGCCGGTAAGATCAGTGTCTTTCGGGTGTATAGCGGTCAATTGAGTTCGGATAGCAGTGTCTACAATTCGACCAAGGGAACACGGGAACGGATCGGCCAGCTATCTCTCCTCCGGGGAAAGCAGCAAACCCCCATCGCCAAGGTGGGTACAGGAGACATCGGCGCTGTGGTGAAGCTGAAGGAGACCGGCACCGGTGATACCCTAAGTGACGAAAAAACCGCTATCATCCTTGATCCGCTTCCGTTGTCGACCCCCTTAATCTCTTACGCCGTTGCTCCCAAGTCGAAGGGAGACGAGGAAAAGCTGTCTGGATCCTTGAGTCGCCTTCTGGAAGAGGACCCGAGTCTCAAGGTGGGCCGGGACCAGCAGACCAAGGAAACTATCGTGTCCGGCATGGGGAAGGTTCATCTGGAAGTGGGGATAGACCGACTCAAGCGAAAGTTTGGGGTCGAGGTCGTCATGAAGACCCCCCGTGTCCCGTACAAAGAGACCATACGGGGGACGGCCTCCGTGCAAGGTAGGTATAAGAAACAGACCGGGGGCCGCGGACAGTATGGCGATTGTTGGATCAAGGTGGAGCCCCTGCCGCGGGGCAACGGCTACGAATTCGTCAATCAAATTGTCGGGGGGGTCATCCCCAGGCAATACATCCCGGCGGTAGAGAAAGGGGTCGTCGAAGCCATGGAGGGCGGCGTGTTGGCCAGGTATCCAGTCACCGATGTGAAGGTGACCCTCTATGATGGCACTTACCATACCGTGGACTCTTCGGAAATGGCCTTTAAAATCGCCGGCTCGCTTGCCTTCAAGAAGGGGGTGCAGCAGGCGAATCCAATTCTCCTCGAGCCGATTATGGCGGTGGAGGTGAGTGCCCCGGATGATGCCATCGGGGACGTGATCGGCGATCTGAACGCGCGGCGCGGGCGGGTGATGGGCGTGGAGGCCAAGACGAAGAGCCAGGCCATCAGGGCGTTAGTCCCGCTAGCGGAGATGCTGGAATACGCCACCCAACTTCGTTCCCTGACCGCGGACCGCGGGGACTACACCATGGAATTTTCCCATTTCGAGGAAGCACCGGCCCACATTCAGGAAAAGCTGGTGGCCGCGGCCAAACAGGAAGAGAAGGGGGACTAGTGGTGTTCCGACCTATTGCCCCGAACATCGTCAGGGATGGGCAAGGATCTTGGTATTGGCGTCGGACAGCTTAACCGGGTGAGGAAAGGTGGAACGGCACTAGGGGAAATTTTCCTTGCCTCTCGCTTGCCGCTGTGATATACAAAAAGGAGAGGAAAGTGGGCCCGTGCCCACTTTCTTCTTTTCTGGGACGGTGATGATGGCTATCGCTGACCTGGTAATCGAGCGGGTGCGAGCTCTGACCCTGCCTGTCGTCAAAGACCAGGGGATGGAGCTTGTGGATGTGGTGTTCCGTCGGGAGGCGCGAGGCTGGGTGCTTAGACTCTATCTGGACAAGCCGGGGGGGGTCACCCTGGAGGACTGCCGAGAGGTGAGTGAGCAGCTTTCTGATCTCTTGGACGTGGAGGATGTCATCGACCATCCGTACACCCTAGAGGTCTCCTCGCCTGGATTAAACCGCATCCTGAAAACGCCGCAGGATTTCATGCGGTTCGCCGGACGGCTCGCTCGGATTGAAACCGGGGCTCCTATTGGCGGGCAGCGGCGGTTCCACGGTCGGTTGGAAGGATACCGAGAAGGTATCGTGGTCCTGCGGCAATTCCAGGGACCCACGTGTCTGATTCCGTTTCAGGCGATCGTTAAGGCGCGGCTTGAGGTTGAACTGTGAATAGTTCACCGTTGACCGTTCACAGTTCACCGACCGGCGAATCGTGGTTCTCAGTTGCAGTTGTAAACAGTGAACGGTGAACCGTGAACCAAACTGAAGGAGATAGGTCACTGTGGATCTGATTCAGGTCATCGAGCAGATCGGTCGAGAGAAAGGGATTGAGCGGGAAGTCCTGATCGATGCCGTGGGGGCGGCGATCCTGTCCGCTTCTCGGAAGACCCTCGGAACGTTGTCGGAACTCCGCGTCGACTTCGATCAATCCTCCGGGCGGTTTGTCCTGTACACGGTGAAGAAGGTTGTTGACGAGGTGACCAATTCTCGGACCGAGATTTCTCTCGAGGAGGCCCGCCGTCATCAGCCGGACCTGCGAGTGGAGGACGAATTCCGAATCGAGGTGCAACCCCGCGGGTTTGGTCGCATTGCCGCCCAGACAGCAAAGCAAGTGATCATTCAGCGGGTTCGAGAAGCAGAACGAGACAGTGTTTACCAAAGCTTCAAGAACCGCGAGGGAGAGATGATCACAGGGATCGTCCAACGCGTTGTGAAGGACAATGTGATCGTTAACGTGGGCAAGGCCGAAGCCATCCTCCCTCCTCGGGAGCAGCTTCCTCGAGAAGATTATCGCCCCGGTGACCGGATTCGGGCCTATATCGTGGAGGTCAAGAAGGGGACAAGAGGAGCCACCGTCCTCGTGTCGCGGAGCCATCCGGGGATGTTGTTGCGGCTCTTTGAAGTAGAGGTCCCGGAGATCGAGGAGGGGATTGTGGAGATCAAGGGAGTGGCGCGAGAGCCAGGAGAACGGGCTAAGATCGCCGTCATCTCCCGCGACAGCAATGTCGACCCGGTGGGGGCGTGCGTCGGATACCGGGGCTCCCGAGTCCAGGTGATTGTGAGGGAGTTGGGAGGGGAGAAGATCGATATTATTCCCTGGCGGGAGGATCCTGCTGATTTTGTGCGGAATGCATTGGCGCCTGCCGAAGTGGAGTCCGTCAAGGTAGACGAAGCACCTCATACGCTGCATGTCGTGGTGGCGGACGAGCAGCTCTCCCTCGCCATTGGCAGACGAGGACAGAACGCTCGCCTGGCGGCCAAGCTGGTCGGATGGAAGGTGGACATCAAGAGTCGCAGCGAGCTGGCCCGGGAGGCAGAGGAGAAAGCAATGCGAGCCCAGGCGACGCTCGAGGGACTGGCAAGCGTCTCCGGGATCGGCTCCAAGGTCGCAGGGCGCCTGGTTGAAGCCGGCTTCGACACGATGGATCGGCTGATGCACGCGTCCGCGGAAGACCTGATGGCTGTCGAAGGTATCGGACCGAAGACCGCCGCCAAGATCGTCACAGCCATTCAAGAGCTCTTGGCCCGCCCCGCCCCCGAGGAGGAATCCTCGGCTGCGCCTGCCGAGGATCTGCCACTTGGCGAGGAGGCCGTCGAACCGGAGATCGCCTAGGCCAAAGGGGCAATTTCGATAATGGGGGGATCGGCTCCAGAGCGAACCTGCGTGGGTTGTGGTCGGAAACGAGGTCAGGGGGAGCTGGTTCGTTTCAGCGGGGGCCGGGCTGGATTGCGAGTCCATCTCGAAAGAGGGGAAGGAAGAGGGGCGTATCTCTGTCCGGACTTGAGCTGCCTGGAGGGGGCGGTCAAACGAAAGGCCTTGCAGAAAGCCCTTGGGTCGGAAATTGGTCCGTTGAGTGTCCAGGGGCTCCGGGAGGTGATCCATCAGGCAGTCCTCCAAAAAGTACAGAGGCTTTTAGGCTTGGCCCGACGAGCCAAAAGAATCGCGGCAGGCTCCAGGGCGGTCGCCCAGGCCCTCAAGACGGGTCGGGTTCGACTTCTCCTATTGGATCGAGATATGATTTCCCGGGTGAGCAAACAGATCGAGCAAGAGGCGGAGAGGCAGGAGATCCCCGTGGTGGCGGTGTTCTCCCGGGAAGATCTCGAAGCGGCGCTCTGTGGTCCTTTGCGAGAGGCGATTGGGCTCTTGGACGGCGGGTTTGCTGAAGGCATCCTCCGGAGCCTGCGGTATTCGATTCCTGCAAGCAACGGGGGAGGATCGCTGCCGCAGAAGGAGGAGCGGCGGACGGGAGGTGGTAAGCGTGGGTAATATTCGCGTTTTCGAACTGGCCAAGGAACTTGGTCTGTCTAATAAGACGGTCATCGAGTGCCTAGCCAAGGCGAGGATCTCCGTGAAAAGTCACAGTGCCTCGGTGGACGAGGCAGCGGCCCGAGCCGCCTTATCGAAGGCGGGGATCCGCGAGGAAAAGGCGGCCAAGAAGGTCGCGAAGGAGAAGCCTGCCTCGAAGACCCCTGCGAAGGCTGAGGTGGCCAAACGGAAGAAGGTGAGTGTTGAAACGAAGCCTGGCCATGAGCCCAAGGTAGGAGCGAGGCCGACGCCCGCACCTCCGAAGCCGGTCCCCGAAGTAGAGCCCAAGCCGAAGTCTCTACCTACCGCAGAGAAGCGTCCCAAGGAAGGGGCTGCCCCTCGGTCGCCGGCCCGCAGAAGGGAGACAGCGGCTGCTAAACCTAGGCCAGCTGCGGCACCCCCCAAGCCGGCGGCGCCACCAGCTCCTCCCCCGGCGACAAAGCAGCCCCCGGTTGAGACCCGGCGACCAGAGGCCCCAGTGATGGAGAAGCCAACCCCGGTGAAAGAGAAGCCGGCCCCTGTGGGAGAGAGGCCAACGCCGGTGACCGCAAAACCGGCCCCGCCGATTGCTCCACCGCCCCCTAAGGCGCCCGAGGTCAAGGAGGCGGTGAGCGCGCCGGTCGCCAAGGTGATCAAGGTTCCCGAAACGATTACGGTAAAGGAGCTCAGCGAGAAACTTGCCGCAAGCTCGAGCGAGATCATCAAGAAATTGATGAAGATGGGGATCATGGCCACCGTCAACCAGAATCTGACCCCCGACGTCGCAAAGCAAGTCGCGGTCAAGCTTGGCTTTGAGGTGGAGGTGGCCCCCGTTGAGGAGGTCGAAGAGGTCGTCAGCGAAGTGGAGGATCCGACCCAGCTGCGCTTCAGGCCACCCGTGGTCACCGTCATGGGGCATGTGGATCACGGCAAGACCTCTCTGCTTGATGCAATCCGCCACACCGATGTCATTGCCCAAGAGATGGGAGGGATTACGCAGCATATCGGTGCCTCCGAGGTGGAACTCCCTCCGGATCCCGGGACGAAGTTTCCCGGGGGGCGTGTGGTGTTCCTGGATACCCCTGGCCATGAAGCCTTTACAGCGATGCGGGCGCGTGGAGCCCACGTGACCGATGTGGTGGTGCTAGTAGTGGCCGCCGATGACGGGGTGATGCCTCAGACCATTGAGGCCATCAATCATGCGAAGGATGCGAATGTTCCGATTTTGGTAGCTGTCAACAAAATCGATAAGCCGGGCGCAGACCCCAACCGAGTAAAACAGCAGCTCAGTGAATATGGGCTGATCCCAGAGGAGTGGGGAGGTCAGACCATCTTTGTCGAGGTCTCGGCCAAGAAGCGGCTCGGCATTGAGAACCTTTTGGAGATGCTGCTCCTTCAGGCAGAGATCATGGAGCTCAAGGCCAACCCGTTCAAACCAGCCAGGGGGGTGGCGATTGAGGCCAAGCTCGATCGGGGCCGGGGGCCTGTGGCCACCGTGCTTGTGCAACACGGGACCCTCCACGTTGGGGATGTCTTCGTGGTCGGAAACAAGCATGGCCGGGTCCGGGCCTTGGTCAATGACATGGGGCGGAAGGTCCAGGAGGCTGGACCGTCCACTCCGGTCGAGGTCCTCGGCCTGTCTGGTGTCCCTTCAGCAGGAGATACCTTAGGAGTGGTGGCGGATGAGCGGAAGGCCCGACAGGTGGCCTTGTTCCGACAGCAGCAGCAACGGGACGATGCCTTCGCCGCCCAGCGCCGCCTGACATTGGAGGACCTCCACCAGCGAATCAAGGAGGGGGATGTCAAAGAGCTCCGACTGGTCCTGAAGGGAGATGTCCAGGGCTCGATCGAACCGCTCAGGGAGTCGTTGGAGCGGCTGAGTGCTCCGGAAATCCAGCTGAAAGTAATCCATTCAGGCGTGGGAGGGATCAGCGAGTCGGATGTGATGCTTGCCTCAGCCTCGAATGCGATCATCTTGGGTTTTAATGTCCGTCCTGATCCCAAGGCCCAGCGCGTGGCAGAGCAGGCAGGAGTGGAGATCCGGGTCTACAGCGTGATCTACGATGCGGTCGCCGAGATCAAGGAGGCGATGGAAGGAATGTTGGAGCCGCAGTACGTCGAGCGGATCATGGGGCGGGCCGAGGTTCGGGCAACCTTCGGTGTCCCGCGGTTCGGGACGGTCGCTGGCTGCTTCGTCAGCGAGGGGAAGGTGCTCCGGGACGCTGCCATGCGCCTGATCCGCGATGGCCGGGTCGTCCATCAAGGAAAGATTGCTTCTCTCCGCCGCTTCAAGGAAGATGTCCGTGAGGTCCAGAGCGGCTATGAGTGTGGCATCGGCCTCTTGAACTTCAGCGACATCAAAATAGGGGACATCATCGAGGTGTATGAGCTGGTTCCGGTGGCACCCACGCTGCAACCAACGCATAGTTGACAGTGAGCCGGGTTACCGAGGTCTGTGAACGGTCCCCCCGGAAGCGGAGATCATGATGGTCGTTGGAACGTGTCGGCTGGAGCTCAGGATCCCTCACACCTCTTCGCTGAAGGGGAAGAGGCAGATCCTGCGCAGCATCAAGGACCGGGTGCGGAGCCGGTTCAACGTCTCCATCGCGGAGGTGGGCTATCTCGACGAGTGGCAGCGCGCGACTCTGGCCGTGGCCTGCGTGAGCAACGAGGCCAAGGTGGTGGATGGAATGCTGAACAAGGTGGTCGATCTCATTGAAAGCCATGGGCTGGCCCTCCTCGTAGANNCCGAGGTGTGTAGTGATGTCTCGGGCGGAACGCGTCGGGGACCTTTTGAAGGAGGAACTCAGTGAGCTCCTTCTTCGCGAAATCAAGGATCCGCGGATCGGGTTCGTGACCATCACTGGGATTCGGGTCAGTGCCGATCTCCGTCACGCTCGGGTCTACGTCGTCACTCACGAGACTGGAGAAGGACAGCAGCGCACCCTGGAAGGGTTGCAAAGTGCCCGAGGATACCTCCGTGGGGCGCTTGGACGGCGCCTTCGACTCCGGTATATCCCGGATTTGAGCTTCTGGGTCGACGAAACGATGGAGGAGGGGTTTCGGATCCAAGCGATCTTGAAATCCCTCAACACAGAGAGCAAACCGGATGAGCGGTGACCTTCGGCAGATCGTGGCAGCCCTCAAAGACAGTGGCTCTGTGGCTATCCTCTCCCATATCCATCCGGAGGGGGATACCTTGGGCTCCGCGCTGGGTTGCCATCTCACCTTGAGGGCCATGGGAAAAGAGGTGGCGACATTTAATCCAGACCCAATCCCCAAGAACCTCCGCGCCTTGCCGGGAGCAACTGAGGTGATCCGCGCAAACCGGCTGCCGCGGCTCTTTGACTGCTATCTCGCCGTGGATACAACAGACCCTAAGCGGGTGGGTGAGTTGCTCGCCGGGTTGCCAAGAGGGAGCTTGGTGCTCAACATCGACCATCATATCAGCAACACCCGCTTTGGAACCTACAACTGGGTGGACCCCGAGGCCGCAGCCGCCGGCGAGATGATCTACCACATGGTTGAGGAGCTGGGAGTCCCCCTTTCCCAAGAGGTGGCCACCAATCTCTATGTGGCGATCGTGACCGATACCGGATCCTTTCGGCATGCCAACACTTCGCCGCGGGTCCTTCGGGTGGCGGCAGCGCTGATTGAAGCCGGGGTGGTTCCCCACAAGGTGGCAGAGCTGCTCTATGATCAACGGGAGGTGGAGGAACTGCATCTGCTGGGAACCCTACTCACCAAGACTCAGCTCTCGTCCGATGGGGCGATGGCATGGATTGAAGTAACTCGGGAGATACTGGAGCAGGAGGGGGTCGCAAAGGATGCGCTCGAGGATCTGATCAATTACCCCCGGTCTGTAAAAGGCGTCGAGGTTGCTCTGCTCTTCAAGGAAGAGGGCGGAGCGGAGGTGCGGGTCAGTCTCCGGTCTAAGGGAAAGGTGGACGTGGCAGCTGTGGCACGAGCTTTTGAGGGCGGGGGACACAAGAACGCGGCCGGTTGCACGGTCGTCGGCTCTCTTGCGGATGTTCGGGAGCGCATATTCGGGGAAGTCCGTCGGGTCTATAGAGGGATCAGAGACGAGTGTAGCAATGGCAAGGGATGAAGCCCGAGAGATCTCGGGGGTTCTCAACATTAATAAATCCGCAGGGATGACATCCCATGACGTGGTGGATGCCGTTCGGCGACTTTACCACGTCCGAAAGGTCGGGCATACCGGAACCATCGATCCACGAGGGACCGGAGTCCTCCCCATCTGTGTGGGCCGGGCCACAAAGATCGCCCAGTTTTTGACCACCGCCGACAAAGAGTACGAGATGGTTGTCCGGCTGGGGGTAACCACCGATACCCAGGATGCGGATGGCAAGGTCACCGAGGAGGCAGAAGTTCGGGTAGTTCGGGAGGAAGTGGAAACAGCCGTGCGAAGCTTCGTGGGCGAGATCCGCCAGGTCCCGCCCCTCTTTTCCGCAAAAAGGGTGAAGGGAGAACGTTTGTACAAGGTGGCCCGTCGGGGAGAGGACGTCCCGAGGGCACCGGTGACGGTCCACATCTATGCCATTCGTCTCACCTCATTTGACCCTCCCTTTGTGGGGCTCTGGGTGCATTGCAGCAAAGGGACCTATGCGCGAACGCTTGCGGACGACCTGGGAAAGATGTTGGGTTGTGGGGCCCATCTGTATGGCCTGGTCCGGGTTCGGGCGGGACGATTTGAGCTGAAGGATGCCCTGAACCTGAACGAACTCACGGCACGGGTGGCGGCTGGACGAGAGAAGGAACCTCTTATCCCAGTGGAGGAGGCCCTTGACCATCTCCCGGCAGTGCGGGTCCTCCCTGAAGCCTCCCGTCTCATCCTTCACGGCTCGCCGATTACCGCTTCGCAGGTCGTAAGTGTACCCTCGGAAGTGCTGAAAGGAACGATGGTCCGGGTCCTGGGATTCCGCCGTCAACTCTTGTCACTGGCTAGTGCCACGGTGGATGGGGTAGATTTCACCCGGGTAGACCCTCGTCGGGCAGTCCTCACGCCGGTTCGGGTGTTTAGGTCTCCTCAGGCCCATTGAAGCGATGGAGATCATTCGGGACATCGCAAACGTGGGGGAGAAGGTATTTCCGTGCGTGGCGGTCGCTATTGGCACCTTTGATGGGGTCCACGCTGGTCACCAACGCATAATCAGCAAGGTGGTGGAGCGAGCCCGACAGACGAGGGGAACTGGGGCTGCTCTGACCTTCGTGGATCATCCTCTACGTATCCTTCAGCCAGATCAGGCCCCCCAGCTTATTACGCCCTCCCTCATCAAGGAACGGCTCTTGAAAACCTTAGGGGTTGACCTGCTGATGGCCGTCCCCTTTACGCCGACCCTCGCCGACATGGAGGCCGAGTTCTTCGTCCGGGAGATTCTTTGGGAGAAACTTCGAGCGGAGTTCTTATGTGTCGGGTTCGATTTTCGCTTCGGCCGCGGTCGGCGGGGGACGCCGGATCTCCTCCGGAATATGGGAAAGACGCTCGGATTTGAAGTGGAGGTGGTCCCACCGATTATAGTCGAAGGGACCGTGGTAAAATCGGCCCTTATTCGCGATCTTTTACAGCAGGGAAAAGTTGGCGAGGCGGTTCCGTATCTGACCCGCCCCTATGCGATCCTGGGCAAAATCGTCCCCGGCGCAGGTCGAGGGGAAGCCTTGGGTTTTGCAACGGCCAATGTGATTCCTCCTGAGGATTTTCTTATCCCTGATGGGGTCTACGCGGGGCGGGCCTATGTAGGAGGGCGGGGGTACGATGCGGCGATTGACGTGGGCGTTGCCCCCACGTTTGGGGGTCGGGGCCGTCGCGTGGAGGTCCATCTCTTGGATATCCCGAGGGATCAAGTGCCCGGATACGAGCAGGCCCTGGTCATTGCCTTTGGGGAATGGATCCGGGAGGAGGTCCGATTCGCTTCTCCCGAGGAGTTGAAGGCTCAGGTAGCCCGGGACGTTCAGCGGGCTCGGGAGATCCTCGCCCAGCCATCGGTAGGCGCTCCGGCAGATTGGGCTTTACAAGAATAACGTGGTGTGCTAACATCCGGCGCGATTGTAAAAGGAGTGGGAGTGTGGCGAAGGATCTTGTCAGAAAACAGGAGCGGATCAAAGAATTTCACCTGCATGAACAGGATACCGGCTCGCCAGAGGTTCAGGTTGCCCTGCTGAGCTCGCGGATTGAGTCCCTCAGCCAGCACTTAACCCTCCACAAGAAGGACCATCATTCCAGACACGGGCTTCTCAAGATGGTCAGCCGCCGACGGAAGCTTCTGGCCTACTTGAAGAGAAAGGATGTGGAGCGATATCGAAGTCTCATCCAGCGACTGGGGATTCGTCGCTAGCGAGATCGGAGTCTCCGATCTGAGGAGTTCCCCAGGACGTGGTTGTTATGTCCGCGGCGGATGGCAACAGCTCGGTCATCTCTCGCGGTTTTTTTTTCGCATGAGATGGCAGGGGGGCCTGCAAAGCAATGGTTGAGCGCGTAGAGATCGAGATCGAGGGACGACAGTTTTCCTTGGAGGCGGGTCGGGTGGCCCGGCAGGCGGACGGAGCGGTCTGGGTTACGTATGGGGATACCGTCGTCTTGGTGACGGCGGTGGCCGCGAAACGCCCGCGGGAGGGGATCGACTTTTTCCCCCTGACGGTGGACTACCAGGAACGAACGTACGCCGCCGGAAAGATCCCGGGGGGCTTTTTCAAGCGTGAAGGGCGGCCGCGGGATCAAGAGACCGTGACCGCCCGCCTCATTGACCGGCCTATCCGTCCCCTCTTTCCCAAGGGCTTCCGGCGGGATGTTCAGATCATCGCGACGGTTCTCTCTACCGACCAGGAGAGCGATCCTGATGTGCTAGCCGCGGTGGGAGCCTCTGCGGCCTTGACCATCTCATCCATTCCCTTCCTCGGTCCGATCGGCGCCGTGCGGGTTGGACGGGTGGGGGGGCGGCTGCTCTTGAATCCTACCTACAAGCAGATCGAGGAGTCAGACCTGGACCTGGTTGTCGCCGGGGGCAAGGATGCCGTGATCATGGTCGAGGCGCAGGCAAAGGAGGTTCCAGAGGAAGTCCTCCTCGAAGCCATTGCTACCGGTCAGGACGCTATTGGAGCCATCATCCGGATGCAAGAGGCCCTGGCCGGTTTGGTGGGTCGGCCCAAGATCCCCTTTACCCCGCCTACAGTTGATCCCGCCGTGGTGGAGCGGGTCGGGAAACTGGCCCGCGAACCGATTCGTGGACTGGCAATCATTCATGGAAAAGAGGCCCAACAGGCCAGGCGGGAGCAGATTGCAGAAGAGACGCTGCGGACCTTCGCGAGTGAACCGGTGGAGATTCAGCTTCAGGTGAAGGAACTCCTGGAAAAGATCGAGAAAGAGGAGGTGCGGCGACTGATCCTGGAGGAGGGGCGCCGTGCCGACGGCCGAGGTGCGGAAGAAGTCCGGCCGATCACCTGTGAGGCTGGGGTTCTCCCGCGAACGCACGGGTCTGCGCTCTTTACCCGGGGCGAGACCCAGGCGCTGGTCACGACCACCTTGGGGACATCCGAGGATGTCCAACGTTTGGACAGCATCGCCGGGGAGGGATTCAAACGGTTCACGCTCCATTATAATTTCCCCCCCTTTAGCGTGGGAGAGGTGCGGTTTCTTCGGGCCCCCGGCCGTCGGGAGATCGGTCACGGGGCGTTAGCCGAAAAGGCCCTGCTCACCGTCCTCCCTAGCCCTGAGGAGTTCCCATACACTATTCGAATCGTCTCCGAGATTCTGGAGAGCAACGGCTCTTCCTCCATGGCCTCAGTCTGCGGAGCGACGTTGGCCCTCATGGATGCCGGTGTACCCATCAAGTCGGCCGTGGGGGGAGTGGCCATGGGGTTGGTAATGGAAGAGGGGAGGTGCGCGATCCTCACCGATATTATGGGCCTCGAGGATCATCTCGGGGATATGGACTTTAAGGTGGCCGGAACGAGAAAGGGTATCTCCGCGCTTCAGATGGATATCAAGGTACCGGGGGTAACGGCGGCTCTGATGGCCGAGGCCTTGGAGCGGGCCCGCCATGCACGGATGCAGGTCCTGGATGAGATGGAAAAGACGTTGGCCCAGCCTCGCGCCAGCCTCTCCATCTATGCTCCTCGCTTGATCACCGTGAAGGTCCCGGTCGACAAGATCCGGGAAGTGATCGGCCCTGGAGGGAAGGTCATCCGGAGCATCATTGAGGAGACCGGCTGTAAGATTGATGTCTCGGATGATGGAACAGTCGAGATCGCGTCGACGGATGAAGCGGCGGCGGAGAAGGCACTCGCCATTATCAATCGGATTGTCGAGGTGCCCGAGGTGGGGAAGATTTACAAAGGAAAAGTGAAACGGATCGTCGACTTTGGCGCCTTCGTAGAGATCCTTCCCGGGACCGATGGTCTCCTTCACATCTCCCAGATCGCTGAACATCGGATTCAGCGTGTGCAGGATGTCCTCTCCGAGGGGATTGAGGTGAGCGTCAAGGTCATCGAGATCGACCCTGCAGGCAAGATCCGTCTGAGTCGAAAGGAGGTTCTGAAAGCTCAGGGGGGTGAGTCGGCAGGAGATCGGAAAGAAGAAGGGCCGCCTCGACGCACGGAGTGGGAGTCCCGTGGGCAGCGGGAGATACGGCGAGAACGGGAGGGGAAAGGGTAAGAATGGTTTCCCCTGTCTTTTATCAAAAGCACGTCCTCGATAACGGCCTCGTTATCCTGACGGAGAAGATGCCATCGGTGCGGTCCGTCTCCATCGGCGTCTGGATCCGGGTGGGATCGCGGGAGGAGGAGGGGAAACAGGCAGGGATTTCCCACTTCATCGAACACATGCTCTTCAAGGGGACGGAGAAGCGGAGTGCGGAGGAGATCGCCACGGCCATTGATTCTGTCGGGGGGGTTCTTGACGCCTTCACCAGCCGAGAGTACACCTGTTTCACTGCTAAGGTTCTGGGAGAACATTTGCCCCTGGCCATGGACCTTCTCGCAGACCTCGTCCTCCGCGCCCGCCTCGACCCCAGGGACATCGATAAAGAGCGGGAGGTCATCCTCCAGGAGATCAAGATGGTGGAGGATGCTCCTGATGATCAAATTCATGACCTGTTCACTCAGACTGCATGGGCGGACCATCCCCTGGGTCGCCCCATTCTGGGTTGGCGCGAGACTCTTCGACAGATTGGCCGCGATGAGATCCTAAAGCATATGGGCCGCTTTTACCGACCCGATCGGGTCATCATCTCCGCCGCTGGGGATCTGGACCATCAAGGCGTGGTGGATCTCGTGGTGGCCGCCTTTGGGGGGTGGGATGGCTGCGGGCATCCAGGCCCGAGTGCTCCCCCCGTGTCACGATTCACCACTGTGAATGAAGATCGGGATCTCAGTCAGGTCCACTTGTGCCTGGGTGTGAACGGCCTTGCCTTCCCACACCAAGACCGGTACGCCCTCTCCATTCTGAATACGATCCTGGGGGGTGGGATGAGTTCTCGCCTTTTCCAGGAGATCCGGGAGCAACGAGGCCTGGTCTATTCCATCTACTCCTACACCGTCTCCTACCGCGATGGAGGTCTCCTCGTGGTCTACGCAGGGACCAGCAACGAGCACTACCATGAGGTAGTAGATCTGATCCGGGCCGAGTTCCAGGCGATCCAGGATGCGCCCGTGGCAACCGCGGAGTTTCGGCGCGCCAAGGAGCAGCTCAAGGGGAATCTCCTCCTCGGCCTCGAAGGCACCAGCAGCCGGATGACCCGGCTCGCCAAGATGTACATGTACTTCGACCGGTGCTTCGAGTTGGAAGAGATCATCCAGGGGATCGAGGAGGTGACGCCAGAACGCCTCCAGCAGCTGACGCACTCCCTTTTTGATGGTGGGGGGTGTACCTTGGCTTCCATCGGCCGCATTCCTCAATCCTCTCCACCCGGTTCGGCGACCTGAAGGGTTTCACTCGCAATCCTGTGGATGACGCCGCAGTGGCGATGCTGCCACGCGTGGAAAGGGCCGAGCGATGATTCCTCGGTACAGCCTTCCCCGGATGGCCGCAATCTGGGAGCTAGATTACCGGTTCCAGGTCTGGCTGCGTATTGAGATCCTGGCCTGTGAGGCGTGGGCGCAACTTGGGATGATTCCTGCCCAGGCCCTGAAGGAGATTAAGGCCCACGCTGCATTTGATCTCAAGCGAATCGAGGAAATCGAGCGGGCCGTTCGCCATGAGGTGGTCGCATTTCTCACCGCGGTGGCCGAGCGGGTCGGCGAATCCAGCCGATTCATCCATCTCGGCTTGACCTCTTCCGACGTCATGGACACGGCGCTCGCATTCCAGCTCCAGCAGGCGGCAGCGATTCTGCTCGAGGATCTGGACGCACTCCTCGCAGTCCTCAAGAGGTTGGCTAATAACCACAGGCAGACGGTGATGGTCGGCCGGACCCATGGGGTCCACGCCGAGCCGATGACGTTCGGCCTCAAAGTAGCGCGTTGGTACAGCGAGATGCACCGGAACCGGGATCGGCTTGAGCAAGCTAAGGAGGCGGTGGGCTATGGCAAAGTCTCGGGGTCGGTGGGGACCTACGCGCATTCACCCCCATCTATAGAGGCATACGTGTGTGAGAAGTTGGGGCTGAAACCGGAACCGCTGTCGAGTCAGATCGTCCCGCGGGACCGGCATGCCCAGTTCCTTGGAACGCTTTCCATCATCGGAGCCTCGTTAGACAACATCGCCACCGAGATCCGCCACCTGCAGCGTTCGGAGGTCTCCGAGGCCGCAGAACCGTTCACCGAAGGCCAGAAAGGCTCCTCCTCCATGCCGCACAAGAAGAACCCCGTGACGTGTGAGCAGATCTCGGGACTCAGCCGGGTCCTTCGCGGCAATGCGATTGCTGCCCTGGAAAATGTCACGCTCTGGCACGAGCGAGATATCAGCCACTCCTCGGTGGAACGCATCATTCTTCCCGACTCGACCATTCTGCTCGATTACCTCCTCGTCAAGATGCGGGAGATCCTCGAAGGGCTTCAAGTCTATCCTCAGCACATGGAGCGGAATCTCCAGAAAACGCATGGCCTCCTCTTTTCGCAGCGGGTCCTATTGGCGCTGACGGAAAAAGGCGTGTCGCGTGAGGGTGCGCACAATCTGGTGCAGCGAAATGCCACGAAGGCGTGGGAGACGGAGGAGCATTTTCAGACCCTCTTGGTGAAGGACCCGGAGGTCTTACAACACCTCTCGGCGGATGAGATCGCCGCTTGCTTCGATCTCAAGCCGTACCTGGAGCACGTAGACACGATCTTTGCCCGATTGGGGCTGTAGAGGGGAGCATGGAGCGGCAGGCGAAAATTTATGAAGGTAAGGCCAAGATCCTTTACGAGACGGATGATTCGGATCTCGTGATCCAGTACTTCAAGGACGAGGCGACCGCCTTCAACGCCCAGAAGCGGGGGATCATCGAGCAAAAGGGTGTATACAACAACCGGATTTCTTCGGTTCTCTTCGAGTACCTGAAGCAACAAGGTATCCGGACCCACTTTGTGCGACAGCTCTCCGACCGCGAGATGCTCGTCAAGCGGCTCGAGATCATCAAAATTGAAGTCGTGGTGAGGAATATCGCTGCGGGGTCGCTCTCTAAGCGGTTGGGTCTGGAGGAAGGGAAGTCGCTGCCAGAGCCGGTCGTCGAGTTCTTTTACAAGGAGGATGCCCTGGGCGATCCGATGATGAACGAGGATCATGTTCGGCTGCTCGGCCTGGCCACGCCGCAAGAGGTTCGGGCGATCCGGAAACGGGCCCTCCTGGTGAACGACCACCTCCGCGAATTTCTCTATCGGCGTGATTTGATCCTGGTCGACTTCAAGCTTGAATTTGGTCGCCATCACGGGCAGCTTTTGCTCGGCGACGAGATTACCCCGGACGGGTGCCGGCTTTGGGACAAGGGGACCTTGGAGAAGATGGATAAAGACCGATTCCGCAGGGATCTCGGGAAGGTGGAGGAGGCCTATCAGGAGGTCTATCAGCGGATCTGTGGGGAGAAGGCATAGCGGCGAGGGGAAGGGCCTCCTCGTCGTCATTGTCGCTTTCCTCCGAGGTCGGCCCTCCCCCCGCCGCCCAGGGAAAGGATGGTAAGGTTTACGCTGCCCTGGGGGGCGGTTCGACAAAGGCCTCCTCGTCGTCATCTTTGCCTTCCTCCGAGATCGGTCTTCCCCTCGCCGCCAAGAGGAGAGCGCAATGAGGTTTGCGCGGATCGGGACGGAGCTCCTCGTCGTGGGCGAAACAGTTTAAGTCGGCTTCGCGATCGCGAGGCTCGAGCATCGCGATGAAGATTGATTTTTTGATCGGGTAGCTAAATGGCGCTTGATGCCGAGAGGGTGGATCGTAAACGTTTCGCGATCGGGACTCGTACACCGGAGGCACGGGTTTCACCTTCCTCCGAGGTCGGCCTTCGTTTCGCCGCAGCGTAAAGGTGTTGGTGAAGTAAAATGATTCGTGCGAAGGTGTACGTGACGCTCAAGGGGGGGGTGCTTGATCCCCAGGGCGAGACGGTGAAGGGGGCCCTGGAGGCGCTCGGTTTTTCCGGGGTGAAGGACGTTCGTATTGGGAAGTTTATGGTGATCACCCTCAACGATGTGAGTCGTGAAGAGGCCACGAGCCGTGTGGACGAGATGTGCAAGAAGCTCCTGGCCAATCCGGTGATCGAGGACTATCGTTTTGAGTTGGAGGAAGGTTAGGTGAGATTCGGGATTATTGTCTTTCCTGGGTCCAACTGCGAACTGGATTGCCGGTGGGTGATCCAAAGTGTCCTGGGGCAGGAGGCGGAGCTCATCTGGCATAAGGAGCAAGTGCTCCGCGATTACGATTGCCTCATTCTGCCGGGGGGCTTTGCCCACGGGGATTATCTCCGGACGGGGGCCATTGCGCGATTCTCCCCGATCATGGCGGCAGTAGAGCATCACGCCCGACGTGGGGCTTTGGTACTCGGGATTTGTAACGGATTTCAAATTCTCTGCGAGGTCGGGCTGCTGCCGGGTGTCCTCCTGAGAAATACAAGCCTCAATTTTATCTGTCGTCAGGTTCACATTCGGGTGGAGACGGCAGATACCGCTTTTACGTCGGCCTGCACAGAAGGGCAAGTGCTGCGTATGCCCATCAACCACAATGAGGGGCGCTATTATGCTGACGATGAGACCTTGGCGCGCCTTCGAGACAAGAATCAGGTGATCTTTCGATATGTCACTCCTGCAGGGGAGACCACCAAGGAGGCGAACCCCAATGGATCTCTGGATAATATTGCTGGTGTCTGTAGCGAAGAGAGAAATGTCCTCGGTCTGATGCCACATCCTGAGCGAGCGGCAGAGGAACTTCTCGGTTCCGGAAGTGGTCTCTTCCTGTTCAAGTCGATCCTCAGTACCGATCGAGCGTCCTCTCTTACCTTTCGGTGATCCCATGGCAGAGCCTGCCATTACTGAAGAGATTATCGCAGCACACAATTTGACTCGGGAGGAGTACGACCGGGCCTTGGCAATCCTGGGACGCGAACCCACGCTTACGGAGCTCGGGATCTTCTCGGTCATGTGGTCGGAGCATTGTAGCTATAAGAGCTCCAAGGTGCATCTGCAGACCCTACCCAGCTCTGGACCTCGAATCTTGCAAGGGCCGGGGGAAAACGCCGGGGTCGTCGACTTGGGTGAGGGCCTCGCCGCTGTCTTTAAGATGGAGAGTCATAATCATCCCTCGTATATCGAGCCCTACCAAGGAGCCGCCACGGGGGTGGGTGGAATAATCCGAGACATCTTCACCATGGGGGCCCGTCCGATCGCGCTGTTGGACTCGCTCCGATTCGGTCCCCTGAGCGAAGCCCGGAACCGGTATCTCATGGGTGGGGTGGTCGCGGGGATATCCGGGTACGGCAATGCCGTGGGCGTTCCCACCGTGGGAGGAGAAGTGGGCTTTGCCGAATCTTACAGCCAGAACCCCCTTGTCAATGTCCTCTGCCTGGGAATCGCCCCTGTTGATAAGCTCTTTTTCGGTCGCGCGGGGGGAATCGGCAATCCGGTGATCTATGTCGGAGCCAAGACTGGTCGGGACGGGATCCACGGCGCGACGATGGCCTCGGAGACCTTTGACGAGAAGAGCGAGGAACGCCGCCCCACAGTGCAGGTGGGTGACCCCTTCCGGGAGAAGCTTCTAATCGAGGCCTGCCTGGAACTGATGCAGACCGATGCGCTGGTCGGCATTCAGGACATGGGTGCTGCCGGTCTTACCTGCTCGAGCTGTGAAATGGCGAGCCGTGCGGGGACCGGCGTAGAGATCGACATCCGGCTCGTCCCGCGTCGCGAGGAGGGGATGACCTCTTACGAGGTGATGCTCTCTGAATCCCAAGAGCGGATGCTGCTCGTAGTCCGGCAAGGGGCTGAGGCTACGGTTCGGGAAATCTTTGCCCGGTACGATCTGGATGCGGTGGTTGTCGGCCGGGTGGCTGGTGATGGAAAGATGCGCGTGCGGGATGGGGAACGCGTTGTTGCAGAGATCCCGGTCAGGGGGCTCGTGGATGACGCCCCGGTCTACCGTCGACCGGTGGTTCGGCCCGCTTGGCAGGATGAGGTTCAACGTCTCGACGTCAACACGATTCCGCTCCCGCACGACTACGGAAGAGTGCTCCTGCAATTGATGGCGTCTCCTGCCATCGCCTGTAAGGCCCTGGTCTGGGAGCAATATGACCACATGCTCTTTTTGAACACGGTAGTCGGCCCAGGGGCGGATGCCGTTGTGCTTCGCCTTAAAGGGACCGACAAGGGGATCGCCCTTGCTACGGACGGGAACGGGCGGTATACGTTTCTGGACCCGTTCACCGGAGGGATGATCGCGGTGGCGGAGGCGGCGCGGAACGTGGTGGCGTGCGGTGCAGAACCCGTTGCGATCACGAACTGTCTAAACTTTGGTGATCCGACGCGTCCCGAGATCATGTGGCAATTCGCAGAGGCGGTGCGTGGGATGGCCGTTGCCTGTGGCGCGTTGCAGACGCCGGTCACGGGCGGCAATGTGAGCCTTTACAACGAGACTATGGGAAAGGCCATCTTCCCCACACCGATCGTGGGAATGCTAGGGATCCTCTCTCACATCTCCCATGCGACCACCCCGACCTGGAAGGAGGCTGGGCATGTGGTGGTCCTGCTGGGGGAGACGCGGGAGGAGTTAGGAGGGAGTGAGTATCTGAGGGTCTGTCATGGGCTGGCCCAGGGCCAGCCACCGGTGATGGATTTGGACCTCGAGCGACGAGTCCAGCAATGCTGTCTGGAGGCGATTCGGGCCGGCGTGGCTCGGTCCGCTCATGACTGCTCCGACGGGGGGCTGGCGGTGGCCTTGGCTGAGGCGTGCATCAGCGAGCCCGACAAGCAGATCGGCGTCGACGTCAGTCTTTCAGAGACGGTACGTCCTGATTTCCTCCTCTTTGGTGAGAGCCAATCCAGGATTATCCTCTCTCTTCGGGAGGCCGATCTGGACAAGCTTCAAGCGATTGCCAACCACTGTGGAGTCGTGGTGACACCCTTAGGGCGGACGGGGGGCTCCCGCCTTATCTGTCAGGGACGAACGTTTCAGATAGATCTTCCGTTGGCCGATCTGGATCGCGCTTGGCGGGGCTCCCTTCCTGCCGTCGTTGGCCAAGGGCAAGGCTGAGTGAGGAATCATGAAAACGATCAATATTGGTCTCGTGGGTTTCGGGACGGTGGGATCGGGTGTCGTCAAGCTCCTGAAAGAGCAAGCTCCGCTTCTGGAGCGTCGCGTGGGAGGGCGGCTCCGGCTGAAACGGATCGCCGACATTGACCTGACGAGGGCGCGCGGCGTGGATGTGGACCCGAAGATCCTCACGAAAGATGCTCGAGAAGTCACGGAGGACGCGACCATCGATATCGTCATCGAGCTGATCGGCGGCACGACGGCGGCTCGCGAGGTCAGCCTTGCGGCGTTGAGAAGTGGCAAACACTTGGTCACCGCCAACAAGGCTCTCCTCGCGACCCACGGCCTTGAACTCTTCAGAGCAGCCGCGGAGAAGCGCGTGGATCTGGGATTCGAGGCCAGTGTCTGCGGGGGGATCCCAATTCTCCGAGCGGTCAGGGAGGGTCTGGTGGCCAACCGGATTCAAACCATAAACGGGATTGTGAATGGGACCTGCAACTACATTCTCACGAAGATGACAGAACTGGAGGCTCCATTCGCAGAGGTTCTGACAGAGGCGCAGGCCAAGGGCTACGCCGAGACGGATCCGTCCTTGGATATCGACGGCATCGATGCTGCTCACAAACTCCAGATCCTTGCCTCCATCGCCTACGGCGGCTCCGTGGACTTCAATGCCATACATGTCGAGGGAATTCGAGGAATCGATCCTGCAGATATTCAGTATGCGAAGGAGCTCGGGTACCGGGTCAAGCTGTTGGCCATTGCCAAAGAGGCCGACGGCGAGATCGAGGTAAGGGTCCATCCCACCCTGGTTCCCGAGGACCACCTCCTCGCCTCCGTTGGCGGAGTCTATAACGCAGTCTATATTGTGGGTGACGCCACCGGATCACTCATGTTTTACGGAAGGGGAGCCGGACAGATGCCAACGGCCAGCGCGGTGGTGAGCGACGTCGTTGAGATCGTCCAAAACATTCTTCATCAGCGTCCCTCGAGGCCGTCCCATATCCCACAAATCGTAGGAGAGGGCCTGACGATCAAGGTGATGGATAGGATCCGCACCCGCTACTATCTGCGCGTGATGGCTGTCGACAAGCCTGGCGTCCTCTCGAAAGTCTCGGGGATCCTGGGACATCACGAGATTTCCATTGCCTCGGTGATCCAGAAGGGTCGGCATGCCCGGGAAAGTGTCCCGGTCGTCATGATGACCCATGAGGCGGTCGAAGGAGCGATGCGCAAGGCGCTCGCCGAAATCGATACGGTTGATGTGGTCCGGGGAAAAACTGTGTGCCTCCGAGTCGAAGAAACCTAAGTGGCGGAGAGTTGAGAGTCAAGAGTCAAGAATCAAGAGTGAAGAGGTCATGAACATGATAGATCTGTCTACTTTTCCCCTCTCAACTCTCAACGCTGAACGGATTTTTTTATGGTATGGCGTGGGGTGATACATCAATATCGGGATTTTTTACCGGTGACGGAGATGACACCGGTGATCACTCTTCTCGAGGGGAATACGCCGTTGATTCGCGCGGACCGACTCAGGGATGTCCTCGGTGCCCGGATTGAGCTCTTTCTGAAGTATGAAGGAGCCAACCCCTCGGGCTCCTTCAAAGACCGGGGGATGACAGTTGCCGTTAGCAAGGCGATGGAAGAGGGGGCAAACGCGGTTATTTGTGCTTCCACCGGAAACACCTCCGCTTCAGCTGCTGCGTATGCCGCCCGTGCTGGGTGCCGTGCTATCGTCGTGGTTCCCAAAGGCAAAATCGCCTTGGGCAAGCTGTCGCAGGCCATTATGCACGGGGCGATGCTCGTCCAGCTTGAGGGTAACTTCGACATCGCCTTCGAGATCGTGAAGGGAGTGTCAGAGAAGTTTCCGGTCGCCTTGGTCAATTCCATTAATCCGTTCCGCATAGAGGGGCAAAAGACGGCTGCCTTTGAGGTGTGTGACCAGCTCGGAGGCCCCCCTGACTTTCTGTTTATCCCGGTCGGAAATGCCGGAAACATCAGCGCATACTGGAAGGGCTTCCGGGAGTACCAAGGGGCAGGGCGGCTGGGGAGCGTTCCCCGCATGATCGGCTGGCAGGCCGAGGGGGCGGCCCCCTTGGTCCTCGGTCAGGTGGTGGAGCACCCGGAGACGGTAGCCTCGGCCATCCGGATTGGGAACCCGGCCAGTTGGAAGATGGCTCTGGCGGCGATTGAGGAGTCCCACGGAAACATCGGAGTAGTGTCAGATACCGAAATCCTCAGCGCCTACCGGGAGGTGGCTCAGCAGGAGGGCGTCTATTGTGAGCCGGCCTCGGCAGCCGCGGTGGCAGGTCTCATCAAATACTGTCGGGAAGGGAAGATCCCCCGTGGCGCCCGAGTTGTCTGCGTCCTCACCGGACATGGATTAAAGGATCCGGAGACGGCCCTAACGCTTGCTCCATCGCTGAGGTCTGTGGAGCCGAATGTCGAGGCGGTCGTCCTGGCTATGGGCCTGAGCTGATGGATCTGGAGGAGCGGTGGGCACCTATCGCATTGCGGTCCTGCCAGGGGATGGCATCGGCCCGGAAGTGGTCACCGAGGGGCTCAAGGTCCTGGAGGGGTTAGAACGAGCTGTACGCGATCTTCGTTTTGAGTGCCGGGAGTACCCGGCGGGTGCCGCCTGTTATCTGGCTCAGAAGGAGGCCCTCCCGCCAGAAACCGTAGAGGGCTGTCGCCAGGCAGATGCCGTCTTTCTCGGGGCTATGGGGGATCCGAAGATTCGGATGCCCGATGGAACCGAGGTTACCCCCCAGATCACCCTCCGGTTTCTCCTTGACCTCTATGCAGGGATGCGCCCCATCAAGATGTACCCCAATGTCGGCAGTCCGCTCCGCCATCAGGATCCAGATTCCATCGACCTGGTCCTCGTCCGGGAAAATGTCGAGGGCCTCTTCGCCTCGATGCATAGCGGCCTGGTCGTGGGGGACCAGGTGGCCACGGATACCCTCGTCATTACGCGCCGCGGGACGGAGCGGGTGATTCGGTTTGCTTTCGAGCTGTGCCGAGAACGCAAAGGGGGTCCGTCCACTGGAACGCGGCTCGTCACTTGTGCGGATAAGGCGAATGTCTTTCGTTCCTACGCCTTCTTCCGGAAAATCTTTGATGAGATCGCCACCGAGTTTTCCGAGATCCAGACCAACCATTTCTACATTGATGCCATGGCCCTGTATCTGATTCAACGACCGGGAGATTTTGATGTCATCGTGGCTGAGAATCTCTTTGGGGATATCCTCTCGGACCTGGGAGCCGGCCTGGTGGGGGGAATGGGCATGGCCCCCTCGGCCGACATCGGCGATCGACATGCTGTCTTTCAACCGGCGCACGGCAGCGCCCCGGACATTGCAGGCCAAGGGATTGCAAACCCGCTGGCTTCGATCCTATCGGCTGGCCTGATGCTTCGGTGGCTCGGCCGAAAGCATCAGGATCCGGAAGCTACCAAGGCCGCTCAACTTCTTGATTTTGCCGTTTACCAGGTGTTGGCTGAGGGGCAGGTGAGGACGAGGGATCTCGGAGGCGTGGCTTCCACGGCCCAGGTGGGAGATGTCGTGACCGACCATCTCCGGTGAGATCCGAGTTCCCTTAGAAGGTCAAAAGCCGCAGATGGGCCTGAAAACCGAGAAAGGGCTTGACTCTGGTTGGGGGCAACGGTATCTTATAAGTCGCCTGGTTTTCAGGCCGTTTTCATCTTTGGGGTGTCTCTACCGAGCGGGAATAGCTCAGGGGTAGAGCATCGCCTTGCCAAGGCGAGGGTCGCGGGTTCAAATCCCGTTTCCCGCTCCATCAATAGTGGGCGGCGTAGCCAAGTGGCTAAGGCAGAGGTCTGCAAAACCTTTATTCCCGGGTTCGAGTCCCGGCGCCGCCTCCAAAGATCGTTCATGGTTCATAAAGAATGGTTCACCGTATAGTTCAGGGTTGATGGTTGATGGTAAGGTGCGACAATCTGGGCCCTATGCTTGTCATGAACTGTGAACCATGAACCAGTTATAATCGGACCCCCTTTGGCGGTGTAAGGCCGGGGTGGCGGAATGGCAGACGCAAGGGACTTAAAATCCCTCGGGCCTGAGGTCCGTGCGGGTTCGAGTCCCGCCCTCGGCACCATCGGTTCTCTGTGGAGGGTTCACCGGTAACCCGGAGGATAAAGGCTGGGGAGGTGCCACAACCAGTTGTCGGAGCACCGCATTGAGTTATCGGTGAACCGCGGAAGGCACGTAGCTCAGGGGGAGAGCGCTTGCTTGACACGCAAGAGGTCGGCGGTTCAAAACCGCCCGTGCCTACCATCCTCGCTTTTATCCTTCGTCGATAATCGAAGAGGTATCACGGAGGACTCCGTGGTACCTTTTTTCTTGTGCAATGGGTAAAGACGGGCACGTCGAAGTGATCCTCCCAGATGGGAGGACGAAGCAACTTGAGGTGGGTCGCCCGCTTTCGGACGTGTTCCACCAGATCGGATCAGACTGGGAGAAGCGGGTGGTAGCTGCCCGCCTGGACGGAAAACCTGTAGGGCTCATTACAGTACCACCCTCCGGGGCGAGGGTGGAGTTACTGTCGACAGACACGCCTGATGGCGTGTACATTCTGCGCCATAGCACCGCGCATCTTATGGCTGCCGCCGTTCAACAGCTCTATCCCGACGCGAAGTTCGCCATCGGGCCCCCGGTGGAGAACGGCTTTTATTACGATATCGACCTGGGTAAGCCTCTGCCAGCCGAGGAGCTTCCAGCGATCGAAGCGAAGATGCGAGAGCTTCAGGCAGCGCACCTCCCCTTCGAGCCGGTGGTCATGCCGTTGGACGAGGCCCTCCGTCTGATGGAAGAGCGGAGGCAAACCTATAAGGTGGAGATTTTGGAGACGATCCGACGCTACGGCAGCTCGAGGCCGGATGCCGTGGAAGAGCTTCGGGACGAGGCCGAGGCCAGCGGGACGGTGAGCTTGTACCAGACCGGCTCTTTCCTGGACCTGTGCAAGGGGCCCCACGTTCCCGATACCTCGTTCCTGCGCGCGTTCAAATTGACCCACATCGCGGGGGCGTACTGGCGAGGGGATGAACGGAATCCCATGCTGACAAGGATCTATGGCGCTGCGTTTCCCAGCGAGGAGGCGCTCGAGCAGCACCTGTATCGCTTGGAGGAGGCGCGGCGTCGGGATCACCGGCGACTGGGCCGGGAGCTCGAGCTGTTCAGCATCGAGGAAGAAATTGGTCCGGGCCTGGTTCTGTGGCATCCCAAGGGTGCGCAGATCCGCGACGTGATCGAGGCCTTCTGGCGGGACGAACACCGCCGCCGGGGCTATCAGCTCGTGTACACCCCCCATGTGGCGCGGGCTCATCTGTGGGACGTGAGCGGACATCTCAGCTGGTATCGTGACAATATGTTTTCGGGGGTAGAGGTCGAGGGGCAGGAATATCTGGTCAAACCGATGAATTGCCCCTTTCACATTTTGATCTATCGCTCCCAGACGCGAAGCTACCGCGATCTGCCCCTGCGGCTCGGCGAATTGGGGACTGTCTACCGCTACGAGCGATCGGGAGTCCTCCACGGGCTGCTCAGGGTTCGCGGTTTCACCCAGGATGACGCCCACATCTTCTGCCGGCCGGAACAACTCGAGAGTGAGGTGGCCGACGTGTTGGAGCTGGCCCTTGCCATGCTTCGGGCGTTCGGATTCACCGAGTACCAGCTGGTCCTCTCGGTGAGCGATCCGGACCAGATGAGCAAGTATGCTGGAAGCCAGGACGATTGGCAGCGGGCGGAGTCGGCCCTCGAGAGGGTCCTGGAGAAGAGTGGGATGATCTTTGATCGGGTCAAGGGGGAGGCCGCTTTTTACGGTCCCAAGATCGATGTGTCGCTTGTCGATGTGCTCGGACGTCAGTGGCAATGCGCAACGATCCAGGTCGATTTTAACATGCCGGAGAGGTTCGATCTGGGTTACATTGGGGAGGACGGGAGATCCCATCGACCATTGATGGTCCATCGGGCCCTCCTGGGCTCTCTGGAGCGATTCTTTGGCGTCTTGATCGAGCATCATGGAGGGGCCTTCCCGCTCTGGTTGGCTCCGGTTCAGGTCGCGGTGCTACCGCTCACCGAGCGGCATGAGCCCTATGCAAAGGAGGTGGCAAGACGGCTGGCGGCGGCCGGTGTGAGAGTCACCCTCGATGATCGGAACGAGAAAGTGGGGTATCGAATTCGCCAGGCGGAGGTAACCAAGGTTCCTTACATCGTGGTGGTGGGGGACCGAGAGGTGGAAGCGGGCCAGGTTTCTGTGCGGGAGCGAGGTCGCCGTGAACGGGGGGCTATGTCGCTTGAGGCATTGCTCGCTGAGCTTGGAAAGGCACTCCATCCCCCTGTAACCGGACCCGCGTCGTAAGGAGGTGAGGCAGGATCGAAAAGGGCCTGCGAGTTAACGAGCGGATCCGGATCCGCGAGATCCGGGTGATCGACCCTGATGGGGTTCAGCTTGGTATCATGTCGCCGGAGGAGGCGCTAGAGAAAGCCCGGGGTCTAGGACTCGATCTGGTGGAGGTTGCTCCTACGGCAAAGCCGCCCGTCTGCCGGATTATGGACTATGGCAAGTATCGGTACGAGCAGTCGAAGAAGGCGAGGGAAGCCAAAAAGAAACAGACGGTCATTCAGCTCAAGGAGATCAAACTTCGGCCCAAGACCGACGAGCACGACTTTCAGTTCAAGGCGCGTCACGTCGACCGGTTCCTCCGGTCCGGCAACAAGGCCAAGATCACCATGATGTTCCGGGGCCGGGAAATGGTGCACACCGAGTTAGGGAGACGGCTGTTGGACCGTCTAGCCGATGTCCTGAAGGACGTGGGGCAGGTGGAGCAGTCCCCAAAACTCGAAGGGCGTAACATGACCATGGTGCTCGCCCCGAGACCGGACCTGAAGGTAGGAGAAGGAAAAGGCGTTCAAGAGGCGATGAAGGAATAGACGATGCCAAAGCTCAAGACCCACCGTGGGGCAGCAAAGCGGTTCAAGGTAACCGGGAGCGGAAAGGTCCGGCGGCGGAAGGCCTTTAAGAGCCACCTGCTGACCGGGAAGGGGGCAGATCGGCGCCGGCGACTCCGCAAAGGGGATCTGATCCACTCGACCAATTTCAAACGGGTCCGCCAGCTGGTCCCTTATCTGTGAGGGGGGGACCGGCGGCGGCTGGAAAAGAGGAACCCAAGGCATGGCGAGGGTCAAGGGAGGATACGTAACCCGGCGTCGGCGCAACCGAGTGCTGAAACAGGCTGAAGGATTCTGGGGAAAGCGAAAATCCAGCTTTCGTGTTGCCCAGGAGGCGGTGGACCGCTCCCTGCGGTATGCCTACCGAGATCGCCGAACACGAAAGCGTGAGTTCCGGAGCCTCTGGGTCACCCGCATTAGCGCTGCGGCCCGCTCAAACGGTCTCTCGTACAGTCAATTGATGGGAGGACTCAGGAAGGGCGGGGTGGTCCTCGATCGAAAGGCGCTTGCCGAGTTGGCGGTGACCGATGCGGCCGCCTTCAGCCGCTTGGCGGCCGTGGCCAAGGGGGCATTAGGCGGCTAAAGTAAACGCACAAAGTGCGTTTACTTTGGAGCAATGGAGCAGTGGAACAATAGAGTGATCCTGGAGGGGAAATGCTCCATTGCGGTCTAGTGTTCTATTGTTCGATTGTCACAAAATAAGATGTGTTTGTATTAGTACCGTTCCAGCCATTTGTGCCAACTTTCTCGCTGCGCTCGCTGACGATCGTTGGAAGAATGCGGGCAACTCAAGTTCGGCTTGCAAGAGTTGGAACGGCACAAGGCAGCAGCCGGGAGATATGTGCAGAGCCCCGATCGCCATCGGGGCTTTGTCTTATCCGGAGGGGCGATGGAAGAGACTGGACCCATCGAGAAACGGCTTCAGGCACTCGCGGCCTGGGCTCTGTCGGCGGTCGAGGGGGCTGAGGACCCTGAGGCACTGGAACGGATCCGGATTCGGGTCATGGGACGAAAGGGTGAGCTGACTGAGATTCTGCGAGGTCTCAGCGCATTGCCACCTGAGATTCGGCGGGAAGTCGGTCAGCAGGCCAACGCGCTGAAGGCCAAGATCCATGCGGCACTCGAGGGACGGGAACAGGTGTTGCGCGTAGCCGTCCACGGAGGGCTGGCGGTCCGAGATGCGATCGACATTACCTTGCCGGGTCGACCAGTTCGGCGAGGAAGCCTCCATCCCCTCATTGCCACCCTCTACGAGATCGTCGAGATCTTCCAGCACCTCGGCTTCTCGGTGGCAGAAGGACCTGAAGTGGAGCTCGATTATTATAATTTTGAGGCCTTGAATATCCCGAAGGACCATCCGGCGAGAGACATGCAGGATACCTTCTATGTGACCGATGAGGTCCTGCTTCGGACCCACACCTCTCCCGTGCAGATCCGTGTCATGGAGGCGCAACCGCCTCCGGTCCGGATCGTGGCGCCCGGACGGGTCTACCGCCGGGACGCCGATCCAACCCACTCCCCCATGTTCCATCAAGTCGAGGGGCTTCTCGTGGAGTACGGGGTGAGCTTTGCCGACCTCAAGGGGACCCTGCAGGCCTTTGTGGATCAGTTCTTTGGGGCCGGGACCCGCCTCCGTTTCCGGCCGAGTTTTTTCCCATTCACCGAACCGAGCGCCGAGGTGGACATCGCGTGCGTGATGTGTAAGGGCACCGGTTGTCGCGTCTGTAAGGGGACCGGCTTTCTGGAAATCCTGGGCTGCGGGATGGTGGATCCAGAGGTCTTCCGCATGGTGGGCTACGATCCGGAGATCACCGGCTTCGCCTTCGGCATGGGCGTGGAGCGGATCGCCATGCTTCGGTACGGGATCGATGATATTCGCCTCTTTTTCGAAAACGACCTGCGCTTCCTCCAACAATTCCCCGCCCTGTAGCAGTTCAGAGTTGAGAGTCTAGAGTCGAGAGTTGAAGCCGAGGCGATTTCGAATTGCGAATTTCGAATTTGAAAGAATCGCGGTTTAAATCCCAAATCCGAAATTCCGCTGTTGTCGGTCAACGGTCATCGAACTATGGATCCTCAACCATGAACCAACGCGATGATGCGGGCTCGCGTTGACCGTCGGTGGCGGGGCCGCGAACCGGTCGCGCTGATTACCGGCGCGGGGCGTGGCATCGGGCGCGCGACGGCGGAGGCCTTCGGGGCTCTGGGCTATCGGGTCGTCGTGGCAGAGATCGCTTCCGCCCTCGGGCGGCGGTCGGAGCGGGCACTCGTGAGAAAAGGGGCCACGGCCCTCTTCCTCCAGACCGATGTGGCCGACCCCGTCTCCGTCGGTCGGACGGTGCGACAGGTGCTTCGTCGGTTCGGACGGATCGATTGCCTCGTGAACAATGCGGGGGTGCTGAAGGTCACCCGGCTTACCAACTTGTCGCTCCGCGATCTCGACCGGATGCTGGCGGTAAACCTTCGCGGGCCGCTCCTCTTCACTCGGGCCGTGCTTCCCACCATGCGCCGTCAGCGATCGGGATCGGTGATCAACGTGGCCTCGCAACTCGGAAAGGTCGGCGAGGCGGAGTACGTTACCTACTGTGCGAGCAAGTTCGGCGTTGTCGGGCTTACCGAGGCGCTGGCCGAAGAGTTGGCCGGCACCGGGGTGCGGGTCTGGGCGGTGTGCCCGGGCTTGGTCGACACGCCCATGGCCCGGCAAGGGGTGGGCGTTTCCTCTCACGAGCGTGAGGAACTTATCAGACCTGAGACCGTAGCTCATGTGATCGTGAGTCTCGCCACGGGACGGAGGAGCAAGCGGAGCGGGGCGGCGGTAGATGTCCGTTGAAGGATCGTTCACGGTTCACAGTTCACGGTTCACAAGAAAACAAACGATGGGGGAGGGGTCTCACGGTGAAGGCCGGTCTGTGAACCGTGAACTGCCAACTGTGAACCCGTCCTGGGGCGTGCGGCTATGAACCGTGAACCGTCAACCGTGAACCAGTCGGATGGCGCTACGCGCGTCGCCCAGTGGATGGCCGAGCGGGGCATCGCCGGGGAGCTGATCCGTCCAGGTGAGCCGACTCCAACGGTCGAGACGGCTGCGGTCGCCCTCGGGGTAAGGCCCGAGCAAGTAGTAAAATCCCTCCTCTTTCTAGTCGACGGGGAACCCTATCTGGTGATCGTGCGGGGCACCGCCCGGGTGAACACAAAAAAGCTTCTCAATGGAGTCGGGGGGAAGAAGGCCCGCATCGCGACCCGTGAGGAGGTCGAGGATATGACCGGGTTTCCTGTGGGCGGGACACCTCCGTTCGGCCATCGACGACCGCTGCCGGTCCTCATCGATCCGGGAGTTCTTGGGATGGACGAGATCTATGCCGGTGGGGGAAGTACCGACGTCATGCTACGCCTCCGGGCTGCCGACATCCTCCACGCCACCAGCGGCCGCATTCTCGACCTGACCTAAGATGTCCGTTTTGCCACCCTGCTCATTCCTGACCCCTGCTCCGGTCGGCGGCACCCCGCCCTTCGGCCACCGGCAGTTCGTGCGAGTCCCTCTTTTCTAGTGCGCTTCAAGTGTTTCTCGCCAAGCACAGAGGTGTGCGCTGTGAAGTGGAGGCCAGCTGGGTTTCTCGTCCGTACTCGAGACAATATAAAATTGCGAATGTCTGACCCTAAAACTGCCCAAGACTGCAATTAACTTGTACTAAGAGGGGAGCCATTTTCTGTCAATCACCCTTTGTAGAAGGAGAGTTGAACCTCCAGGCCACGATTCAGTCGGGCGGCGTTCCTTCGAGAAGGGTGACGGGTTCGGTGGGGGAGGTATGGGAGAAAAGGTCGAGGGTCTGAAGTAGCGTGCTTCGCGGATGTGATAAAGATCGAGAGCCCTAATTCTTGCCGGTTCCTTTCTGAATGATATCGATCGCTTCCTGCAACGTTTCCCTCAAGTCAAAAACCTCCAAGCCGTATTTTTGCTTCAGCGTTTTCTCGCGAGAAGCGTCGTTCAGCTCTTTCTCCAGCTTGGTTTTGTAGTCGCTTGAATCCTCAAATGCCTTCCTGAGGGTCGGGATGATCGACGGTTCACCGGTTTGTCCGAGCGCATATATCGCGCAGGCCCTCACGGCGAAATTGTCATCGTTCAGCCTCTCGCCCAAGATCTCTTTTGAACCGGTGTCCTTGATATTACCGAGATGCAACACTGCTTCCTGGCGGATCTTGGGGTCTTGATCGGTGGCCATGTCGCGGAGCTTCAGAAGACCCTTTTCCTGACCAAGGATGGCCAATGCCCTGGCCGTCAAGACGACGGTGAGCTTTTCGCGTTCCCTCAAGAGATCCCCTAGTCGCTCCCCGATGTTCTGAGCATCTCCTCTTTTGCCTATTGCTACCATGGAATTGGAGGCTTCCCATCTGACAAGGAAATGCTCATTGGTCCTGCTCAGAAGCTGAATCAACACAGGGATGGTAATTTCATCGTTCTTGACTAACCCTAGGGCATGGGCGACGGCTATTCTTACCTCCGCAGCGGGGTCCTTCTTGTAGCCAGCGATGAAATATGCGTACCGTGGATGACCTACCTTACCGATAGTCGTTATGAGCTGAGCCTTCCATTTGCCTTCCGATACAATATCGGCCATGGGCTTCAAATGAGAAAAATCAGCCAACTGGTCAACTGCCCATAACACATCACTCCCGGAAAAAGGGTCATGCTTCCTGTCGATAAGTTCATCGCCCGGCGTGAGAACGAGAAAGCAGCCTCCACATTCAACACACCCGTGCTCGATGTTTTTTCCACTTCTGACGAGTTCCAGCAGGGGTAAGACTGCCTCTTTGGCCCTCAACTCCACGAGAGAGCGGGCGATGGTTTGCCGTATATCACCTGAGCAGTGCCGCCATTCATACTTGAGAGCCTCGATCAAGGCGGGCACTATCTCTGCCTTATATTGGGGAAATTTCGAGAGATTCTTCGCGGCGTCCCATGCATGCCTGTAGTCCGCCCCACGCAAATCTTCTAGAAGCTTTTTCACGCCGGTCATATCTTCCGCGCGAGCCATGGTGGTAAACGCCAGAAGAATCGCGAGATACACTATGCGTTGTGCCGTTCGTCCCATTGTGTGTACTCCAGGCCTCCTCTTGCTTGCCCGCCATCAGTGGCGACCGGCTACAGCCGAGGCGTGTCGCCTATCGCCCCGGCAGGGAAACCGTCCCCGGCTGGGACGGTTGTCCCGCGTTCCAGGCTCTTCAGGATTACGCGGGTGGATTCGATGTGGTGGGTGCGGAGGAAGCGGTCGAGGGGACCAACTGGTTCAGGCGGTCGCGAAATAGGATAAGTGATGGTCGTCATGCCATCCGAGTCCGTACGCGTCGAGAGTGTTCGGGTGTGGTGGGTTGCCGTATCTCGGGCTGCCACGGTCACGGTCGATTCTCAGCGGTGGTCTGGCAAATCTGGTGGATGTCGGTCCACTTATAGCCTGGGAGAAGTTTAACGGGCTGCCCTTCCACCTGTGCCGCCAGCGATTTCAGGCGCCTGATACGGTCCGCGGTGCTCGGATGCGTCGACACATATTTCAGGAATTCCGGCACCTCCATGCCTTCTTGCTGCAGTGTCTCGAAAAAGGTGATCATTCCGCTGACTTCGATCCCCGCTGCAGCGAGCATTCGCATTCCCTCTGCGTCCGCCTCCTCCTCATGATGGCGGCCATATCGCAGTACGCCAAGGACGCGTGCACCCTCCAACCCAAAGGCTGCCGGATCCCCCCCTCCTCCGGTGAGGGCGGCGAAGAGAAGCCCGGTCGATGCGTGCTGAATCACCATGCGAGTGGCATGGCGCTTCACAATGTGCTGCAGCTCGTGGGCGAGAACGCCGGCCAGCTCTTCGGCGGTTCGGGTTCGCTCGAGTAACCCCCGGAACACGACGATGAATCCCCCGGGAGCTGCAAAGGCATTCACGGTGGGGTTGTCGACCACCATCACGCGAAAGGTGTATGGGGAGTCTAGGAGCGTGCTCGTGAGAATGGTCATGATCTCCTCGATGGGACGCATCCGAACCGGATCTGTACATTGCGCCGAGGGCGGGGCCATTTGGTCGACCACGGACTGCCCCAGTTGCTCTTCCCACGAGACCGGAACACGGGTCGCGATCAGGCCAGCCATGGCCGGGATACCCCAAAAGTAGAGGACCGACGTGATCCCGATGACCGCGAAGGCGGCGACGATAGTCAGTTTGGCCCGCATCCGGCGAGAGGCGGGGTTGTGGAACCGACCCGCCAACTCCGGAGCGACCCGTTGCAGTTCGGCCAGGAATGCCGGATTTGAAACCAGGAGCACCTCCGGAATGTCGCCCCCTTTCTCCAGACGTACCTCTTCCCCCGCATAGAAGCCCTGGGTCTGGCGAATCTCTCGATACGGCCACCAGAGCCTCGCGCCGTTCTCAACACTGGCCTCGAGCCCGCTACGCATCAGGCGGATAGCTGCCCGCCAGCGCACGGCGGTCCGGCCGTCCAAATAGTATCCTTCCCAGTCGGTCTTCATCAGCGTCGGTTGATTTCCCTTCTGGCACTGGAGCCTGTCAGGCCGCAAGCCATGGTCCTGGCGAGGAGGAGCGTACCTTGAGAAAGGAGAACACAGAAGGCCGGGTCAGGTCTACCCAAAGTCGAAGCCTGTGTCGAGATCCAGGAAGCTGGCGAGCCCTTCACCGGTAGGCGAGGCAAATTGGGCTTGCTGCGCGATCTGTGTCATATCCGGGGCACCCTCGAGGGTCAAGTACCGGAAGGTAAATTGGATGTTCCGGACGACCACCCACGGCCAAGCGAGGCCCAAGGTCAGTATGAGTAAGAGAAAGTTCCCCAATGTCAACGTGAGCAGGGCGCCGCCCGTGACGGTGGAGCGAAACCGGGCATTGCCAATGCTGGTGTTTTCCCAGAAGTAGCGGTGCTTCTTGGCCTGGAACCAGAAATAGTAAAGACCCAGGGTCGGTAAGGAGAGGAGCACCGCCAGCAAATACGGACCAAAGAGATCCCGCCCCTCCCCGTCGAAATGAAATTTCTCGTTTCCGAAGTAGGAGTGGGACGTCATGAAGCCGAATTTCTGGGTTTCAAAGTACGGGTAGTATAGTCCGAAAGTTATTCCGCTCAGGAAGGACCCCTTGATGAAGAGCTTGACGAAGTCTTTGGCCGAACCCCGGAACGAGAAGCGAATGCCCCGCCACGAGGTTCGGCTCAGGCGATAGCGCCGCGCCCCCACCATGGCGAGTGGGATGGCCACAAAGGCCAAGCCGTACGCGATGAAGAATCCCACACCCTTGGCGGCCTCGCTCGCGCCGGTGAGCTCCGGTAGGATCACGAGTCCAAAGAGGGGAATAGCGAAAATCACCACGGCCTTCAGAAATCCGATGAGCAGTTCTTTGCCCGTCCCGTGGTAGGCGAACCGGTCACCTCCAAACTCGGTTTGACTCAGGATGTAGCTTCGGACCTTCACCTTCCCCCAGAAATGGTAGATTCCCAGCGTGAGGAGCGTCAGAAGCATGTTGACGATCTTGATCCCAAAGAGCGATCCCCCCTTACCGTGGAAGATGAGGAAGTTGATCGGAAGTGTCTCGGGTCCGGAATATAAGCCGTCGTCGGAGGGACCATATGGGGGACTTTCCTGTACCATAAATGGGGATGGCTCCTGAAATCGGGGTGGCTCCTGGGTCGCGTATGGGGGTCCCTCCGGTGCCATAAATGGGGGTGGCTCCTCGGTCCGGTAGATGGGGCCCCCTGGTCTCGGGGAGGGAGAGATCGGCCGCCCGACGGACGCCTGGGCGGGAGTGTGCCGCGGCACGGGCCCGTCCAGTGCCGAGTTACAAGATTTGCACGTCGGCCGGGCCATCTGCATCAATCCGCACTTTGGACACTTAACGCCGATCATGTGTGGTTGCCTCCCTGTCCCACATCCCTTTTCCCTCGGACCCTCGCGGATCTCTGCCGTCTGGCAGGTCCCGTGCAAGAATCGGTCCAGAGCCCCCACTCAAAATTCCCCGAATTCCTTGACACAAGGAAAGGGCGCCGTTTAACAGCTTGACACATGAACTTCGCCCATGCAATTTTCTGCTCAGGAGGTGAGGATATCCGATGAAGGTGAGCTTCAATTGGTTGCAGGAACTCGTGGAGATTGCCCAGAGCCCTATGGAGCTTGCCCAGCACCTCACCATGACTGGCCTTGAGGTGGAGGGGATCGAGGAAGTCCGGCCTGCCTTCAAGAAGGTGGTTGTCGGGCGCATCAGGGCCGTCCATCCCCATCCTCGGGAGGAGGGGCTGAGCCTTTGTCAGGTCGATGTGGGAGGATCGGCGGTCCCGATCGTCTGTGGTGCCCAAAATCTGTTCATCGGTGCTGCGGTGCCCGTGGCCCTGCCAGGCGCCCACCTGCCGGATGGACGGCAGATCGAAGAGGGGCTGATTCGAGGGGAGCGCTCCATGGGAATGCTCTGCTCTGAAAAAGAGTTAGGGCTTGGGGAAGATTCCACTGGAATTCTCATTCTCGATGAGGAGGCGACCCCGGGGGTTGATCTCACGCAGGCCTTGGGACTGCACGATCACCTCTTCCTGATGGCTATCACCCCCAACCGGGGGGACTGTCTTTCGCATTGGGGGATTGCGCGGGAGGTAGCCGCGGTATCGGGGGGGGACCTGTACCTCAAGGTGGCGAGGCCCCGGGAGGGTGGACTGCCGATCCGGGATCTCACCTCAGTGACCGTGGATGCAACGGACCTCTGCCCTCGATACGCCGCCCGCGTGGTCCAAGGGGTGAGTATCGGTCCCTCCCCCTTTTGGTTGAGACGGCGACTCACGCTGTCAGGACTCCGCCCCATCAACAATGTCGTGGATGCCACAAACTACGTCCTCTTGGAGATGGGCCAGCCCCTTCATGCTTTTGACCACGGGAAGCTTGAAGAGGGGCGGATTGTGGTGCGAAGGGCGGCGACAGGCGAGTATATGGTAACCCTGGATAGTCTGGAGCGCCCCCTGGATCCTGGGATGCTGGTGATAGCCGATGCGGTGAGGCCGGTCGCCATCGCCGGGGTGATGGGAGGTGCCGCGACAGAGGTTACACACGGTACCCGGAACCTCCTTTTGGAGAGTGCACTGTTTCAGCCGTTAAGCATCCGTAGAACCGCCAGGGCCTTGGGCCTCAGTACCGAGTCTTCTTATCGGTTCGAGCGGGGGGTTGATCCGGAGGGGATTGTCCGTGCGCTGGACCGGGTGGCCCGGCTCATCGTGGAGCTCGCCGGGGGACAGGTGGCCCGGGGCGTCATCGACCTCCAGGTGAAACGACCGAGGCCTGCGCCTCTCTTAGTTCGAGTCGATCGAGTCCGGCAAATCTTGGGTACCTCCGTCCGTGAGGCGGAAATAAGTCGGCTGCTGAAGCGGGTCCAGTGCCGGGTAAGACGACGTGGACCAAAAGTCCTCGCGGTCTTGGCTCCGACCCACCGACTCGATCTCTGCCGCGAGATCGACATGATCGAAGAAGTGGCCCGTTTGAAAGGCATTGATCAGCTTCCAACGACTTTGCCTGCGGGCCAAATCCAACCAGGGGAGGTGACCCCATTCTCGGGCATCGAACGACAGATTCGGCGACTCCTCAGTGCCTGGGGCTTCCAAGAGACGGTCAATTTTGGCTTTACACGTGAAGAGGTTTTTGATAAATTGTGCTTGCCTACAGGGGACTTCCGGCGCCATCTGGTGCGTATTCGAAATCCCCTGGGAGGTGACGCAGTCTTACGGAGTCTCATTCTCCCCTCTCTTGTTGAAAACCTCGTTTTGAACGAGAGCCGGGGGAGTCGAGACGTACAGATCTTTGAAATCGCTCGGATCTTTCGATCCCGACCCGGGACGGCCGGAAACGTTGAAGGGCGGGCAGTCGGGATCCTTGCCGGTGGGGATCGGTTCCCCGCCTGGTGGGACGCACAAGGTGGAGGCGTTGACTTCTACGATCTGAAGGGGGTCCTAAAGGCTCTTGAGAGGCTCGTTGGGTTCTCCATTGCTCTTAGGGCGGGGACGGACATTCCGTATCTGCATCCTGGCCGGCAGGCAGAGATTGTCCTCGGGGACGAGGTGTTAGGGTGGATCGGTGAGCTCCATCCAGAGGTGGTCCGGACCTTCGATCTCAAAACAGGTGGCGTAGCCATGGAGATTGATCTGGACCTCCTCGACCGGCATCGGAGACCTCCCGAGAGATATAGGCCCTTGCCCAGGTATCCTGCAGTCTTTCGGGACATGGCAGTGGTTGTCTCGGAAAGAACGCCGGCCGCAGACGTAGAGGCAGCCATCTTTCGGACGGGGGGGGCGCTCGTGGAGGCGGTGGACATCTTCGATGTGTACCGGGGAAAGCCAGTTCCTGAGGGGAAAAAGAGCTTAGCCTTTTCGATCCAGTACCGTTCGGCGGACCGGACCCTCACCGATGAGGAAGTGGCCGCGATTCACGGGAGGATCCTGGAGACCTTAGAGAGAGATCTAGGGGGTGTCTTGCGATGATTCTCGACCGGCTTCAGGACCTAGAAGGGAAGGTCCGGGAAGTAGTGTCTTTGCTCCGGCAGTGTGAATCGGAAAAGAAAGCCCTCGAGAGTCGTGTAGAAACCATGGAAGAGGAGCTCAAGCGGGCGCAGACCGAAAAGACGACTTTAAAAAAGACCATAGAGCGCCTCGAGACCGAGCGCCAAGAGATCCGAGGTCGGGTGGATGAGCTTCTCGGAGAGGTCTCCCGGGTGGAGGCCGCATTGCAAGAGCGGCGATAATGGGTCAGGGTGATCTCGTGCACGTAGAAATTTTTGGTGAGCGCTACACCCTCCGGGGGCTCGGGGGGGAGGATTCGGCGTACACCCAACGCGTTGCTCGCTATGTTGATCAGCAGATCCACGAAGTGGCGGGCGGGACGGCTGTCATTTCGGTCAAGATGGCGGTCCTTGCCTCTCTGAATATTGCGGACGCTTATCTGAAGTTAGAGGAGCGGATAAAGAAGGAGGAGACCGCAGCGGCGGCGAAGGTTCAAGAGCTGGAAGCGGAGCTGGATGGAGTGATCACACGGAAGCCCTCACCTGGAGGGCCTAAAAAATGACGGCCGAGACCCCCTGCCGTGTTCGTGATGGGGTAGGTTTCCTTGAGCCAACAGAGGAAAAACGGGAGCCCTCACAGTTGCGCGGTGTGCACGCCCTGAGCTTGTCGAAGGGAAGCCTGAAGCGCATGCGGGGCACCCACCTGCAACGGCAGGTTCATGAGGAAACCCTCACACGGCACCGAGGTGGGGGGTTTTTGCTTTCCCGCTTTCCCGCTGCCCTCCCTGCCCCTGTTCCCCCTCTGGTTTGACCGACCAACAAGGGGTTCTCTTCTCCTTCCCGCCCACGGTGTTCGAACCTAGCCTATGACTTCAAAAGTTGCAGTGCGCACGGAGATGCGTCGGCTGCGGCAAGGACTTGCCCCGTCCGACCGTGAGGAGCGGAGCTCTCGGATTACAAACCAGCTCTGGAAAGGGGGGGTATTTGCGCGCGCGCGCCGTGTGCTCTTTTACGCCGCTGCGGGAGATGAGGTGGAGACACTCCCTCTCCTTGAGCGATGGGTCGAGGAAGGACGCAAGGTCATTCTTCCGCGGGTGGAAGGTGAAGTGATGCCTCTGGTGGAGGTGGACGACCTCACAGACCTCGCTCCAGGGTACCGGGGGCTCCTCGAACCGAGACGTGACAGGGGACGTGTGGTCTCATGGGAAGCAATAGAGGTCGCCTTGGTGCCGGGGTTGGCTTTTGATCTTCAGGGCAATCGGTTAGGCCGGGGGGGCGGGCACTACGACCGGACCCTCGCGCGCCTGCCGAAAGCCCTCAAGATCGGTCTTGCGTTTGATTTTCAGGTGGTGGAACGTCTTCCCGTGGAGGCCCGCGACATTCCGGTCGATCTCGTGGTCACTGAGACCCGGATGATCGAACCAGGGAGGGCAAAATAGGGTCCCCCGGTGGACCCCGCATGAGGAGGTAGGAGAACCGTGGAGATCACGGGCGTGAACTTGCTGGTTCTGATCGGTGTGGCAATTGTCTCGGCCGCCTTAGGCTGTGTGGGCTGGAGCTTGCTGGCACGCCGCCGAGTCGTCGGGGCCGAGGAGCGGGCCCGAGCGATCTTGGCGGATGCCGGGAAAGAGGGCGAGCGAAGGCGGAAAGAAGCAGAACTCGAGGTGAAGGACATGATCTTCCGGGCCAAGGCGGACTTGGAAAATGAGGCCCGGGAGCGTCGCAACGAACTCCAGGGCTTGGAACGGAGGCTCATGCAGCGGGAGGAGTCGTTGGAGCGGAAGCTGGATCTTTTGGATCGTCGGGAACAACATATCAGTGAGAAAGATGCAGAACTCAATCGCCGTGAGGAAGGGGTCCGGGAGAGCGAAAGCAAGTACCAAGCGCTGCTGGCCGAGGAGCGGCGGAATCTCGAACGAATTTCGGGGATGAGCGCGGAGGAGGCCAAGCGGGTCCTGATGCGGCATATGGAAAGTGAGGCCCAGCTGGAAGCCATGGCCACCATCAGGCGTATCGAGGATGAGGCAAAGGAGACGGCAGACCGAAAGGGCAAAGAGATCTTGGCCATCGCTATCGACCGGTGTGCTTCCGACTTCGTCGCCGAGGCCACAGTTTCAGTGGTAGATTTGCCCAGTGATGATATGAAGGGGCGAATCATTGGCCGGGAGGGGCGTAATATCCGAGCCTTCGAGAAGGCCACCGGGATTGATGTCATCGTGGACGATACGCCCGAGGCGGTGATCCTTTCGGGCTTCGACTCGGTCCGGCGAGAGGTTGCCCGGATTGCCATGGAGCGCCTCATCGCCGATGGCCGCATCCACCCAGCGAGGATTGAAGAGGTAGTGGAGAAGGTCAAAAAGGAGATTGATGAGAAGATTCGGGAGGCGGGTGAGCAGGCGACATTTGAGATAGGGGTCACGGGACTCCACTCGGAGTTGATCCGACTCATCGGCCGCCTGCAGTTCCGGACAAGCTACTCCCAGAACCAGCTTCACCACACAAGGGAGGTGGCTCAGTTGGCAGCCATGATTGCCACCGAGATGAGAATGGATCCCACCTTGGTCAAGCGGGCTGCGCTTCTGCACGATATTGGCAAATCGGTGGACGGCTACCATGAGGGGACCCATACACAGATTGCTGCGGACTTCGCCAAAAAGTACGGGGAACATCCCCACGTGGTGAATGCCATCGCCGCCCATCACGAGGATGAGGAACCGAACTGCCTCGAGGCCATCATCCTCCAGGCCGCGGATTCCCTCTCGGCGGCCCGACCTGGGGCCCGTCGAGAGATCTTGGAGTCCTACGTCAAGCGATTGGAAAAACTGGAAAAGATCGCCGACTCCTTTAAGGGTGTCTCCAAGTCTTATGCGATTCAGGCCGGGCGGGAGATTCGGATCATCGTGGAAAGCGGCCAGGTCTCGGATGCCGATGCCCAGCAGATGGCCCGGGACATCGCCAAGCGAATTGAGCAGGAGTTGGAGTACCCTGGCCACGTGAAGGTCACGGTCATCCGGGAGACCCGATCCGTCGAGTACGCAAAATGAGGTGGACTGGGGTCTGAGGTCTGCGTGAAAGTCCTCTTCGTTGGCGACATCGTCGGGAAACCGGGGCGGCACGCTGTGAAAGCCCTGCTGCCGAGCGTTCGGCAAGAGTACGAGACTGTACTGACAATTGCCAACGCCGAAAATGCAGCGGGTGGCTTCGGTATCACCCCGTCGGTGGCGGAGGAGCTCTTTCGGGCAGGCATCGATCTCTTGACCTCAGGCAACCATGTCTGGGACAAGAAAGAGGCGGAGCTTTATATCGTCGCCGAGCAGCGCCTCCTCCGTCCTGCGAACTATCCGGAGCACACCCCTGGTTCTGGGGTAACACTCTGGGAGCGGGGAGGGAGTCGCGTCGGGGTGTTGAATCTGCAGGGCAGAGTGTTTATGCCCTCAATCGACTGCCCCTTTAGGGTTGCAGAGGAGAAGATCGCCCTTCTCAAGCAGGCGACCGACCTCATCATCATCGATTTTCATGCGGAGGCCACCTCAGAAAAACAGGCCTTCGCCCGCTACGTCGACGGGCGAGTCTCGGCCGTGGTGGGAACTCACACCCACGTCCAGACCGCCGATGAGCAGATCCTTCCTGCTGGCACCGCGTTCATTTCCGATGTGGGTATGACCGGAGCCAGCGATTCCGTCATTGGGATGGAGTCATCCGATGTCATCCGTCGCTTCCTGACCCAGGTACCCTCAAAATTCCAAGTGGCGAAGGGAACCCCGATCCTCTCGGCTGTGGTCTTGGATCTGGACGAAGAAAGCGGAAAGGCCAAATCCATCATCCGTCTCCAGCTTCGCGAGGAATGGGGAGGGGTGCGGTAGGGAGACCGATGCCGGCCCAGGTCGTGGACGGAAGAGGGATCGCAGCAGCGATCCGGCGTGAGGTGCGAGGAGAGGTGGAAGCCCTGGCCGCGAAACAGGGCCGACCACCAGGCCTCGCAGTCATCCTCGTGGGAGAAGATCCCGCCTCGGCAACCTATGTTCGGAATAAGGAGAAGGCTTGCGGAGAGGTGGGGATCAAATCGGTGCAGATATCTCACCCTGCAACCGTCTCCCGCGAAGAGCTTCTGGACATCCTGCATGATCTGAATACGGACGAAACGATCGATGGAATCCTGATTCAGCTCCCCCTGCCCGCCCACATCGGAGAGCGATCGATCCTAGAGGCCGTGGACCCCGCCAAGGATGTGGACGGCTTCCACCCGTCCAACCTGGGTGGTCTCCTCACCGGCCATCCCCTCTTCGTTGCCTCGACACCCTTAGGCATCATGGAGGTCCTGGACCGATTCCAGGTCGCCATCGAAGGGAGACAGGCGGTCGTGGTTGGCTGGAGTACCATCGTTGGAAAGCCAACTGCCTTCCTTCTTCTCGAGCGGAGGGCCACCGTGACGGTCTGCCAAATATGGACTCGGGACCTCGACCAGCACACTCGGCAGGCCGATATTCTCGTGGTCGCCGCGGGGAAGCCTGGCCTCGTCAAGGGAGACATGGTGAAGGAAGGGGCGGTAGTCATTGACGTCGGTATCAATCGGGTTGAGGGGAAGCTGGTCGGGGATGTGGATTTTCCTTCGGTCTACCCCAAGGCTGCTCTCATCACGCCGGTCCCTGGTGGGGTGGGTCCCCTGACTGTCGCCATGCTGCTCAAGAGCACGCTCGCCTCCTACAAGGTGAGGATCGGTCTCTCTCGGAAACCGTGAGGTCGACAGTGGGAATCTTGGAGGACTGTGCGCAGGCCAATCAGGAGTATGCTCGCACCTTCGGTGATCGGGGTCAGCTAGACAAGCATCCGGCCAAGCACCTGGTGGTGTTGGCCTGCATGGACTGTCGTCTCCAGGTTGAGGAGGTGCTCGGGCTCACACCGGGGGATGCTCACATCCTTCGAAACGGGGGCGGGATTGTCACTGACGATGTGATACGCTCTCTGATCCTCTCTTTCCGTTTCCTCGGGACGCGAGAGATTTTCGTAATCAACCACACGGAATGCGGCCTGTTGGGTCTGTACGATGATCAGCTTCGCAAGGAGCTCGCGTTGGAGACCGGGAAAGATACTGGTGGTCTAGAGTTTTACGGCTTTCGTGACCTTGAGAGCAACGTGAGGAGTCAGGTCCAAAAGATCAAGGACTCTCCCTTCCTCCCGCAAGATATCGTCGTCCATGGTCTCATCTATGACGTCAAAACGGGCCGCCTCCACGCGGTGAGATAGTGAAGGAAGAGTTAGCTTTGTTGGTGGAGGCCGAGGACTTCATCGAGGCCGACTTTATTGTCTCTCTTCTGCAGGCCTACGATATCCCGTACATGGTCAAACGTGAGAACCCTTTTGCCGTCGATGCCCGATACACGGTTGGGCCGTTAGCCAGGCATCAGATCTTTGTGAAATCAGAGGACCTGGCGCGGGCTAGAGACATCCTGGAGGCCGAACCCGATCCTCGAGATATTCCCGGAGGATGAGTTGAAATAGGGTGATCCTGCTCTCGCTGCGCTTAAGCCTTGCGCCGGCAGGGGACACCCCCTGTGTTGACGGTTACCCTTGGGGGCGGGGAAGAGCGATGGGACGCGAGGGGGACCGTGGACTGCCCTCAAAACGGGGGGGGAGCGGCAAGAAATCTTCGTCTGGCGTGAATTGTGGTTCGGTTCCCCGGATGAAATATTCCTGAATGGCATTGGGATCGTAAGGAGTAGTGGGATTCCCGGTTGCGTAATTGACATGCAACGGAACGACCCCATCGGGGACGGGAAAATATTCCACAGGTGTTCCCTGCAGGACCTCCTGCATGAAGTCCATCCAAATAGGAACGGCCAGGTGGGCACTGGTCGCGTAGGGGCCCAATGACCGCTTCGTGTCGTAGCCGACCCACACGCCAGCCACGAGTGACGGGGTCGAGCCGATGAACCAGACATCGGTCGCTTTATCGGTTGTCCCTGTCTTGGCAGCGATCGGCCTCTCGAGGGCCTTGGCGCGCTTCCCGGTGCCACGTTCGACGACCCCCTTCAAGACGTGGGTGAGGACAAAGGCGGTCTCTGGCTGGAGAACCATTTGAGGCTCCGGAAACGACTGCTCTAGAACAGTTCCCCTGCTAGAGAGGACCTTTTTAATCGCGTAGGGCTCGACCTTTTTCCCCCCGTTGATGAAGACGCCGTAGGCCGACACCATCTCCAAGAGGCTCACTTCCGAAACCCCCAAGGCCAATCCGTACTCCGGGCGCAGGTGACTCTTGATCCCGAGACGACGTGCCATCCGGGTGACCGGAGCGATCCCGATCCGTTCGATCAGCTTGACCGCGATGACATTGATGGAGTGTTCCAGGCCTTGCCGGAGGGTGACCGGACCTCGATAATGCTTATCGTAGTTTTCGGGAGTCCATTCGGCGGTTTCCCCCTCGATGGTTGTCGGGTAGCTGACCGGGCTATCTTCAAAAATGGTGGTCGGGGTGAGGCCGGTGTCGAAGGCGGTGGCATAGACGAAGGGCTTAAAGGCTGAGCCGGGCTGCCGCCTGGCCTGGGTCGCCCGGTTGAATTTGCTGCGGCGGAAGTCGTATCCGCCCACCATGGCCTTAATTGCTCCCTGGCGCGGATCGAGGACGAGGAGGGCTCCTTCGATTTCAGGTTCTGGTGCCAGAGCCACTTTGATGCGCTTCCCTTCCCGACTCAGCACGCGGACGAGGATCTGATCACCGAGTTCAACCGTCTCTGCAAGGTTGGCGAGTTTCAACTTCTTGAACTCCTCCAGGGAGACTTCGCCCTGATACTCGCCGACCGCTACCTGGAGGAGATCATCGGACCGATCCGTTACCATGGCCTCCACGGTCTCTCCGACCTTGGGTTGTTGGCGGACGGACGATTCGCCCGCGTCGGGCGAAGTCCTGAGCCGAAGGCCCTTCTCCTTTCCAAGCTCCAGGAGTCCACGCTTGATGGCGCGTTCTGCTGCTTGTTGCATCTTGAGGTTTAAAGACGTGTAAACCTTGAATCCCCTATGGTAAACAGCGTAGGTCCCATATTTCTCCTCCAGATATTGGCGGACATGTTCCACAAAATATGGGGCAACATCCTTCGCCTGGGTGAAGGAAGCCGTACTGAAGGAGAGGGCCGTAGCGGCCTCGACCTGCTCAGCCGTGATGAACCGCTCTTCAATCATGCGCTGCAGGACATGGTGCCGTCGCCTCCGGGCTCGCTCCGGATCGAAGATGGGAGAGTAGGAGTTCGGCGCCCTGGGGAGGCCGGCCAGCATGGCTGCTTCGGCAAGGTTCAGTTGGCCGACTGACTTCTTGAAGTAGGTTCGCGCGGCTGCCTCAATTCCGTAGGCCCCGTGGCCAAAGTAGATCTGGTTGAAATACAGCTCCAAGATCTGCTTCTTGGTATACTCGCGCTCGATCTTCAGGGCCAAAAGGGCCTCTTTCAGCTTCCGGGAGAGACTTTTCTCCGGGGTGAAGAAGAGCACCTTGGCCAGTTGCTGGGTAATCGTGCTCCCACCTTCGGCCAGGCAGCGGCATTTGATGTTGGACCACGTCGCCCGGGTGATGCCCACGGGGTCCAGGCCGTAATGCTCATAGAAGCGGCTATCTTCCACGGCAATCAGGGCCTCCTGGAGGAACCGAGGAATGTTGGCCAGGGGGACGAGAATTCGCCTCTGTTCGTAAAAGGAAGCGAAAGGCTTCCCCTGATCGTCGTAGAGGGTGGTGACGAGACTCGGTTGGTACTCCTCCAGGATGTCAAGCGGTGGAAGATCCTGAACGTAGGCAGCCACGACTCCCCCGAGGGCC
>JABAOH010134238.1_pt1 | contig 49495 bp, 53 predicted proteins | sample 7062181 | NCBI WGS metagenome assembly JABAOH01 (sample SAMN14538630, study PRJNA623070) | marine sediment metagenome | biome: marine biome [ENVO:00000428]; feature: marine pelagic biome [ENVO:01000023]; material: deep marine sediment [ENVO:00002113]; isolation source: pool of 5 deep marine... | reverse complement strand
ACCACCACCGCCGCGCCAACCACCACCGCCGCGCCAACCACCACCGCCGCGCCAACCACCACGGCCGCGCCAACCACCACGGCCGCGCCAACCACCACCGCTCCCACCGACGACACCGCTCTGGTCGCCGGACAGCAAACCGAAGATGGGGGCAGCAACGGCCTGATCATCGGCATCCTCATCGGCCTCGTCGCCGCGGCGGCCCTCGCCTTCGCCTGGACTCTGGGCCGCAGGCAAGCGGCCGCCCCGGACCTCTACCAGCCTCCGCCGCCCCCGACCGATTGGGACGAACCCGGTCCGAGCTAAACGACCTCGTCTACTCCGCAGGCACGATCCCGATGATGCCGTGGAACCAGATCCTCTCGCCGGTGAACAAGCGAGCCTCCGAGTCCCAGGGAAAGAAGATCACCACCGTGAACCCCACCTCTTTCCCCGTCGGTTCCCAACCGAGCCACTCGCCCTGGTGGGTAGCCGTCACGTCCGCCATCTCGAATACTCCCTGGGGTCCGATGACGATGTCGGTCAGCGCGAAATCGACGTCGGGCATCGCCGTGAGCAGATCGGTGTAGAACCGAGTCGCTCCGGCATGGCCCTCCCACCGATGCCCGGTCTGAATCATCTCGTACACACAGTCGTCGGTGAGGGTCGACATGAGCCCACCGATGTCGCGCTCGTCTTCGGCAATCGAGTGCTTCTTCCACAGCGCTCGGATGGCTTCGTACTCGTCGGCATCGAACGGCATGCGAAGCTTGGCCAAGATCTGATCTCGAGACATGGAGGGCCCCCTGCTTAGCGGTTATCGGGCGACAATTGTCCTTTGATTCGCGAACTTTGCGGAACCCGGTTGATGTCTTCCCCAATCCTCCCGTACTCGGCTCGCTACCGAGCCCCAATGGAGGCTCCAACACGGTTCAGGGGATTCCCCGATCCACGGTCGGCTTCCTGTTTGAGAGTCTTCGACTGCCCGACACGACAGGGAGGTGGCAATGTCGGGAGTCATGAACGATCTCGGTTCGGCAGTCATGTTTGGCGGCCTCGTGTTCGCCGCGATGCTGATCTTGCGGCTGCCGGCTATCGCGCTGGCAAAGAGGAGGAAGGTCTCGCAGCAGAGACTGCTTTCCGCCCCCCTCATCGTGCTGTCACTTCTCGTGGGCGTGACCACGTTTGTCTCGGCCCGGAGCTACCGCGCCTGTGATCTGGGCCCGGATACCTGCGCCTGGGCGAACCTGTCATGGGCCATGGGGATCCCTCTCCTGATCATCATCTACGGTGTCTCTGCTCTCATTTGGGCATGGATGGCACCGAGTGAGAAGCCATCCGAACCCGCGGTTCCGACTCAACCACAGTGACCACGATGACCGGCAGCACGCCTCACCTCACCGGTCAGAGCCGGTACCGTCTTCGCCGCCGCGCAGATGAGGGGGCCTGCCGTCCTCGCCGTCCCTGTGCTCGTCGCATGTGGCGGCCTAGGGACAGTTGACGAATGCTCGCAACTGAAGCCCTGGAAGTGTGGTTGAAGCGACACAAAAAGGAGACGCCAGATGACCGGGACCCTCGAAAGAGGCCTCGTGGTGGGAATCGTGCTCACTCTGACGCTGGCAGCCTGCGGCGGTGGAGTGTCCAACGAAGAACGGTTCTGTGAGATCGACAGCGAGATGACCGAGATCGGCGACTTCCTCCACCCCGACCCAGATGAGGCGCGTCGGGCATCACTTCGGGTGCGGGAACTGCTGGCCGAAGCCGTTCAAGTCGCCCCCGAAGCGATCGACTCATCAGTCCAGGTGGTGGCCGATGGGCTCAACCTCCTGATCGACCTGCTCGAGGACGCCGACTTCCACGAGGAGAACATGGACTCCAATCAGGTGTTGGAGGCGATCTCCGTCAACACCTTCGCCGCAGCCAGTGAGACGCTGGACCGCTGGACCGACGTCAACTGCTCCGCCTGACCGAGGGTCAACGCGCCGCGGCGAGCGAGAACTGGACGGCCGCCAGGATCAGGTTTCCCACGGTGCCCCCAGGGCTCGAGGCCAGCGCCGCGCCTACCGCGAAGACGCCGCCCACGATCAACGCCGCCTTCACCAGGTCGCCCCGCGTCAGGACCAGCACACCCACTGCTATCTGAAAGGCAATGAGTAGCCCCGTGAAGAGACGGCCGTTCGGCATGATCACATCGCGGATCAAGGATTCGGCCGGGGGCAACCAGGCCCCGTCGGCGAAGCTGCCGTAGAACTCGTCTGTGTGGCCGAGCGTCCAGAACGAGTTGAAACCGGCCCCGACCAAGAAGATCACCCCCATCGCGATCTCACCGAAAGTGCGTAGTCCGGTCATCCGCGTGCTGTGACGTCAGAATCTAATGCGGACGAACGACCGCCACGCCGCTGCAGCATCCGGCGCCGATCCCGGGCCCTCCTTGGGCCGATATCGTCTCTGCCGACGTGACAGATCACGACCACCTCACCGAGGTCCGCAGTGGGCTTGCCGGCTTGGCGGACAGGTTGCGCAATGCACTGCGCCACGATCACTCGCACGAGCCGCCCTTGGCCGATACCGGAGCCGCCGGTGTGCGCGCCTCCAAGGTCTCGCTGGTCGGCCTTGGAATCACCGCCGCGCTGCAGGCCGTCCTCGTGGTGTTCACGGGCTCGGTCGCGCTGCTGTCGGACACCATCCACAACCTCACCGACGCCCTTACTGCGGTGCCGCTGTGGATAGCGTTCGCAGTGGGCCGCCGTCGCGATTCGAAGCGATTCACTTTCGGGCTGGGCCGCGCCGAAGACCTCGCCGGCCTGATCATCGTCGCCGCCATCGCGGCCTCCGCCGGCGGCGTGGCCTGGGAGTCCATGCGCCGACTCTTGGACCCCAGGGCGCTCGACCACATCCCCTGGGTCATCGCCGCCGGCTTCATCGGCGCCATCGGCAACGAACTCGTCGCCGAGTACCGCATCCGCGTCGGTCGCAGGATCTCGTCCGAAGCTCTCATAGCCGACGGCCGCCACGCCCGTGCGGACGCCCTCACCTCTCTCGCCGTCGTGGCGGCCGGCGTTGGCGCGGCTCTAGAACTCGACTGGGTCGACCCGGCGGCAGGGCTCGTTGTCGCCGGGATGATCCTCGTCCTGCTGCGACGTTCCGCCGCGACGGTGTTCGGTCGGGTGCTCGACGCGGTCGACCCCGGCCTCGTCGACAGAACGGAGAAGACCGCTGCTGCGGTCCCGGGCGTCGCGTCAGTCGAAGGCGTCCGCATGCGTTGGCAGGGACATCGCTTGCTGATCACGCTGGTGGCCGCAGTGGACCCCGATTTGTCGGTTCGGGATGGACATCGGATCTCTCAAGCCATCACTCACGACGTGATGCACGCCTTCTCCTGCACCACCGAGGTCCTGGTGCACATCGACCCCAGTGGGGAGGACGATGCCCACCAACCCACCGCGCACCATCGCTGAGCCGATGAGAACATCCGACGCCCTGTGAGATCATGTCGTCGTGGCCGGCTACGTCATGATCGGTGTGTTCCTCGGGGTTCCGCTGTTGATCGCCTGGGCGCTCAACTCGCGTTGGGCCGCTGAACGCGGCTGGGTATACAACAAACACAACCCGAGGCCCCGCGGTCAAGGCACGCTGGGCATGCTCGAAGAGATCTACCAGCCGTCGATCCGCCACGTCATCGATGAGCGCTCCTCGCAGAGAGCCCGAGGCTCTCAGGACGAGTCGGGCGACAAGCCCGATCCGGGAGAGACTTCAGACCAACGGTCCGGGATCGACGGCCGGTAACCATCGCACTCCCGCGCAACGGCCCCTCTCATGGGAAGATTGGGCGCAACCGTTTCAGCCGACCCGGAGGCGAACATGGGTAACAAGGACAAGGCCCGTCGGACCGCCAGGAAGGCGCCCGCCCGGGACCTCAAAGAGAAGCGCGCTGCCAAACGCGCCAAGCGGCAGGCCGGCAAGCAGGGCGGGATTCCCGCTCCCTGACCAAGGCCCGTAGCCGCGCGCGACGAGTGGTAGAGCGCGCGGCACGTCGCGATGAGCGACGGGAGAAACCCGCGCTACCAGAGACGTAAGGGGGCTTTGGTCTCCGACTCGTGCCTCTCGGCCTCCCACTCCTCCCGAGAGTCACCAGCGCCTGGAATGGAGAAGAGCAATCCGAAGGCGAGGAAGAGGAGAACCACCGACCAGTTGCCGACAATCGCGGCCACAGCAGCTCCGAGGCCGACGAAGAACGCAGTGGTCACCGCCCCACCGACCCAAGGTCCCACCGATTTCCTCATGGCGACAGCATTAGGCACCAAGCTGACCCGCTCATAGGGGACAACGACCCCTCGGGGCCGATTGCACGCATTCTCGGGCTTGTGCAGCTCCCCGGGTCCGATCGCCCGCCGTTCGATCGCGCGCCGAGGATCAGCGAGGCAATCGCCTTGCCCTGATCGTCGATCACTAGTCGCTAGTCGCTGATCGCCAGGAGTCGCCGACGACTCAGGAGTCTCGGGCGGGTCAGATCTTCCGCATCCGATCGACACTGAGGCCCCACCTCCACGAGCTCCATTCGGGAGGCTCGAAGCCCAGCGAGGTCAGGATCGTGCAGATCTGGCTGCGATGGTCGGTGCTGTGGTGGAACGCCTGGATCAAGACCACCGTCGCCTCGACGTCGTACTGCGAGGAGGAACCAACACGGAGGGTGCGGTCCGGATCATCATCGGTCGCCGAGCCGAGTGCAACGGCGGCGGCAGACACCATTTCGGTCAACGCATCGAAACCCGGCCAGGGGTCTTCGGAGTGAAGCCGCGGCGAAGGTTCATGGCCCAGACTCGCCGCGTAGGACCCCTCCGAGGAGACGATGTGGTGGAAGGTGTCTCGGATCGACCCGTAGGTGCCGGGGACGGTGGCGTCGAGTTGCTCGTCGTCGAGACCCCGACACGCCTCGATCAAGACCAGGCTGGCCCACTCGTTCTGTTTGAAGAAGTCAGCAGCGAGACTCATCGTCGAAGGCAGGTTAAGACACCGACCGGGTCAGCGGCGCGCCCCATGCGAGCCCCCGGCGATCGCCATGATCCCGAACATGAACCCGAAGTCGTACCAATTCCCGTTGTTGTGGACGTCGTAGACGTTCACAGTGTCGCTGAACAGCGAGATCACGAAAGTGATCGGTGCTATGGCTCCGTGCCACAGGCCAACCCAGAACCCAGCGACGTCGCCTTCCACGTCGACCATCCCCACCTCCGGATTCGCCCCGGCGGCACAGGCGGCGAGTAGCAGCATCATCCCCGCCAGAGCCAACAACGCGCCCGGCCTCCCCAGGCCGACGCGCCCGGACTGGGAAGCACCGGTGTTCGACGGCATGCGTTCCTCCCTCATCATCCGGTTCAACCCTACGAGACGGGATCCACCGGCAAGGGCTCTCCGGCACCTCGTTAGTGTCTCCGCCGATGGCCGACCTACGCGCCGCCGCCGAGGAGCTTCTCCCTGAAACGGTCGACCTGAGGCGCAATCTGCACCGTCATCCCGAGATCGGTAACGACATCCCCATCACCCGAGGGATAGTCCTGGACGCTCTCGAAAGGCTGCCGCTCGAACTGAACCTCCACGAGACGACCAGCGGCGTGGCCGCGGTCCTGCGAGGAGGGCAACCCGGGGAGACGGTGCTGCTGCGCGGGGACATGGACGCACTCGCGATGCCGGAGGAGACCGGACTCGACTTCGCCTCAGAGCACGACGGGTTCATGCACGCATGCGGCCACGACCTGCACACCGCCATGCTCGTGGGCGCCGCCAAGCTGCTGTCGTCGATGCAGGGGGACATCGCCGGCAACGTCGTGTTCATGTTCCAGCCCGGTGAAGAAGGGCACGGCGGGGCGAAGTTCATGTTGGAGGAGGGGCTGCTGGACTCCTCGGGCGATACGCCCACGGGCGCATTCGCCATCCACGTCACTTCCTGGTTCGCCAGCGGGACGGTCAACCTTCGGCCGGGCCCGGCGATGGCCTCGTCGGACGAAGTGCGGGTCTCGGTCAAAGGCCGGGGTGGCCACGCCTCGTCTCCCTTCGCCGCGGTGGACCCGATCCCGATTGCCGCCGAGATCGTGATGGCCGTGGAAACGGCCATCACCCGCCGCATCAACGTCTTCGACCCCGGCGTCATCACCTTCGGGTCGCTCCAGGCGGGGACCACCAACAACGTGATCCCCGAGGAAGCGCGGCTGATGGGCACAATCAGGGCGTTCTCCGAAGAGACACGGGCAGAGCTGCACGCAATCGTGGAGCGCATCGCCACCAACGTGGCGGCGGCGCACACCGCCCAAGCCACATGCGAAATAAGGCCCGGGTACCCGGTCGGGATCAACGACCCCGATTTCACGGCCTTCGTCACCGAGGCCGCAGGCGACCTGTTCGGTGAGGAGCGCGTCGCGCCGGTCGAGTCACCGATGATGGGCGCTGAGGACTGGAGCTACGTGATGAACGACGTGCCCGGAGCGATGGCCTTTCTCGGTGCTTGCCCGCCCGACCTCATCCCCGGCGAGGCGCCGATGAACCACTCCAATCGCGTGGTCTTCGACGAGGAGGCCATGGCGACCGGGGTGGCCCTGTATGCCGGCGTCGCTCTGAGACACCTCAGTCGGTAGCGGATCCTCCCGGCACCTATGAGGCGACCGGATCTCGTTCGAATACGAGGAACTCGGTCGTCCCCAATACGGACTGGGACGTGTGAAAGCGCTGTGTCTCGATAAAGCCATTGGCGATCCACACCTTCACGGCCCGCTGGTTGGTGGCCGCGATCGAGACGCGAAGCGTCTGCGGTTCGAAAGCACCCACGGCGAAGGCGACGATGGTCGCGACGAAGTCGGTCCCGTACCCGCGACCGGTGAGGGCCGGCTTGAGCGCAGTGCCGATGTCGAGCCCCGGCTTCGAGTAGTCACCTCCGGGGACTCGAGCATCCTGTCCAAACGTGCAATACCCGGCCAATCCGTCTTCGGCTTCCACAACATGGCATTGCGTCGCGGTCGAGGTGAAGTACTCGACCGCCTCGTCCAGGCTCTGGGTGAGGTTGTAGACGTCGTACGGCGGCTCGTACTGCCAGCCGACGAACTCGGCCACATCGGCGGGCGCGGCGGGACGAACCAAAGTGAACATCGGGCAAGGTTACGGGCGTGACTCTGCCCTACGCGTCGGTTTGCCGGCCGGGATCGAACGCTTGCCCGGCGGCCTCCCACGGATTAGGACGGTCAGGATCGAGTTCATCGTCGACGATCAGATGATCTGGTGCCTCGTCGGTCGTCGCCAGGAACTCATCGCGCTGTTCTGGGTCGAGACCTTCCAGCATCTTGTCGAGCCCGTCCAAATACGTGCGACGAATCGCTATATCCGGTAGCCGGGCGTTGGGATCACGACGGTGTCCGCGACGCGCTGTATAGGCGACGGCGTTGCCTCCTTCGACCTGAACCCCCTCGAGCGACCTCGTGACAGGCGTGGCCTCATAGATCCACTCGCGAGCATTCATTGCCGCTAGTTGAGGATCGTCCAGGACGATCACGACACAGTTGATCGCCCTCCCAGGCTGGGGAGCGATATCCAAGTAACCGATCAGCGGGGGGTAGACGCGACTCCCATCCTTTTCAAAGTAGAAAGCCTCGTTGGGCATCGTGGCGCCCCAAGTCCGGCTCCAACCCTTCAAACGGCACCGGACGAATGGACCGCCGTAAGTTGCCCCGAGGGTGCGGTCTACGGTGTCACGCGCCAACAAGAGGCCATAGCCAATGACTGCGGTCTCGCCCGCGCCGACGCGGATTGCAGGAACCGCCAAACTGCCCTCCTCCTGCAACGGACCCTACGCCCTCACCACACTCCAGGGACCAGCCTCCAGCGCCTGATCTGGCAGAACTCGATGTACTCGGGGTTACCGGCAAGGTGCCTCTCCTCGAACCAAATGCGGACGATCTGGAAGCCGAGTGCGGCAGAGATGGCCGCCACGTTGCCCGCAGAGGGGTGGCTGACGACGAATCCGACGTCGGCGACCAGGTAGGCGGCGTATATCGGATGCCGCACCAGCCGGTAGGCCCCGCCGGTTTTGATGCCTCGGTCGGCGGCCACGATCCCAAAGGAGCGCCCCAGGGAGAGCACCGCAACCACCTGCAGCGCCAGTCCCCCCGCCTGAAGGATCTGCCCGACGAGCAGGTCGGGTCCCGTGGCAGTTGGTCGCAGGAATAGAGGGAGCACCGTCCCCGCCCAGCCGGCGGCGAACGCCACCACTCGGCGATCGACGGAGGCCACGTCCCGGCGGAAGATCGCCAACACCACCACCGTGGATTGAAAGACCACCAGCAGTAGGACACTGAGGCGCGGCTCGTCGAGGAACGCGCCGATGTTGGCGACGAGGAACACCACGAACAGCGTGGCCAGGCCGGTGTTGGAGAGGATGAATCGCCAACGGAGCAGGCGAGCGCGCGGGCGGGTTGCCGTCTGCATGCCCATCCTTCGGCGCTTTGCGCTCAAAGCTTCAGCGCGAGGAGCAACAGCCACGTGTCCCTACCCGCTCACTCCGCTCTCGTTAGGCGGGCGACTAGCGACTAGCGACTAGCGACTGGAGTTTGCAGATTGCGAATTGCGAATAGCGATCAGCGACTGGAGTTTGCAGATTGCGAATTGCGAATAGCGATCGGCGACTGGCGGCCACTTGCTACTGGCTACTGGCTACTGATCACGGACGCATCGGGGTGCGGCGCTCGTCGAACCAGTGCGCGTTGTGGACGAAGCGCCGCACTGTGAACGGCTGCGCCGCCTCCTCGCGGCTCGGTGGGAACACGACCAATGTCGCCAACGCCCCGACGAGGGCGGCGCCCCCGCTGATGGCGAATGCCATGGGGAAGTTGCCGACGTCTCCGAGCCAACCGCCAACGATGGGAAAGACGATCCCCCCGGCCCCATATGCGAGGAAGACCCACGGGTAGTTGCGGCCCACCGCGTTGGTGCCGAATTCGTCAGAAGTCAACGCAGGGAACAGGGCGAAGTTGCCGCCGAAGTTGAACCCGATCAGCGTCGCTCCCAGGTAGAGCATCCACTCGCTCCCCGCCATCGGGATGAACAAGAAGAGCAGCACACCTTGCGAGGCGGCCATGATGACCACCGAGTTCTTGCGGCCGAGGCGGTCGCTCAGCGCGCCCCAGGCGAGCCGGCCGGCCCCGTTGGCCAGCGAAAAGAAGACGGCCATCGCCGTGCCGGCGATCGCATCCGCCCGATCGAGGGAGATCCCGTTGTCGACGAGTGCTTCGACCGGATACAGCTTCATCAGGCCAATGGCCATGAGCCCGGCCCCGGCCGACACCGCAAACGTCAGCGAGATCAGATGGAACTGTGGCGTGCGCAGCATCTGGCGCGGGGCAAAGTCCTCGCCGCCCTCCCCGATCGAATCGGGTGGCGTGAATCCCTCGGGGAGCCATCCCTCGGGTGGCATCACCATCCAGCGGCTACCGATCAGTACCAAAGTCGCGAACGCGGCGCCGTACAGCAGGAACGTCGCGTCGATGCCGAGGCGGTCGATGAGGTTGCCCCACGAACCGGCGATCTTCACCCAGCCCAGGGCACCGAAGCCAAACCCGGCGACGGCGACACCCGTAATCATCCCCTTGCGGTCGGGAAACCACCGCATCCCGACGGCGATCGGAACCACGTAGGCGAGGCCGATGCCCGCCCCGCCGACGAGTCCGACTCCCACCAGCACCAGCCCCAGGTTGGTGCCTCCATCGAGGCCAGCGAGGGCATATCCGGCGCCCAAGGTGAGCCCGCCGGCCACCGCCAATCGGCGCGGGCCGACCGAATCGAGGCGACGACCGGCGAACACCATCACCATTGCGAACACTCCGAGACCCACGCTGAAGACGATCTGGGTCTCGACCTTGCTCCAACCCGAGTCCTTCAGCGTGGGAGTGAAAACTGACCAGGCGTAGATGGCCCCCAGGCACAGCTGGATGAGAACGGCGCCGACCACCACGGTGCCGCGGCGCAGCGGCGAAGAAGCGGGGTGCATGTCTCCCTTTCCTCGGGACGGCGCGCCGAACGTATCAATCGGGCAACGACGATTCTCAGGGCCGAAGGCAGGCTTTCCGCCGCCGCTAGACCCGAGTCTGTTGGAGGTCGGGCACCTCGGTCTCGATCGCCCGGATGCGACGGTTGTTCCAGGCGATAAAGACTGTGAACACCACGAGCACCCCGGCGAGGAAGAACATCACACCGATGCCCCGCCCCGGACCCGATCCGAACACGGTCCCCACCACCCCCGAGGCGTTGGCCATAGCCGGCTCGAACACGCGGTCCGCCATGGTCCCGGCGACGAGAAAGGCGATCGGTGAAGCGATGACCGCCGACACCTGCCGGACGGCGAACACGCGCCCTTGCAGATTGGGCGGGACCTTGGACTGCCAGATCGACTGACTGGAGCCTCCGGCGACCGGATGCGTCAGATTCAGAAGCACGATGCCGGCCACGACGATGCCGACGCTGGGACGGAGTCCCATCATCATGAGCCCGACGCCCATGGCCAGGATCGGCACGTAGACGCCGGCAATACGGTCCTTGGGGCCTCCCCACACGCTGAGGCCGAAGCTGCCTGCGAGCAATCCCAACGCGCCGACCGACACGATCACGCCGGCTGCTTGCTCTGTCGTCAGGTTCAACAGCAGCGGGACCAGCAGAACGCCCTGGAAGGCAAAGGCGAAGTTCACGACCACGAAGGAGATCATGAGGATGAGCAGGGCGCGGCGCTCCAGGACGAAGTCGAGGCCTTGTCGAGCCTCGATCAGCAGGCCGCGTACCCCCCGTCCCTTTCGCTCCGCGGGCGCCGCGGCAGGAAAGCGGACGAACAGCAGGGTGCCGACGGCGAAACCGAAGGTGAGAAAGTCGACGACGAAGAGAAGAGTCAGGCCGGACCAAACAACGACGGCGGCGGCAATGGTCGGCGCCGCGACCTGGCCGACGCTCCCAGCGAGTTGCACCAGTCCCGAGGCGCGGGCGTAATGCTTCTTGTCGACGAGGAGCGTCGTGGCGGCCGAATAGGCGGGGAACTGGAACGCTTGAAAGATCCCGCTGAAGGAGAGAGCGGCGTAGAGGTGCCAGATCTCCAGCCTGCCGGCGAGGAGGAGCAGCATGACGGCAAACGTGCCTGCAGCCGCACCGGTATCCGAAACGATCATCGCCCACCGCCGATCCCAGCGGTCGACGAGAGCCCCCGCAAAGGGAGACATGAGCAGCATGGGGAGGCGTGACGCCAACACGATCAGCGCCAACTGGGTCGTCGAACCCGTCTCCTGATACACCCAGATGGCCAGCCCGAAGGCCGTCATCGCCGACCCGAGGCTAGAGACGAGCTGCCCCACCCAGACCACCCCGAAGATACGGCCACCGGGGCTGGAGATGAAGTCGCGCAAGCCCTGCATTAGTTTCCTAGATTATTTTTCTGGTCTACTATACACTAGTAGAGTAACTTGTGGCACAATCCTCTCATGACATCCCCACCTGCCCAACCCACCTGGCGTAAGGCCGCGGCACAAACTCTGCACGCTGCACTCGTGCTCAAGTCGATGGTGGAGGAACGTCTCCACGAGGAGACGGGGATGCTCCTCGCCGACAACGAAGCACTGCTCCACATCCGCTACTGCCACGAATCGCCCCGCATGTCGGAAATCGCTCAGGGGCTGATCCTCAGTCCGGGGGGCACGACCAAGGTCATCGACCGCCTCGAGAAGATGGGCCACGTGGTTCGCTCTACCGACCCCACCGATCGCCGTGCCACGGTCGTGGAGCTCACCGACTCCGGCCGTGAAGCGATCGATCGAAACCGCAAGATCGTGGATACGGTCCTAAAGGACGCCTGGGAGGAGCACGTTGACGACACCGAGGCCAAGGTCGTCGCAGACGTGATGGAGCGGGTGCTCGAGGCCCACCACTTCAACCATCATTGAGGCCGCGGCGCCGGGCCACCAGGAGCCCAGACCTCACGAAGACTCCGGCCGTCTCGAAACGGTCGTCGGCGGCCGCGGTCCGGTTCATCCGGTCGGTAGCGGCGGAACTTGGATCCGAAAGATCGTCTATCCACGACGCCCCGGTCCCGAAGATGTTGTCGACGAGCAGCAGGCCTCCGGGCACGACCAGATCACTGGTCAACCGCCAGTAGTCGGGATAGGCCTCCTTGTCGGCGTCGACAAAGACCAGGTCCACCGACTCGGGACCCAACTCGCCGGCTAGTTCGGGGAGCACGTCCAGCGCGGGACCGCGTCGGAGTGAGATCCGATCGGCAAGTCCAAGATCGGCGAACATGGCTTCGGCGAAATCGGCGTGCCGGTCGTCGTACTCGATTGTGGTGATGACGCCCTCCGGCCGCAGGCCGCGGGTGATCCACACCGTCGAGTAGCCGCCGAGTGTCCCGATCTCCAGGGCGCGTCGACCCTCCGTCGTTCGGGCCAGGATCATCAGCAGCCGCCCGACATCTGAGCTCACGGCCCATCCGGGCAGCCCGGCTGATTCCGCTTTGGTGCGTAGACGCGCCAGCGCCTCGTCCTCGACACCGAACACCTCGCGCGCGTACGCATTGGTGGCCACCCAGCGCTGGTGGTTCATCTCCATCGACCAGAACTCTATGACCGCTCGATCTGCAAGAAAGCGTGTCACCTTTGCGGCGCGACGCGAGTCCAAACGGCGTGACCCACCCGTCCGGCAACGTCATCAAGAAGACCGCTCGCAAGGCCGGCGTCGGCGCTGCCGGCGTCGCCACGATTGCGGTCGGCGTCGCCCTCATCCCTCTTCCCGGACCCGGCACCCTGGTCGTCTTCGGCGGCCTCACGATGCTCGGATCGGAGTTCCCCAAAGCGCGGAGGCTCGCCGACCGGGGAAAGCGAGCGGCGCTGCGAGCTTTGGACGGGGCGCGGTCACGGGGTCGGCCTGGCTGATCCTCCTCCCTAACGACGAAGAACGGGACGGTCCTCGACCGTCCCGTTCTCGTTACCGGTGTTGTGACTAGTTGAGCCGAATCAGATCCTCGACTGCGAGGTCGTCCAGAGCGTTCGCCTGCAACGACCGCCACGACAACGTCCACAGTGAGTCACCGATGACCAGGGACCTCATGATCGGTGGATCCTGCTCGTCGAACTCGGGCCAGCACACCTCGAGGCGGTCGCCCTCGCCCATGATCGTGGTGAGGTCGACACCCTCATCGGCGGCCAAGGCCACTATGTCCTCGAACGGCATCGACTCGCAGGAGAGTCCGGCGGCCCCGCCGCGTTCGTCGTCGGCGCAGACCTGGACTATCAGCCCGGGCTCGGCGATGAAACCGTTGTCGATCTCGCGCAGTTCTTCTTCGGTGAGCCGGCGGCAGTCAGATGCCGCTGAAGTGCCCTTCAGTGAGTGAGACACCCTGCCGAACTCCCGAACTCCGTCGTCGGTCTTGAGCACGACTGCGCCGAAGAACTGTTCCTGCCACGACTGAATCGGCAGAACCGCGATGTCCTCCGGCGGCCACGCGAGGAAGGCCAGGTGATCCCACTCGACTTCGCTGTAACCACCCTCCATGGTCCAGGTGCCCAGTTCGCGGGGGTTGAACGGATCGCTGACGTCGAACATTGTCGCCTTGGCGCCGGTCGTGAAGCCGTCCTCAGTGGCGTCCTGTCCCACGCCGAGAATTCGATCCTCACCGATGGGATGGAGATATCCCGAGTACCCGGCGATCTTCAGCTCGCCGGCGACCTCGGGGCGCTCAGGGTCGCTGAGATCGACCACGTAGAACGGGTCGACTTGGCGGAAGGTGACTACGTAGCCCGTGTCTCCGATGAAGCGCACCGAGAAGATGCGCTCACCGCGTCCCATGTCGCCGACGCTTCCGATCTCCTCGAGCACGCCATCGCGCTCTTGGAGTACGGCGACGCGGGACTCGGCCTTCTCGTCGAACCCCCAGGGCGGGCCGTCGGTGGTGGCCACCCGCAGGTTGCCCTCGTACTCGTCCATGGCGAACTGGTTGAGCAGATGACCCCGCACGGAGCCCGATGCCTTGTATTCGGCCGGGTCACGGCCGGTGATGTCGAACTTGTGGATGGCCGTCTCGTACTCCTGCTCGATGCGCCGCACCACGTCGGTGCCCCACACCTCGTTGGGAACCCACACGTTGGTGGCGACATAGAGGCTCTCGGTCGAGGCGTACACGGTCTGGCCCTGGGCGATCACCGCAGAGCCGTTGACGTCGCGCAGGCGCTCGTCCATGTCGAGGGTCAAGACGGCCAGGGTGTCGAAGCCGGCGAATTCAGCGGGTGCATGGACCCGACCGCAGTCAACGACGAGCCCGCTGGCGAGCGTCCTGCCGTCGGTCCCGTCCACCAGCGTGTAGTCGGGGAGCCACGCCTCGATCCTCGACTCCTCGATGATCCGACGGTTGGTCTCGGTCGCCATGTCCTCGGCCGCAGGACTCGACGGATAGACGAAGGGGAGGTTCGCCGGGAAGGCTGAGATGACCAGGCGGACGGTGCCGTCGATCGCGCGGGCGCTCAAGTACGTCCCGTCGATGCGAAGCGTGCGCCGCACCTCGAGGTCCTCCGGGTCGGAGAGATCGACCTCGAAGACGAGTGTCGTCGGGCCGGTGTAGGGCGCGATGCTCGTCTCAGCCGTCTCGGCGATCGGGATTGCATAGCCGTCCCCGCGAGCGAACACGATGGCGGTGTTGCCATCCATGAAGAAGCGGTGATCCCAGCCGGGAAGGAACAGCGTCCCCATCAGGCGAGCCGATCCCGGTGCAACGTCGACGTACGACAGCTGTCCGTTGACGAAAGCCAGGATCCGGTTGCCGTCCGTCTTGATGATGTCCGGCTCGTCGACCCCGGCGACCTGCACGTTGCTGCCGGAGAAGTCGACGCCCTCGCGAAAGGCGGGAGCCGTCGTAGCAGCCGATCCCTCGCCGAACGCGCCGGGAGCCGCCGCGTCCTCGGCGACGGCGAACGTCTCGAAAGGCTGCGGGAAGAATCCCCCGCCCCCGTTGAGGCCGTACGGCCCGACTCGAGCCATCGCCTCGGCCTTGAAGTGGTCGAGGAGATCGGAACACGCGTCGAACTGCTGCAGGGAAGCGGTGAACTTGATGGAATCGGGATCGAAGCGAGCCGCGACGGCCGAGATCCCCGACCCGGTGCCCGACGTATCCCTCGGACTCGAGTCGTCTTCGTTACAGGCCGCAAAGACGATTACGAGGCTTGCGACCAGAGCGATAGTCCTTCGCATGGTTTCTCCAGGTGTTTCTGAGTCCCCATTGAGACGGTAACGGCGGGGGGTCCGGTTCCCGGGGAAACCAGTCGTCGGTGTTCAGACTTCGGTCGTCCGTCGCGAGATCGCGGGTGCCAAGCTGCTGGCTGCCGGAGCTTTGCCGATCGGGGGCGCGCTCAACAAGACTCCGGGAAACGGAAAACGGGGAACGGTCGGACGCTACGAAGTAGCGTCCGGCAATGCCCTTCATCCTCCTCACCAACGACGACGGGATCGACGCCGTCGGGCTACCCCCTTTCGCCGAGGCACTGGCAGACCTCGGCGATCTGGAAATCGTGGTCCCGGATCGGGAGAGGTCCTGGATCGGCAAGGCAATCACCCGTTTCGAGCCGGTCGTCGTGGACACGGTCGAGATAGAAGGACGCGTGTATCACACCACCAGCGGCTACCCCGCCGATTGTGTCCAGTTGGGGGTACACACTCTCTTTTCCGCCAAGCCGGACATCGTCGTCAGCGGGATCAACGTCGGGTACAACCACGGTGCGGCCTACATGCAGTCGAGCGGCACGGTGGGTGCGGCCCTCGAGGGAGCAGTCTCCGGGGTGCCCTCGGTCGCCTTCTCGATGGGGACTGCCGGCGGGTCGTGGGCGGAGTGGAAGGCATGGGCCGAGTCGGATGCATCGCTACCGGCGTGGACACGCGTCGCCGAAGTGGCAACGACGATGGTCTCCGACCTCTTGCAGAGCGGGGCGTCCGGGGCGGTGAGCGTTGGGCTTCCAGAGGACGCGAGCGAGTCGACTGAGCGACGGATCACCACGGTCGCCCAAGTCGGCTACGACCGGCTGTTCGCCGAGGCGGAGCCGGGGGTGTTCAAGCACACGTTCGGCGGCCTGGTCGAAAGCGGAGCCGACATGACCGGCACCGATGTCGAGGCCGCCGCCGCCGGTGTCATCTCGATCTCGCCCATCGCCGGAGCCGGATACCACGAATCGGGCATGGCCCTGGCCCAGGCCCTGCTCCGGTAGGAACGCCCCGATTCTCAAGGTCACCCCCAACCGCTCCGATGAGTTGGTGTCCTAGGACCGGAGAATGAAATGGCGGCTGGGAATCGGCGCCATGAAGGCCCGACGCGGTGGATGGTCGCCGCGCTCATCGGGATAACGGTCGTATCCGCCCTCGTGATCGCGCTCGTCCTGATCCGCAACACCTCCGCGACCGGCGTCGTACGCGACGAGACGGAGCGCCAGCTGCTGCTCCTTCAATTGGAGTCAACGGTCCAGATCGAAAGCGAGTACGCCGCCGCATTCGCCGGGCACTCCGACGGCGAGCCTGCTGAGGGGAGCACTGAAGTATCGCTCAGCGATGGNNCGCCAGATCGTCACACCCCAAGAACAGAGAGCTTTGGACACTGCTATCGCGGCTCATCAGGCCTTCGCCTCCTCGATCGTCCTGTTGGAGAGCCCCTCAAACGAAGAGGCAGACGCCGTCTACCACGAGGAGACACAAGCGGCGGAGGCCGCTCTGCGCAACAGCCTTCAGGACATGCAGCAGACCTCGAACAACCGGCTGGGGGCGGCCGCCGCCGACCTGGCGGAGATCCAGGCGATGATGCGCGTTTCTGTCCCCGTGCTGGTGGCTGCATCGCTGATCGCCACGGGCTATCTACTTCGCTTCGGGGCTACGCGGCGGCGCATTCGACTCCTCGAAGGCCTCGTCGAGGCCAAGGACGACTTCATCAGCACAGTGAGCCACGAGTTGCGCACTCCCCTGACCGCCGTTGTTGGTTACGCCGATCTGCTCCACGAGGCCGACTCCGACCTCCTCCCGGATGAGCGCACCGATATCGTCGCCTCGCTGGCTGACCAGAGCCATGAGGTGGCCGCCATCGTCGGCGACCTCCTGGCGGCCGCCCGAGTCGAGATCGGCGGACTGACGGTGGCTTCCGTGCCGATCACGTTGCACGCCCAAGTCGCCCAGGTGCTCGAAACACACGACAGGCCGGTCGAGGTCCATGGCGAGGCGCCGCCGGCCATCGGCGACCCGGCTCGCGTACGGCAGGTGATCCGGAACCTGCTCAGCAACGCCGACCGCTACGGAGGCGACTCCGTGACCGTCGAGTTGGGTGGCGGCCCCGACTTCGCCCGTCTGCGAGTCACGGACGACGGTGAAGCGATCGTCGCGGAGGATCGCGCGCGCATCTTCGAGTCCTACGAGCGAGCCCACGACCAGCCGGGCGCTCCCGGGTCGATCGGCCTTGGCCTGTTCATCTCCCGTCATCTCGCCCAGCTGATGGGTGGCGACCTCACCTACAACCACCGCGGCGGTCGCAGCATCTTCGAGTTGACCCTCCCTGTGGCCGCGGAACCGGACGCCTCAGGGGCCACGGTCGTTCGCGTCGGCCGGGAATCGCAGGCGCTGCTGGGCTGAGAGACGCGATCGCGTCCGCTCCGGCCACGCTACGAACAGAGTTCGTACATCAGCGGATAGGCGTTCTGCAGGTTGTCGAGATCAACCACCTCCGAACCCGGCATCCATCCCAGGTGGAGGTGAGGGGTGTGGGCGTTCCCCGAGGATCCGGCTAGGCCCAAGTGATCGCCGGCCTCGAGCCGGGTCCCCGTCCACAGCCACTTGGGCCAGTAGTCGAGATGGGCGTAGTAGTAGACGTCGCCCGTGGAGTCGGCCTTGAGGTAGACCTGGCGCCCCCCGAGGTAGTGCCAATTGGCCTGGATCACAACGCCGTCCTCAATGGCCACGAGCGGCGTTCCTCGCTCGGCGTGCAGATCGACTCCCTTATGAATACGCCCCCACGGGCGCGACACGTTCCAATCGTCGTCAAAATGTGTGTCGCCATCGACCGGACAGACGCGCTCCGGCGAACCCGGCCCGGTGAGGGCGCGCAGACGATCCACCGCGGACTCCAGGGTGATCCACTCGGCGACGATCGACTCCGCCGCCCACACCGAGGTGGAGGGGATCCCCGAGCCCTCGAGAACATCCGAGATCGCCGCCGCGTCAGCAAACCCGTCGAAATCCTCGATGGAGTGGACTACATCGGCGGGGAGCAGAGCATGAAGTGTGTCATGAGCCCTGAACCGCACGCTTCCGATGAATTCGTCCGCTCTCACCCGCCTTGCGCTCACCCGAGCGGCGAGATCGATGCGGGAAAGCGGCAACCTCGGATCGGAAGATCCAAAAGCCGCCTCGTAGAAGTCGATCTCCTCCTCGACCTCGGCGATCAACTGCTCGAGCGGAACCGCCTCCTCCGCGCCCGACGGCTCCTCTGCCGCCGCAGGGGCGGCAAGGAGCACAACGGCGAGCGCGAGTGCCAATGGGCGCATAGACCGCAAAGGTTACGACAGCCTGGGGCTTCTCCCGCCGCGGCCGAATCGCCTGCCGTCCTCTTTACACTCGCCGGTGATGGCGACCACCGAAGCAACTGCAGAGCATCCCTACCGACCCCATGTCGGCCCCGCACGCCAGTACGTGCGCGACATCGTCCTCGGGGTCAACGACGGGTTGGTTTCCATCTTCCTGCTCGTCGTCGGAGTCGTCGGCGGGGGATTGGCTGCTCGCGAGGTGCTGCTCGCAGCGATCGCTGCCTCCTTCGCGGGTGCCATCTCGATGGCGGCGGGCGAATACATCGCCACCAAGTCCCAGGAGGAGGTCTTCGACTCCGAGGAGGAGTTGGAGCGAGAGCATCTCAAGTACCACCGCGACATCGAACGCGACGAGATCCGAGAGATGTTCGGCGACATGGGCATGCAGGCCGACGACGTGGAGCGAATCGTCGTGGCTCTGGACGAAGACGACGAGGCCTTCCTCAAGGTGATGATGGCCCTGGAATTCGGCGTCGTAGAGCAAGAGCGGCGCTCCCCCTACACGGCGGCGGTGCTCTCCGGGCTGCTCTTCCTCGCCGGGTCGCTGCCCTCGATCGTCCCATTCTTCTTCGTCGACAGCACCGGGTGGGGGCTCTTCATTGCTGCCATCGCCGCCGGCATCGCCCTCTTTGCCGTCGGCGTCGCCAAGACCTTCGCCACACGCAAGAACCCCATCTGGAGCGGGATCGAGAACATCCTCATCGCCGCCGCCGGCGCAGCTATCGCCTTTGCCATCGGCTCCATCTACGACGCGTACGCGTAATCAGTAGCCAGTAGCCAGTTGCCGGTGCGGGCGCCGGAATGTCAGCGTCGGCGAGGGACCACGACGATCTCTCCACCGGGGCCACGGATGATGCTCACTCGGGCCCCGGAGAAGGCGGCCAGGGTGTCCTCGGTGAGCACCTCGGTCGCACCACCGTCCGCAACGATGCGGCCGCCGTCCATGAACATCAGCCGGTCGGCGTATTGAGCGGCCAGGGTGAGATCGTGCATCGCCGCCAGCACGGCGACGGACCGGGTGCGACGTAGGTCGGCGACCCTGTCCAGGACTTGCTGGCGATGACCTATGTCGAGGGCGCTCGTCGGTTCGTCGAGCAGCAGGATCGGAGCCTCCTGAGCGAAGGCGCGCGCTAGCACCGACCGCTGCCTCTCCCCGCCGCTGAGGGAGCCCAGCGGTCTCTCGGCGAGATGGATGATCCCCAGGTCCCACAGGGCCGACTCCGTCACCGCCACGTCGTTGTCGCTCTCGGCTGCGAGATAGCCGAGATGAGGCGTGCGACCCAGGAGCACGTAGTCGATCACCGGCATCGCCTCGGGAAGCACGGGGTTCTGCGCGACGACGGCCACCGCTCGCGCCCGCTCCCGACCTCTCAGCTCCATCGCGGTCTTTCCCGCGAGCGTCACCTCCCCCTCGGAGGGCACCGTCCCGGCGATCGCCCCCAGCAAGGACGACTTACCGGCGCCGTTAGGCCCGATGATGCCGACCCACTCCCCCGCCGCGACCGCGAGGGTGACGCCATCGACGACAGCACCTCCGTTGTACGCGACGGTCAGATCGCGGGTCTCGATCACAATGCACCCCGCCGCGAGGTGCGCAGCACCACAACGAAGAACGGACCGCCGACGAAGGCGGTGACGACGCCAATCGGGATCTCGGATGGGCTCAACGCTGTCCGCGCCACCAGGTCGGCCAAGGTGAGAAAGGCCGCCCCGCCCAGGATGGTCAGAGGCACGATCGCCCGATACGACGACCCGATGAGAAGGCGGATCGTGTGCGGCACGACGATCCCGACGAAGCCGATCAGGCCGCCCACCGCCACCGCTCCCGCTGTGCCCAGGGTGGCGGCGACGACCACAGCGGTGCGCACTCGCTCCGGCTTGACACCCAAAGTGCGTGCCTCGTCCTCGCCCACCGCGAGCACGTCTAGGAGGCGGCGGTGCAGCCAAATGACGGCGATCGAGCCCAGCGCGTAGGGGGCGAAGAGGGCGACGTCGCTCCACCCCGTCGTGCCCAGCCGCCCCAGAATCCACGAGTACACCTCGCGAATCGTGTCGGCGTTGCGCTGCTGGATGAAGGTCTGCGCCGCGGTGAGGAAGGCGGCGACCGCCACGCCGGCCAAGATCAACGTGGTCCCCGTGCGCCGTCCCCCGCCGGCCGCCCCCAGTGCGTAGGTGGCCAAGACGGCGGAGGTCGCTCCAGCGAAAGCCGCCACGGGAACCAGGAGCGACCCCGAGCCCACCGCCACGATCATCAAAGTCGCGCCCAGACCGGCCCCGGCGGCGACACCGAGCAGATACGGATCGGCCAGCGGATTGCGGAACACGCCCTGATAGGCGGCGCCCGCGACGGCCAACGTCGCGCCGACGAGCGAGCCCAGCACGGCGCGCGGCAGCCGCAGCTCCCACACGATGGCGGCTTCGCGCGAACTCAACCCTGAGTCGATGTCGAGAAGCGGCAGCCTGTCGAGCAACTCCGCCAGGATCCCGCCAGCGGGCAGCGGTGCCGGGCCGATCAGGACGGCGGCGGTCAGGGCGGCGGTGGCCGCCACCGCCGCGGCGGCGACGGTACGGATCCGAAGCCGGCGGGGGGCGCGGGCGGTCACCCCACTCCGTGCACTTCGCGCGCGATGATCGTCACTAGGTCCAGGAGGCGCGGACCCCACCGCGAAGCAACGCTGTCGTCCAGCTCAACAACCGCATCTCCGCTCACCGCCCGCATCTCCGACCACCCCGGCCGGGCGGCAATGGTGTCCGCAGACTCGCCGCAGCACAAGGTGTCCGCCAGGAAGATGAAATCTGGGTCTGCCCCGATGACGAACTCACTCGAAAGCTGCAGGAACGGCTCCGAATCGGGGGCGACGATGTTCTCCAGGGTCATCATCCCGAAGATCGAATCGAGCAGGGAGCCTGGTCCCACCGTGAACAGCGTCGAGTCGAGCTCGACGAAGAAGGTATAGGGACGTACGTACTGCGGCACCTGAGACACGACCGCCGCTATGTCCGCATCCACGCCCTCGATCAGAGATTCAGCCTCGGCTGAATGCCCGGTGGCGACGCCCAGATCGCGCCACTCGGCGTACACCTCATCGAGCGATGCAGGGCCGGGGACCGGAAACAGCACAGCGGGAATGCCGAGCGCTTCCAGGCCAGAGACAGCCTCGCCGGGATCGAAGGCCAGAACCACCAGGTCGGGATCGAGCGCGACAACCGCCTCCACCGAGAGGTTGAAAGCATCGATCTTCTCCGTGTTTGCAGCCTCCGCCGGATAATCCGAAAACAGATCGGTGGCGACGATGGCCGAACCCGCCCCGATCTCGTACAGGATCTCGGTGTGGGTGGCCGAAAGCGAGACGATCCGCTGTGGAGGCGCCGAGATCTCGGCACCCCGCACCATGACCGGAAACGCCCGGCTGCCGGGAGGCAGCGAGGTGTCGGCCCCGGCATCGTCGCCGCAGGCGGCACCGATGATCCCGACTGCGAGAAGCAGTATCCCGAGTCGCTTGCCCATGAAGAAACCTCCTCAATCTGAGGAGGATGAGTGGTGCCGGATGGCGGCCACCCTTCCTCCGAAGGTGTCCAAACCGACCCGGTGGCAGGCGACCCGACTCGTCCCCGAAGGGGGCTTCACGGTTGCGGGACAGTGCCGGATTCGAACCGGACTTCGCTCTTGCGTCCCCGCGAGCGGGAGCCGCCGAGTCGTCCGGGAGCCGCATCCCGGACACGAGAGAGCGTAGCCAGCCCTCATCCGGGCCGCATCTACACTCGCCGGATGCGGATCCGCATCACCCGGCTGCTGGGCGCAGCGCTGCTCATCGCCTTGGGAGTTCTCGCCCTACGCCGGTCCACGCCGGCCGAGGTGCCGGTGGCGCCGGGCACCTGGGATCCCGTGTCGGAATGAGGATCGCCCTGAATGCAGTCGGCGAGATCGGCACTCGCACCGGACGAATCCTCGCGGCCGAGGCCGACCTAGTCGCGCTGGGTCTCTACGGGGAGAGTGCGGGGATAGGACAAGACCGGCGCACCATCGCCATCTCGAGTCTCGAGGGCTTCGATGTGCTGGTCACCGACGACGCCCCATCGTCCACCTCTCTCGCGGCGATCGCCCTTGAGGACGGTCTCGCGTGCGCTGTTCCCGGCTCCGTCGCTGACGAGATCGCCGCGAAGTACGAGGACGCGGCCCTGCCCCTGATGACCGACTGCTCGCTGGCAGGACTGGCCGACACCCTCGCCGCCCACGAAGCGGCAAAGACCGATGATCCGCTCGATCGCGTCATCGCCTGGACCGAGACGGGCAAGCCCCTGCGCCGGGGGGTTCCTGCCGCCTTTCCCGATCCGGTAGGAGCTCGTTGGGGACGCCGCGTCGGTGACATTGGACGCACCACCCGGGTCGCCGTCCCTGTCGACGGGCTCTGGGCGGGAGCCACCGCCACCGTCGTCGGCGAGATCGACGGCGAGACCCACACCCGGATCGTCGGAGTCGCCGACGCCGACGCTCACCTGCACGCTCTCGCCCTCGCAGCCGGAGCCGTGACCGCTGCAGTCACGGATCAGGTCGGAGCCCTGCATCCCGGCGACGTCGCCGAGAGCTATCTGGCGACTGCGCTGCGAATGGGCCTCGGGGTGGCGGCGTACACGTTGGATTGAGCCAGGGCCTCAATCCAGTCGTTAGTCATTAGCGATTAGTCATTAGAAGAGACTCGCACCGCGCGAATACCTCACTCTTCCTAGGACTAAGGACTAACGACTATCCCGTTCGCGGTAGATCCATGGTGGCCGACTCGCGACGTTCCTCGGTCTCGTCAGGCCGCTGCTGAGGCGGGACCGCCGGCTTCACCTCGGGCAGAATGCTGCGCCGCGGAGTCGTCCGCTCCGGAGCGACGGGAAGGCTCACTTTGGGACGGGTTCCCTGGGGACCCGCAGTCTCTTCGAGGACGATGAATTCGACGCCGCCCACCAAGTCGCTGATCAGGTTGTAGACCACGGCTCCCAGCGTGAAGAACCCCGTCATCATGATCGTCCCGATGACCGAGAGCAGCACGACGATGCGGAAGTACACCTGGCCGTCCAGATTGATGCCGTTCTCCAACCCGATGAGCAAGGCCAATTCGTTGATCCGCTCCGGGATGCCGGCATTGACGAATATCGCCCAGAAGATGATGGTTCCCAGGACGAAAGCAAGAGCCATCATGGCGTTGAAGACCATGGAGACCTTGAGGACGGTCCACGGGTCGATCTTGCGGACGACGCGCCGCACCCGCTGTACGGCCATGTTGCTCCTGACGGTGACCTGAGGCAGATTACCGGGGACCCCTGGAAACGGGTGGCAACCGGAAGTGCTTACTACTCGCCGTTCTCCGTCGGCACGAGAGCGAATGCCGATATCTCGGCGTCGCCACCGACATCCATAACCTTGACGCCGGTGGCATCCCGCTTCTGCCGGCTGATCGATCCGGCGTCCATGCGGATGACGATCCCGTCGGAAGAGATGACGAAGATCTCGCTCCCCTTGGCCACCGCCCGCGCGGCAACCAGGCTCCCCCGTACGCGAGTGAGCTTCACCGCCTTGACACCTACGCCTCCCCGCTTTTGGGCGCGGAACTCGGACATCTTCGTCCGCTTGCCGTATCCGCCACTCGTCAATAGGAGCACCTCGTCGCCGTCCTCGTCGGAGGCGGCCGAGACGACCTCGTCACCCTCGCGCAGCCTCACGCCGCGCACGCCCTGGGTGTCGCGACCCATCGGCCTGATGTCAGATTCCTTGAAGCGAATCCCCATCCCCTGCTTGGTGAAGAGAAGCAGTTCGTTGTTGCCCATCGTGGTCCGCACCGACACGACTTCGTCGTCCTTCTGCAGCTTGATGGCGATGAGTTGGTTCTGGCGACTGTCGTATTCGGAGAACTTGGTCTTCTTGACCTGGCCGTGCTTCGTGGCGATCACCAGGAACTTGGCCGTTTCGTAGTCGCGCATGTCCACGACGGCTTCGATCGCCTCATCCGGTCGGAGCGGCATCACCGACTGCGCCAGCACTCCTTTGGCGGTGCGCTCCTTGCGCGGGAGCTCGTGAGCCTTGATGCGATGCACCTTCCCGCGGTTGGTGAAGAAGAGGAGATACGAATGCGCCGTTGTGTGCAGGACCCGAGTGATGGCGTCGTCCTCGCGCAAGTTCTCGCCCTTCACGCCGCGGCCGCCACGGCCCTGCCGCCGGTACGACGAGGCGTTCACCGCCTTGATGTAGCCGTTCGCCGTCACCGTCACGACTATCTCTTCGTCGGCGATCAAGTCCTCGAGGGAGAGATCGCCCTCGTCCGGGATGATGCGGCTGCGGCGATCGTCGGCGTACTTCTCTTTGATCTCCTCGAGTTCGGTGGCGATCATCTTGCGCCGCTTCGCCGGGCTGCGCAGCAGGCTCTTGAGGTGCTTGATGAGCTTCTCCAGATCCTCGTGCTCTTCCTGCAGCTTCTCCGTCTCCAGTGCGGTGAGCCGACGCAGTGGCATGTCGAGGATGTGAGTCGCCTGGATCTCCGACAGTTCGAACTTCTTCATCAAGGCAGTGCGAGCGGCGTCCGTGTCCTTCGAACCGCGAATGATCTTGATTACGGCATCGATGTTGTCCAGCGCGATGAGCAGCCCGGCGACGATGTGCTCCCGCGCCTCAGCCTTGTCGAGGCGGAACCGAGTGCGACGCTCGATGACCTCCATCTGGTGATCGACGTAGTGGCCCAGGACCTCGGCGATGTTCAGCGTGCGTGGCACGCCGTCCACAAGGGCGACCATGTTGACCCCGAAGGAATCCTGCAACTGGGTCAGCTTGTACAACTGGTTGAGCACCACTTGAGGAACGGCGTCGCGCTTCAACTCGATGACCATGCGCATCCCGCTGCGGTCTGACTCGTCGCGCAGATCGGCGATCCCGGTGATCTTCTTCTCGCGGACGACCTCGGCGATCTTCTCCATGATTCGATCCCGCGAGGCCTGGTAGGGGATCTCGGTCACGATGATGGCCGTCCGGCCCTTGCGGATCTCCTCGACTTCGCATACGGCGCGCATCTTCACCGAACCGCGTCCGGTGAGCAGGGCGTCCTTGACACCCTTATTGCCCAGGATGTAGGCGCCGGTGGGGAAGTCCGGGCCCTTGACGAACTCGAGCAGGTCAGACGCCTTGGCGTCCGGGTTCTCCAAGAGGTGCAGGGTGGCGTCGATCACCTCGCCCAGGTTGTGCGGAGCGATGTTGGTCGCCATGCCGACCGCGATCCCCGTGGAACCGTTGACGAGCAGGTTCGGATAACGAGCGGGCAGCACCAGAGGCTCGGTGCGCTCCCCCGAGTAGTTGTCGCCGAACTCGACGGTGTCCTCATCGATGCCGTCGAGGAGATGCATGGCGAGCTGTTCCAGGCGGCACTCCGTGTAGCGCATCGCCGCCGGAGGGTCGTCCACCGTCCCGAAGTTCCCCTGCGGATCGACGAGCGTGTACCGGCTGGCGTGCTCCTGGCCCATACGAACCAACGCGTCATAGATGGCGTCGTTGGAGTGCGGGTGGAACCAACCCATGACGTCGCCGACGACGCGAGCGCTCTTGCGGTATGACGTCGTTGGTCGGATCCCCGAATCCCACATCGAAAAGAGAATGCGGCGGTGCACCGGCTTGAGGCCGTCGCGTACGTCGGGAAGTGCCCGCGACACGATGACCGACATCGCATATTCGAGGAACGAGCTCTTCATCTCGTGCTCGATATCTACGAGTTCGATGCGGTCCTGTGCGGTGTCGTCGGTCATTGGATAGTCATTAGTCCTTAGTCGTTAGTCGTTAGTCGTTAGCGATTAGCCAGAGACGGGTTGCGGGTGGCGTCATGCGTGGTGCGTTCAAAAGTCGAGGAACCTCACGTCCTTGGCGTTCTGCTGGATGAAAGTCCGTCTGGCACCGACGTCGTCGCCCATGAGGGTCTGGAAGATGTCGTCGGCGAGAGCGAGGTCATCGAGGCCTACTTGAAGCAGAACTCGTTCTACGGGGTCCATCGTGGTTTCCCACAGCTGGCTGGCGTTCATCTCGCCCAAACCCTTGTAGCGCTGCAACGTCCACTTCTTGCCTTTCAGGTCGGCCTTCAACTCCTCGAGGTGGAGATCGCTGAACGCCCAGGCCGATTCCTTGCCGGCTTTGACCTGATACAGCGGCGGCTGCGCCACGTACACGAAACCCGCTTCTATGAGCTCCCTCATGTGCCTGAAGAAGAAGGTGAGGAGTAGCGCGCGGATGTGCGATCCGTCGACGTCGGCGTCGGTGAGGATCACGATTCGGTGATACCTCGCCTTGCCGAGATCGAAGTCCTCGCCGATACCGGTGCCGATCGCGGTGATCAGTGATTGGATCTCGTTGTTCTGCAGCACCTTGGTGAGCCGATGCTTTTCGACGTTGATGATCTTCCCCCTGATGGGGAGGATCGCCTGGAACTCGCTGTTGCGCGCCTGCTTCGCCGACCCTCCCGCCGAGTCCCCCTCCACGATGAACAGTTCGGAGAGCTCAGGGTCACGCGAGGAGCAATCGGCCAGCTTGCCCGGCAACCCGGAGGACTCCAGCAGGCTTTTGCGGCGCGTCAGGTCCCGGGCGGCTCGCGCCGCGAGGCGGGCTCGGGCGGCGCCCACGCACTTCTCGACGATTTTGCGCGCGTCGCCGGGATGCCGGTTGAGCCACTCCGGGAGCAGCCGGTTGAGGGACACCTCCACGAAGGAGCGAACCTCCGTGTTGCCCAGTTTTGTCTTCGTCTGCCCCTCGAATTGGGGCTGGCGCACCTTGGCCGAGATGATCGCCGTCAGCCCCTCGCGCACATCCTCTCCGACGAGGTTGGCATCCTTCTCCTTGAGGATGCCTCGGTGACGGGCGAACTCGTTGATCGCCCTGGTCAATGCTTTGCGGAATCCCTCCTCGTGGGTTCCTCCTTCGACCGTGTTGATGTTGTTGGCGAAGGAGAGGACGTTCTCCGTGTAACCGGACGTCCACTGGAGCGCAACATCCAATTCGGCGTCGTCGCCAGCCTCGCCGAAGTTGACCACCTGGCCGTGAAGCGGCTCCCGCTTCGAGTTGAGATGCTTGATGAAGTCGACGAGGCCGCCGCCGTACTTGAAGGTGTCCTTGGTCTTCGGGGAGGTGCGCTCGTCGGTCAGGCGGATTTCGAGCCCCTTATTGAGGAAGGCCATCTCCCGCAGCCGCGATGCGACCGTGGTGTACTCGAAGTCGACTGTCTCCTTGAAGATGTCCTCCGAGGGATGGAACTTCACCTTCGTGCCGGTCCGCTTGGCGGCCGGACCCTTCTTCAGCTTCGCCTTGGGTACACCCAGCTTGAACTCCTGGGTCCACTTGAAGCCGTCGCGCACGACTTCAACGGAGAACTTGTCCGAGAGCGCGTTGACCACAGACACACCCACACCATGCAGGCCACCGGAAACCGTGTAAGCACCACTCTCGAACTTGCCGCCGGCGTGGAGCGTGGTGAGCACGGTGGTGACTGCAGGGAGTCCGGTCTTGGCGTGCTTGTCGACCGGAATGCCCCGACCGTTGTCTTTGACCGTGACGCTCGCGTCGGGATGAATCGTCACCTCGATCCGGGTGCAGAAGCCGGCCATGGCCTCGTCAACAGAGTTGTCGACGACCTCCCAGATCAAGTGGTGCAGTCCACGCGGACCGGTGGATCCGATGTACATGGCGGGACGCTTGCGCACGGCCTCGAGGCCCTCGAGAACGGTGATGTCCTTGGCCTTGTACGAAGCGACTTTCTTGCTCGCCACTCGCCTTCCTTCCGGTTTCTTTCCGGGCGTCTTCATCCCTCCTGCGGGCTCTTGCCGAGAACTCCGCGTGCCGCGAAACGGCCGCAGCCTGACCGTGTCACACGGGGTTTTGCGGGGCGTGGACGCCGCTCTCCAGCGGCGCACTGACACCGATGTAAGTATAGCCGTGAGAGACCCCCTAGCGGAGCCCCTTTTCGGGTCGCAACACCTCCAAAACCCCAGGTCAGAGCGACTTTTTTCCTTTGGCGACCCTAATCCGAATCCGACGCACCGCATCCTCCCCAAACTCCTCCGCGAGACGGTCCAGAAGGGACCCCAGCCGGTATTTGAGAAGGGTCGCGGCCGCCCCGTCAGCCACCTCTACGACGAGGTTGCCGTCCTCGAATCCCGCCGGTCGGGACACGCCGGCGAAGGGCTCTCCTGCGACTCGATCCCAGTCGCCGGTAAGCGTCGCCAGGTCGAGCGCCGCCGGCATGCCGAGCCTCTCCAACAATGCCTCTACATCCTTGGCGATCGGCTCTAGATCGCCGTCACCCGTCATGATCTCCTCACCCCCCCGGTCGTCACCGTCCACCGATCACCGACGAGGGGAACCTCCTCCTCGCGTGCCGAAGTCACGAACACCTGGCCGGAGGGCATCTGACCAACCAACCTCTGTCCTCTTCCCGGGTCCAGCTCCGAGAAGACGTCGTCCAGCAGCAGCACCGGCGGCGTTCCCCGGCTCTCTGCCAGGGTTCGGTACAGCGCCACCCGGAGCCCGAGAGCGATCGACCGTTGCTCGCCTTGGCTCGCTCTGGTGCGGGCCTCCCGCCCATCCACCCGGATCACCAGCTCGTCCCGGTGCGGCCCCGCGGTCGTCGTCCTTCGATCCAAGTCTTTGTTTCTCCTTTCCGTGAGCGCACCCATCAGGCTCCTCTCCAGGGAGCGGACGTCTTCACCCACCTCCTCCAGGCCGGCGGCGCGGTACTCCCACTCGATCCGACCCGGCGCCTCGGAGAGCTCACCGTATAGGCCGCCCACGACACCCTCGAGCAGCCGGCAAGCCTGAAGGCGCCGATCGAGCACGGCCGCTCCTCGATCGGCCAGGCGCCCATCGAGGACGTCCAAGGTCGTCCGATCCGCCTCATGACCTTCCCTCCGCAGGAGAGCGTTGCGCTGCCTCAGCACCTTGTCGTATTCCGCCTGCTCTGAAGACGCCGCAGGCCACAACTGCGCCGCGGCGTCGTCCAAGAAGTCGCGTCGATAGGCCGGACCTCTCTTCACCAGATCGAGGTCGTCGGGGAGGAATGAGACGAGAGCGACGCGTTCGGCCACTGCCGCACGATCCTTCGGGCGCTTGCCATCGAGCAGGACTCGGCGGCGGCCCTCTGCAGGGATCTCCACTTCCACCAGAGACTTTCGCGCCGCGGCCACGAACTCTCCCCGGATCACCGTCTCTGCGGCGCCATCCGCCACCAGGGCCGCATCTGCGGAGCCGCGGAAGGACTTCAAGGCCGCCAAATAGCCAATCGACTCGAGGATGGAGGTCTTGCCGGCGCCGTTGTCACCAACGAGCACGTTGACCCCTTCGCCCGGCTCGAAACGCAACTCGTCGTGAGCCCGGAATCGCCGCAGCTCCAGCCAAGCGAGCCGCATTGAGAAGGCCTAGAGCCGCACGGGCATCAACAGGTACAGGAAGTCGTCTCCCTCGGCGCCGCGTATCACTCCCGGCTTCAGCGGATCGAGGACGTCGAGCATCACGGTCTCCTCCTCCACCGCGGTCACTCCGTCGTTGAGGTACCTGCTGTTGAAGGCGATCGTCATCTCCTCGCCTGTGTACTCGGCGGCGACGTGCTCTGTCTCCCCTCCGACGTCTTGGCGTGACACGCTCAACTCGACCCCGCCTTCCGATAGCGCCATCCGGATCGGGATGTGGTCCTCGGCCACCAAAGAGGCCCTGTCGATCGCCTCCAGGAGCGGTTCCCTTCCCACCGTCAGCCGGCTCGGGTACGAATCCGGGATCAACTGCCGATAGTTGGGGAACGCGCCCTCAATCAATCGTGCCGTCAGTGTTCCCCGAGCCGACCCGAACGTGGCTTCCCGCGCCCCGATGCCGACCTGCAACTCCGATGCGCCGACGCTTCGGCTCAGCTCGCGCAGCGCCCGCACCGGCACCAGCCCCGAGAGCTCCGCTGAGACTGCGGGTACATCGCGTACCGCCAGCCGGTACGAGTCGGTCGCCACCAGCCGCAGGCTGCCCTCCTCGTGCTCGAAGTACACGCCGGTCAAGATCGGCCGCGCATCGTCCGTGCTCGCAGCTACTGCGACCTGCCCGAGGGCCGCTGCGAACGCGTCTCCATCAACACCGACGGCCTCCGACAGATCAGGCTCGTCGAGTTTCGGAAACTCGTCCACCGCCAGCTCGCGGAAGCGGAATCGGGGTCCTCCTCCGGTTATCTCGATCTCGCCTTCTTTCGCCTCGAGCACCACCGCTCCGGGGGGCAGCTTGCGCACGGCCTCCGTAGCCAGCCGCGATGGCGCCACGGTCAGCCCCTCCTCCATAGCCTCCACTTCCAGCTCGGTGCGTACCGTGACCTCGAGATCGGTTCCGGTGACCCGCATCGTCTTGCCGGTCACCTCCACGAGGACACCCTGCAGGATCGGCAACGGCGACCGCGTACCGACGGCACGCCCCGCCCTGCTCAACACATCGGCGAGGTCGTCTCGCTCAGCTCGGATACGCACAGATCATCCCTTCCCTCTTACTTCTTTTGTTGTTAGTACAACTTCGTAGTTGTAGTAGGCCCTGTGGATTGGGGAAGACATCGCGTCATCCCAGGTCAAAGGCCCAGTAGGCGATTCACAGCATGTGGATGCAAACCGGTCGGTATCCACACGGGTGCGTCCACTTGGGGAACGATGTGGATGACTCATGGAGTTCTCCTCAGACCTTGCATGAGGGCTGTGACACGATCAAACAGCACCTCGTCTTCGGTCATGAGGCGGCCGACGGTGTTGATGCCGTGAAGAACCGTCGTGTGATCGCGACCTCCGAAGATGGCACCTATCTTGGGCAGCGAGAGATCCGTCATCTCGCGAACGATGTACATGGCGATCTGGCGGGCCCGGGCCAACGGCTGATGACGGCGCGGCCCTTCGAGATCGGCGATCGAGATGCCAAAGGCTTCGGCAGTGGCAGCAAGTATGCGTCCCGGGCTTACCGGCGCTTGGGAGTGAGCCGGACCGAGGTCCTGAAGCACATCCTCGGCCATTTCCAGATCGATCGGTTGGTGTGTGAGGGCGGCATAGGCGGTGACCCTCGTGAGAGCGCCTTCGAGCTCGCGGATGTTGTCGACCACGCGGCTGGCGATGAACTCCAGGACCGTTTCCGGTATGGGCGACGGGGCAAAAGCAGCGTTACGGCGCAGGATGGCGAGCCGCGTCTCGACGTCGGGAGGCTGGATATCGGTGGTCAATCCCCATTCGAACCGGCTCCTGATTCGAGCCTCGAGGTTGGTCAGGCTCTTCGGCGGGCGGTCTGCCGAGAAGACGAGCTGCCGACCGGCTTCGTACAGGGAGTTGAACGTGTGGAAGAACTCCTCGAGGATCTGTTCCTTGCCTTCCAGGAATTGGACGTCGTCGAGGAGGAACACATCGACGTTGCGGTACTGCGCCTTGAACTCGTCCATGCGCTTCTTGCGAATCCCGTCGATGAAGGCGTTGAAGAACTCCTCAGACGAGACATAGCAGATCTCGAGATGGGGGTGAAGAAGCGCCGTGTGCTGGGCGACGGCGTGAAGGAGGTGTGTCTTGCCCAGGCCCGACCCGCCGTAGACGAACAAAGGGTTGTAGTTCCCGCCCGGTTGCTCGGCGATTGCCATCGCCGCGGCATGGGCGAAGCGATTCGAAGGGCCGACGACGAAGTTCTCGAAGGAGTATTTGGGGACGAAACGAACGGTTTCGTCCTCCGCGTCGTCGGGAGCGAGTCGGATTGCTGCCGGCTCCGGCTCAGAATCTTCCTCGATCAGAGGTTCATAGGCCGGTTCGTCCGGAGCCGACAACTCGACAGTGAGATCAGAGCCGAAAGCGGTCCCCACGGCGTCTTCGACCAGGGAACGGAACTTCTCGTTGACCCAACGGAGATGGAACTCACTGGGTGCGGTGATGTGGATAACACCATCATCGATCGACTGGGGCCGCAGGCCGTCGAGCCAGGTGCGCCAGGTGACCGGTGTGACACGTCCACGGAGCGTTTGCCGGAACTGTTCCCAGCTCTCAGCCGCCGGATGCGCTTCCACGTGCTTCCTCGCAGTGCCCTCGAACCATCACTTCTCTTCTCCACAGGGGTATCCACATCTGTGGAGAAGCCCCTTCTGCACCATCAGGACCCCTCCGATGGCCCGTGGCGACCCCGAGCCGCTCGATGCGGGAAGTGACCGGTGGGGTAGCCCGGTGACGGGCGAGTATATGAGTCTGACGCGCACCCTCACAAGAACGACAAATCCATCGTTATCGAGGCGTCGGCAGAGCCTGCGTGGTTCCGAAACCCCTTGTAATTCAAAGGGTTTCGAGCAGCGGCGGATCACGCCAAAGAGCGTACGAGCCGTCCAATTGGCGTCTCTCGGCCTTGAGGTATCTTTCGCGACTCAAGTCGTTTTCTCGCGACTATCCACAGGCGGCGATTCCACCTTTGACAAGGCCGCCGACCCTCCGTAACCTCGCTGCGACGCACTCCCCCACTCTTCGGGACGTCTCCTCATGAAGCGCACGTATCAACCAAACGTTCGGCGCCGTAAAAGGAAGCATGGGTTCCGGGCTCGTATGAGAACCCGGGCCGGTCGCACCCTTGTCAAGCGCCGTCGCCGCAAAGGTCGTCGCCGCCTCTCCGCGTAGGGGTCGCCCCTACGCGTCACTTCGGAGCCGCTCGGACATCGGGAGAGTGCGCCGGAACGGAACCCGGCGCCGGGTCGGCGGCATCAGCGTCTTCGTCGCTCCCGGCGCGAAGGGGACGACTCGTGTCGCGTTCATTGCGGGACGTGGTGTCGGGTCGGCCGTGCGGCGCAATCGCGCCAAGCGGCGCCTGCGCGAGGCGCTTGGCCGGGTGCCGATCCGGGAGAGCCGCGACTACGTGGTGATCGCCGCAGAGGTGGTCAATCGGGCTCCTTTCGAGGACCTGGTGGCGTGGCTCGAAAAGGCGACAGAGGAGGATTGAAGCGTGGCCGACACGAAGAGCACCCTGCGGGCCTACCAGCCGGGCTGGTGGTTGCAGCGCTTCATCGTGGTCTATCGCCGTGTCTTGTCACCGCTTCTGGGCCGGCGCTGCATATACCTCCCCACCTGCTCGGAGTACGCCTTTGGCGCCATCGACGAATGGGGTGCGTTGCGGGGGTCCTGGATGGCCGTGAAGCGTGTCGGCCGCTGTAATCCGATGCGCGATGGCGGATTCGACCCCGTTCCGCAGCGCCATGCCACCCGAGAGGCGGAGGCGCACTGATGTCAGCGATTTGGGACGGGCTGCAGCAGGTACTGGGCGGGACACTCTCGTTCTTCTATGGCCTGATTCCAAATTTTGGCATAGCAATCATCCTGCTGACGGTGGCTATTGGGCTTCTCCTCTTCCGCCTCACTCTCAAGCAGACGCGATCAATGAAGGCGATGCAGGAGATCCAGCCTGAGATCAAACGCCTGCAGCGCGAACTCAAACACGACAAACAGGCGCAGCAGGCAGCGATGATGGAGCTCTACAAGGAGCGGGGTGTGAATCCCGCGGCGGGGTGTCTCCCCCTGTTGCTGCAGATGCCGATCTGGTTCGCACTGTTCAGCGTCTTGCGTTCGTTCGGGAATCTCGAACTGGTCGATCGGCTGCGGTGGGTCACCGAAGGCAGCGATCTGGAAACCGCTGTCCGAGCCCACACCGACTCGAGCCAGACCCTCGACTTCTTGTGGATGGATCTCACCAGAACCCCGAACGAGATCGGGTTTGGCCATGAGTTGGCCGATGGAACAGCCGTTGCAGGAGACCTGGTGGCGGCGATCCCCTACTTCATCACGATCCTCGTGGTGATGGGCACCGCCTACTGGCAGCAGCGGCAGACGATGGCCCGCAGTCCGCAGAACCAACCGCAGCCGGGCCAAGCGGTAATGAAGATCTTTCCTTTCTTCTTCGGCTTCATCTCGTTCCAAATGCCGACCGGACTGGTCGTGTACTTCGCCGCCAGCCAGATATTCCGCATCGGACAGCAGTCGCTGATCATCAGGCTCGATGAGAAGCATGCGGCCGCCGCGGCGTTGGAGGCCAAGGAGGCCAAGAAGTCGAAGCAGCCCAAACCAGAGTCAAAGCCGCCACCCCGGGGAGCTTCCGGCACCGGGCCGGGTCCGAGTCCCGGGCCGAAGCGCCGACCGCAGGGGTCGAAGAAGAAGCGCGGCAGGAAGCGGAGGAGAAGATAGGTGTCTTCAGTCGAGTGGGTTGAGGTTCGAGGCAAGGACGTGGCTGTTGCCGTTGCTGCGGCCGTGGAGGAGCTTGGCCTCGATGGTCCCGATGCTGCCGAAGTAGAGGTCCTGCAAGAACCCGAGCGCGGTTTCTTGGGTATGGGCGGAAAAGACGCCATAGTCCGCGTCAAGCCGAAGCAGCAGACCGGCCGCCGGCGCCGCCGCGGAGGACGCGGCCGGGGACGCGAAGGGCGAGGCGGGAGCCGGAGCAGTCGCGGTGGGGGGAGAGGTCAGAGCGGGGCCAAGAAGGACGCTCAGCCCGAATCAGGCCAATCCAGGCCGCGCCGCCGCCAGCCGGGGCCGGGCCGCGACAAGAAGCCGCGTGAAGAAAAGGGGCGGCGCGAGAGCAAACCGCAGCGCCGCTCAGGGCAGCGGAGTGACAGGACGGCAAAGAAGGAGCAGAAGGTGGAAGTCGAGGTCGATCGCGCAGAGCAGGCCGAGATGGTGCGGGACTTCCTGCGGGGGCTCCTCGACGCTTTTGGACTCGAGGGGCAGGTCACCTGCACCGTGGAGGACGACATCATCCTGGCCGACGTCAGCGGGGAGCAGACCGAGGCCCTGGTGGGGGCCAAGGGGTCCATCCTCCAGGCGATCCTCGAGCTGTCACGCACCATCGTGCAGCGCAAGTCGCAAGCCGGTGCCCGGATTCGGCTCGACATAGCCGGGTACACGGAACGCCGCCGCGAAGCGCTGCGGATCTACACGGGTCGCCTGGTGGAGAAGGTGCTCGCCGAGGGAGGCGAGATCATGCTGGAACCGATGAACCCGGCTGACAGGAAAGTAGTGCACGACTCAGCCGCCGAACTCGGGGGAGTGCGGACATTCTCCGAAGGCGAGGAACCGCGGCGGTCGGTGGTGATCGCGCGTATAGAGGAGTAGGGGAGCCCAGACCCCGCTTGGGTGGAACCGGGCTCGCGAGACGGGCACCTGCACCACGCTATCCGCAATTCGCGATACGAATCGCGGATTGCCAATCGCGGATTGCGTATCTGTTTCACGTGAAACGCGGGTGTTAGCGGCCATAATCAGGCCATGGAAACGGTCGCTGCGGCTCACGCTGCCGCCGCCTGGGCAGGACACCCTCTGGAGGAGGACGCCGCGGAACTGCTCGAGGCCTACGCCGCCTGGCTGCAGGCCGAGGCGATCCCGGCCGGTGGGCTCGGACCAGGTGAGCACGGTCGATTGTGGTCGCGGCATGTAGCCGACAGCCTCCTCTTCGCATCCGCTTGGGACGGTGGCCCGCCGCTGGAGATCCTCGATGTGGGGACCGGGGTGGGGCTACCCGGGATCCCACTCGCCGTGTTGTGGCCGGAGACGGAAGTCACCCTTCTCGACCGCGGGGGGCGCCGCATCCGCCTCCTGCACCGGATCCAGCGCATCCTGGGGCTGCAGAACGTGCACATCTTCCAGGGCGACGCCTTCGATGTGGCCGACGACTGGTCCGGGCTGGTGTTCCGTGGGTCGATAAAGGCTCAGGAGTCGATCGGATTGAGTTCCCGCCTCCTCGACATACCCGGTACGGCGGTCCTCGGGCTGAGCCGGCGGCCCGAGCCACCACCTCGAGCACCGGAGTTGATTGGGATTGCCGACGCCCTAGGTCTCCGGGCCGAAATCGTGCGCGTTCCGCAGAGAATCCTTGACGCGCCCGCATGGCTTCTTATCATGCGCGCCGGTGAATAACTCCTCCGGCCACATCGCCGTCGCCATCGCCAACCAGAAGGGCGGGGTGGGCAAGTCGACCACAGCGGTAAACATGGGTGCCGCGCTCGCCGGGATGGGGGAGAGGGTGCTCATCGTCGATGCCGATCCTCAATCGAACGCCACCTCGGGTCTGGGTGTCGATCGCCGCGCCGCCCGGGTGACGACGTACGACCTTGTACTTGGCGATGCACCGATCGACGACGGGATCGAGCCGACCAGCGTCAAGGACCTGTTCCTGGTTCCCTCATCCATCGACCTGGCCGCAGCCGAGATCGAACTGGTTGCTCGCATGTCACGGGAGCGACGCCTCGCCGAAGTGCTGGAACGGATGGAGAGCCGCTTCGACATCGTCTTCATCGATTGTCCGCCGAGCCTGGGGCTCATCACCGTCAATGCCCTGACTGCTGCAGAAGAGGTCCTCATTCCTATCCAGACCGAGTACTACGCCCTCGAGGGCCTCACCCAGCTACTTCGCTCGATTGAGGCAATCCAGTCGTTCCTCAACCCTCAACTAAAGATCGAGGGTGCAATCCTGACCATGTACGACAAACGAACGACGCTGGCCGCCGAAGTGAGCGCTCAAGTGAGAGAGCACTTCGGGGATGCCGCCTACGACACGGTGATCCCGCGGACGGTTCGGTTGGCCGAGGCTCCCTCTTACGGAGAGCCGATAGAAGCATTCGACCCAAAGAGTCCAGGGGCGGCGGCCTACCGCGCCCTGGCCACGGAATGGAGGAAGAGACATGGCCGCAGCACGTAAGTCTGGTCTCGGTCGCGGCCTCGATGCCCTGCTCGCAGTTCAGAAGACGGAAGAGGGTGTCGGCACGATCGCGGTGGACAACATCGATCCCAACCCACGGCAGCCCCGCTCCCGGTTTGACGACGAGTCCTTGGAAGCGTTGGCGGCGTCGATCAGGGAAGTCGGGGTTCTACAACCGATCGTGGTCGGGGCCCCGGATGGCGATGGCCGGCACGTACTCGTCGCCGGAGAGCGCCGGCTGCGCGCCGCCCGCATGGCAGGCCTGGATGAGATCCCTGCCGTGATCAGGGACAGTGACGAGGCAGCGGCTCTCGCGGCCGCGCTGATCGAGAACGTGCAGCGCGAGGACCTCGGGCCGCTCGAGGAGGCGGAAGCCTACCGGGCCCTCATGGAAGATTTTGACATGACTCACGAGGACGTCGCCAAGAGAGTCGGAAAGAGCCGATCCGCGGTGACCAACGCCGTACGCCTCCTCAACCTGCCGGGGCAGATCCAGGGCCTGCTGGCGGACGGGAAGATCTCGGCGGGCGCGGGAAGAGCCCTCCTCGGTCTCCAGGATGCAGCCCGGGCCGTGACCATCGCCGAACGTGCCGCTGCGGAAGACTGGTCGGTGCGGCAGGTGGAGGACGCTGTCCGTGAAGAAAGGGAAGATCCGGAGCCCGAGACGAAGGGCCGCCGCCGCAGCGTCGCGAAGGGGGATCGCCCGGCACAGATCGTCGCCTTGGAGGAAAGGCTCGCCGACCACCTGAGGACCTCGGTTCGTATCGACTACGGCAAGCGGGGCGGCGGCCGGCTGATCGTCAAGTACGGCTCGGTGGATGATTTGGAGCGGATCTACCGGGAGTTGCTGGGGAGCGATTAGGGGAAGGTCTTAGGGATTAGGCATTAGGGATTAGGCACTCCGATCTCAATCCCAGTCTCTCGAGTCCTAACTCCTAACCCCTAACCCCTAGCTCCTAGCTCGGCTTGCCGCCTGGGATCCGAGCCAGCGCTCGATGGAGACCGCGGTCAGGTCGCCCAAGGCCCCGTCCAGACCGTCGCTGGCGATGACAACGGCGGTGGCACGCGTTTCGCGCAGGATCGGCATGTCCCGACCCCGCGGTTCGAGTTGCAGCGAGGATGCCAGTCCGCGGGCGATCGCCTCGCCGGCCTCGCTGTGGCTCATCTGCGAGGCAAACGAGTACACGCCGGGTTCGTCCGTGGCGGGGTGGGCGAAGGCGACGACGAGGGTCGCGGCGCGCTCGTTGGCGTGCAGGGCGCGCAAACGCTCCGCAGGCCGTGTGTCGGATGAGCGCGATGTGATCACGTGGGCACCGAGGTCGCGCAAGCACCTGCCGGCGGCGACCGACGCTTGCCACGCCGCGGCGGTCTCCTCGTCGGTGCGACAGAAGGGGTCGACGAAGACCCGGCTGCCCGCCAAGGTGGCGGGGAGCGACGCGAGCCAGGCCCTTTCTCGCACCTCGTGGCGTCCCATCTTCTTGGTCTCGCGGGACATGAGCTGGAGGTCGCGGATGACGAGAGGCCCGGCGATGCCGTCCTCGGCCATGCGTCGGTTCTGCTGGAAGTCGAGCAGAGCTCGCAGGGTGTCCGGCCCGAAGATCCCGTCAACGTCGCCAGCATCGAACCCGATGGCGTTGAGGCAGCGTTGCAGTTCGGCCACGTCGTCGCCGTGCAGCATGGGCATGCGGTAGTACAACTGGCGATCTCCGAGGACGAAGCCGGCGTCTACGAGAGCCCGCCACGTCTCCCTGCCGACCAGGCCGTCGGCGGCGAGGCGCCGCTCCTCCTGGAAGCGTTTGACCGCGGCCTCCGTTCCCACGTCGAACACACCTTTCGGGTCGGGAGCGGTGTCGAAGCCCAACGCGACGAGCCGGTCCTGGATGTCCCGGACCGGCTCTCCTTGATCTTCACGTCGATAGAGCGCCACGGTCGGCGCCTATCGTCGCACAGCCTCGCTGGGGTTGACTAGTTGAGGAATTCGCCCAGTTCGGCGAGCAGGGCGTGCTTGGGGCGGGCGCCTACGATCCGCTTCTTCTCGATGCCGTCTTGATACACGATCATCGTGGGGATGCTCATCACGTCGTACTCCATGGCGGTCTGAGGGTTCTCGTCCACATTGAGCTTGGCGACACTGATCTTGGAGCTGTACTCGCCGGCGATCTCTTCGACGATGGGTCCGACCATGCGACACGGTCCGCACCATTCGGCCCAGAAGTCGACGAGGACCGGCTTGTCCCCATTGATGAGGTCGTTGAAAGCCCCGTCCGTGGCGGTGATGGTGTTCTCAGCCATGGGATGGGCCGCCGCGGCGGCCTTCACCTCCTAAGTTTCTCAGCGCATCCGATTGGAACCGGCGCGGATCGTCCTTCATTCCTGCGATTCGAGCCAACGCTCGGCGTCGATGGCCGCCTGGCAGCCCATTCCGGCGGCGGTGATCGCCTGCCGGTAAGTGAAATCCACGACATCGCCCGCTCCGAATACCCCGGGCACGGAGGTGGCGGTACCTGTCTCGGTGGCGACATAGCCTTTCTCGTTGAGAGCCAACTGGCCATCGAAGATGCCTGTGTTGGGTGTGTGGCCGATCGCCATGAACACTCCATCGGTGGCGAAGTCTTCGGTGTCGTCGGTGACCACGTTGCGGAGACGAACACCGGTGACCGCCTCTTCGCCGAGGATCTCCTCGACAACGCTGTCCCAGCGGACCTCGATCTTGTCGTGTGCAAGGACCCGCTCGGCCATGATCTTCGATGCACGGAACTCATCGCGGCGGTGGACGATCGTTACCTTGGCGGCGAATTTCGTGAGGAACAGGGCTTCCTCCATCGCCGAGTCGCCGCCGCCGACGACGACGAGTTCGCGATCCTTGAAGAAGAAACCGTCGCAGGTGGCACATGCCGACACGCCGTGACCGCGCAGCTTCTCCTCGCCAGGGACTCCCAGCCAGCGGGCCGAGGCCCCGGTAGCGATGATGAGCGCATCCGCCTGGTACTCGTCCTCGCCGACCCAGATGTGAAACGGTCTCTGTGCCAGGTCGACGCGGGTCACGTCGGAGCGAACGATTCGAGTGCCGAACCGTTCGGCCTGCTTGCGGAACAGTTCCATCATCTCAGGACCCAAGACGCCGTCGGGAAAACCCGGGTAGTTCTCGACGTCTGTGGTCAGCATCAGCTGCCCTCCGGCCTCCATGCCCTCGATCATGAGGGGCTCGAGCCCGGCGCGAGCGGCGTAGATCGCCGCCGTCAGTCCGGCCGGTCCGGATCCAATGATGATGACGCGTTCCCTCATGTCGTGTCCTCGGTCTTGGTTCGCGCGCGACGCGACCAGAGCAACGCTCCGATGAGCAGGAATAATCCACCGACGGCGCCGTAGGCGATCTCCATCGCCTGGGTGCAATCGCAGGCCTTGAAGACCAGCTCTTCGACGATGCGGAACAGGCCGACGAGCAGGAAGATGAACGCGATTGAAACGAGGGTGAGTGCCACCAGCCCCAGGGTCACGTAGGTGATGATCCGGGCGATCCGGTCGACCGTGAGCGACCGGATCCTGGTGGCGACCGACTCGAGGAAGTCCGCGATGCGCGTCGGGAAATCGTCCACGATCTGAGATTAGCGAGCCGCTGATCGACCTCGGTTCAGGGGATCACGACGAGATCAGCGCAATCGGGCACGCCCCACACGCGGAACGGGCCGGCGATGCCCTCTTCGAGCTCGAAGTAGACGACGACCGTGAGCTGGCCATCGACGTAATCGAAGCGAAACCTCTGCGGCGGTGGATCGCCGCGGATCTCAGTGTCTTCGATCCAGCAGGCATCCTCTTCCAGCGCCGCCACAGACAATGCGTCGACCGCCTCGGGATCGCTCTTGATTGCTTCGAGCTCGGCGGTGAGCGCGGCGAGGGCCTCCTCGTCAAGGGCAGCTGTCGTTGTCGCCGACACCGTGGTCGTCGTGGTCGGTGCGGCCGCGGCCGCAGAGGTTGTTGCCGGAGCGGCCGAGGTGCTGGAGGCGGCGAAGCCGGACGCCTCAGCGGGAGCCTCCTCACCCAAGGACATTCCGTCGTCGAGATCTGCCTCACCGACCACCGGTGCTTCAGCGATGTCGGCGGCCGGGGCGGAACGCGACTCAGCTTCCGTGACGGCTGAGGTTGTGGTCACCGCTGCGGCCAATTCGAGGTTCTGGGCTTCGTCTTCTCCGGTGGTGAGGAGCCCGGCCACGGGCACGATGGCGACGAGCGCCACGAGTGCAGCGGCGGCGATGCCCAGCGAGCCCCAAGGGACCGCCCTCTTGACCGGATCGGGGGCCGGCTCGGGTTCGGCGATTCCTATCGCGTCGGCTACCGCTGCCCTCAGCTCGGCCCGCTCCGAGGGAGTGAGCTCTACCGGGGGAGCGGTGCCGAGAGCCTCGAGAGCCAAGCGCTGCGCGGCCAACTCGGCGGCAGCGACAGGGTCCGCGGCGATCTCTCGCTCGAGAGCGGCGGCCTCTTCAGGGTCGAGGCGCCCTTCGGCCAGAGCGGTGATGGTTTCTGAGTCGAACCTAGGCATTTGTCTCTTCACTTTGAGTGTCGGAGCCACCCTTGAGGTTCCCGAGAGTGTCGGCCAGTAGACGCCGGCCGCGGAAGACACGTGACTTGACGGTGCCGACCGGGACCCCGAGCACTTCGGCAACCGTGTCGAGCGCCAGCCCTTCGAGGTCGGCGAGAACGACTGCGGAGCGGAACTCGGCGGGGATCTCGGCCAGAGCCGCCTCGATGTCGGGTCGCACCTCGGCCGACATGTAGGCGTCCTCGGCGGCCGGGTCTGGGGGATCGGTGCCCTCGGGCAGCGGTTCGGCGGCACGGCGGCGCTGCCGGCGGGACACGTCGTGGCAGGTGTTCACCGCCACCCGATACAGCCATGTACCGAATGCGGACCGGCCCGCGAACCGGTCGGCCTTGCGGAAGACGGTGATGAACGTCTCCTGGACCGCGTCCAGGGCCGCCTCGCGGTCACGCAGCATGCGCAGGCACACGGCGAAGACTCGGTCTTCATGCGCTCGCATGAGTTCCTCGAAGGCGTCCACGTCCCCGGCGAGGTAGCGCTGGATTAGAGCGGCGTCGGTGGAGGCCCGATCGGTCACGGTGCGACGGTACCCCTTCTGCTTCCGCTTCAGCCGATCCGGTACACGACGCCGACGACGCCCGGTCCGGCATGGGTCCCCACGACCGGACCGAGGCGAGCGACGAGCGGGTCGGCATGCCCGCGGTCTGCAAGGGCGGCGAGGAAGTCGTCGAGCCCGGGCGAGTCGCTGTGCACGACGCCCAGGTCGGCGACGCCGTCCAAGCCGTCGAGGTGGTCCAGGACGGCGGTTACCGCCTTCTTCCGGGTTCGCACCCGGCCCCCGGGACTGACTACGCCATCGGCGAAGGTGATCAACGGCTTGACGGCCATGAGGTTGCCGAAGAAGGCGGCGGCTGGCCCTATGCGTCCTCCGCGCTTGAGAAACTCCAGCGTGTCGAGCGCAGCGAACAGGTTGGTCGCCGCGGCAGCGTTGCGGGCGGCGACCTCTACTTCCTCGAGGCTTCCACCTGCCTCTGCGGCCCGAGCTGCTGCGACGACCGCGAGACCAAGTGCGGCCGACACGAGCCCGCTGTCGACCACCTTCACCCGGATCCCCGAGACGAATTGCTCCGCCGCCAGCGAGGCCGACTGATGGGTGGCGCTGATTCCTGCCGAGATCAGCACTGCAACTATCCCGTCGGCGCCTTCGTGCGCTAGATCGCCGTAGATCTGCTGGAAGCGGCCCACAGAAGGAGCCGCAGTCTCCGGGAGGGCATCGTCGGCGGTGAGGCGCTCCCAGAACTCGTCACCACTCAGCTCCTCACGGTCGACGAAGTCCTCATCGCCGAATCGGATCGTCAAGGGAACGACGGAGATGCGATGCCGATCGAGGATCTCGTCTGGGAGGTCACACGACGAGTCGGTGACGATACGGATCAAGGGATCTCCTCCTTGCGGAACCCTACCGCCCGTGCTCAGGCGGCTCTACGCAGCACTGCGAGGGGCTCGTCCAGGACGTGAAACCCCTCAGATTCGTACAGCCCGATGGCTCCCCGATTGTCCGATTGGGTGTTGAGCATGATCGTGCTTGCTCCGCAGCGCATCGCCCAGCGCGCCGCGGTCCGCACCAGAGACCGACCGATGCCGCCGCCTTGCCATTGCGGATCCACTGCAAGGCGCTGCAGGTAGGCGATCGTCTGGCCTGCTCCGGTCACGGCAAACCCCGCGAGTCCTCCCTCGGCGCTCCTCACGACGTGAAGGACGGATGCCGGTGTGGCGGCTCTTGCCTCGGCCAACGCACGAGCGTCGAAGCGCCAGAACTCGTCGAAGGCGGCAGCGTCGATACGGAGGGCTTCGGGGATGTCCACGTCGTCGCCGGTGAGCACGAGGTGGCTCGGCGGGGGCATGTGGTCGAGGTTGCGCCGCATCAGCGTGAGGTCGGCGCACAGATCGAAGCCGGCGTCCTCCCAAGCGATCCGAGCCGAGCGGGGAAGCGGGGGAGAGAGAACCGCCGTGATACCCAGATCGAGGAGGGTCTCGACGCAGTCGTCGATGAAGGAGGGGCCGCCGCCGCGTACGAGGCGGAGATGAGCCATGGGGACCGATTCGTTCCACGGTCGGGACTCGGCTCGAGCCCATCCGCGACGCAGCACGACCTGCCCCGGCCACGATCCCTCAATGCGCAGTTTCGCCACGGGCTGCGATGGTATCCGGCGGTCGAGAAGGCCGGGAATCGGGGATCTGCCGGCGATCGTCAATTGCCCGCTTTGCGATTGCTGGGCGCATTACGCGATACGCAATTCGCAATTCGCAATTCGCAATAAGCGTTACACCGTTCGCTAGTCGCTAGTCGCTAGTCGCTAGTCGCTAGTCGCGCCGTTGCCGGTGACCCGGATCGAAATGTGACAAAGTGAAGGAGATGCGGGCCCTGCTCTACACCCACGATGCATGCCTGCTCCACGACGCCGGGGCGGGGCATCCCGAGCGCGCCGATCGGATCCCTGCGGCAGTCGCCGGCGTGGCGGGGGCCGACGTGGAGGTGATCGAGAGAGAGTCGCCACTGGCTCCGTTGGAAGCCCTCTACGCGGTGCACGATCCCGGATATGTCCGAGACATCGAAAAGGCCTCCGCCTCTGGAGGGCGGTCGCTGGATCCCGATACTTCAGTCGTGGCCGAGTCGTGGGAGGCCGCGCTTCGCGCCGCCGGGGCGGGCCTCGCCGCCGCCGAGGCACTCAAGCGCGGGGAGGCCGAGACTGCGTTTCTCGCGGTGCGACCGCCTGGGCATCACGCCCTGCATGCCAGGGCGATGGGCTTCTGCCTGTTCAACAACGTTGCTGTGGCTGCCGAGGCCCTGACCGCCGGCGGAGACACGGTTGCGATCCTCGATTGGGACGTTCACCACGGCAACGGCACCCAAGATTCCTTCTATGAGAGGGAGGATGTCGTATACGTGTCTCTCCACCAGTTCCCCTTCTATCCGGGAACGGGGTGGGTAGACGAGGTGGGCAGAGGACCCGGCGTGGGACATACGGTCAACGTCGCGCTTCCGGGGGGGAGCGGCGGCGAGGCGCTGCAATCGGCGGTGACGAGGATCGTTTCTCCCGTCATGGCGGAGTTCGATCCGGACTGGGTGCTGGTCAGCGCCGGCTACGACGCCCATGTGGCCGATCCACTCGCCGAACTGCGTTATGAGGATGCCGACTTCGGGTGGTTGGCGGGGGAACTCGTCGCTGGACGGCCGTCGATCGTGTTCCTCGAAGGAGGCTACGACCTGAGGGCGATCACCGGTTCCGTAGAGGCCACGCTCCGCGGGCTCGCCGGGGAGCCCATCGCCACTACGGCAGGCGGGTTTCCCACCGGTGCCGAGCGAATGATCGACATGGCAGCGGAACAAGCGAGTCTGCATTGGTCGGGGGTTCAAGCGGGCTGACGACCATGCCGATAGGTCGGTTGAATCCGACAGGGGACCGCGTGAACACCAATCTGCCCACGATCGACGAGTTGCTCGCCGACGTCTCTGCAAAGGGAGCGTCGGACCTCCACCTCAAGCCCGGCATCCCACCGATGCTGAGGATCGACGGTGTGCTGCAGGTAATGGACGAGCCCCCGCTGGATGAGTCGGCCGTGGAGCGCTATCTGGATGCGGTGATCCCGGATCGCCTTCGTGTCGAGTTCAAGGAGTACCACGAAGCGGACTTCGCCTACGGCCTGCCGGATGGTGCCCGGTTCCGCATCAACGCTTTCCGCCAGAGGGGGCGGATCACCGTGTCCATTCGGGCGCTGCGGACACCCGACGGCGATCTCGCCGCTCTCGGCCTTCCCCCGGTGGTGGAGAACCTGGCCCACGAGATGCGCGGGCTGGTGCTCGTCACCGGTCCGACGGGGTCCGGCAAGTCGACGACGCTGGCGGCGCTGATCGATCTGATCAACCGTACGCGCAGCGTCAACATCATCACGATCGAAGATCCCATCGAGGTGGTCCACGAAGACAAGATGTCGATGATCAGCCAGCGCGAGGTGGGCGTCGACACGGCCGGCTTCGGCGAAGCCATGCGTCGGGTGCTGCGACAAGACCCAGATGTGATCCTGGTCGGCGAGATGCGTGACGCAGAGACCATCGACGCCGCGCTCAAAGCGGCCGAGACCGGACACCTCGTTCTCTCCACACTGCACACCCTCGACGCCACGGAGACGATCAACCGGATCCTCGAGTTCTTCGCCGGCTCCCGCCAGGCGCAGGTGCGTCGCATGCTCGCCGGCACGCTGCAGGCGATCATCAGTCAACGCTTGCTGCCCCGGGCAGACGGCTCCGGTCGGGTTCCCGCCGTTGAGGTCCTGATCAACTCGGAGCGGATCTCAGAGAGAATCGCCGATCCCGAACTGACTCACGAATTGTTCGAGGTCATCTCCGAGGGGGCCTACTACGGAATGGAGACTTTCGATCAGTCCCTCCTTCGCCTCGCCGGGACGGGTGTCGTCACATTCACCGAGGCGCTGCGGCATGCGACGAAGCCGGGCGACCTCAAGTTGCGGGCCCAGCAGCTGGGACTGGTCACCACGAAGAGCGACTAGTCGATCGCAATACGCGAACGGGAAACGGGAAACGCGAAACTGACGGCCGTACCATCGGTCCATGATCCCCGCGCGCCTCGAAGGCCTCCTCGCTGCCGACGGGGTCCCGATGCAGGTCGCCTCGCGTTTCACCGCGGCCGGTCACGACGTATGGCTGGTCGGCGGAAGCGTCCGCGATGCACTTCTCGATCTTCGGAGCGGCGAAGCGGAGTTCGACTTCACGACGCCGGCGCGACCCGATGAGATCGTGAGGCTGCTGGAGGGCTTCGCCGCCGGTGTGGTCACGGTGGGCCAAGCCTTCGGCACGGTCGGGGGAACGGTCGGGGGAGCGCCCATCGAGGTGACGACTTTCCGCAGCGAGGTCTATCGCGACGACAGCCGCAAACCGACCGTGGAGTTCTCCGACAGCCTCGAAGAGGATCTGTCTCGCCGCGACTTTACGGTCAACGCCATGGCGCTTCGCCTGCTCCCCGAGCCCGAGATGGTCGATCCTCACGGGGGCCTGGTCGATCTGGGAGCGGGGATCCTGCGAACTCCCTTGGATCCCGAGATCTCGTTCGGTGACGACCCGCTGCGGATGCTGCGCCTCTTTCGGTTTGTGGCCACGTTGGGGTTCGCGCCCGATGCCGCCGCCGTGAAGGCGGCGACCGCCATGGCGGAGCGGCTCTCCATCATCAGTGCAGAGCGGATTCGAGATGAACTCGACCGTCTCATCATGGGGGAGCACGCCGTCGGCGCCCTGGAGGGCATGGTCGCTTGCGGTCTGGCCGACGTCTTCCTGCCCGAGGTTCCGGCGCTCGCGGTGGCGCAGGACCCGATCCATCGCCACAAGGACGTGCTGGCCCACACCCTGGCCGTGGTCGGTCAGTGTCCTCCGGATCGGATAACCCGTCTCGCCGCCCTGTTCCACGACGTGGGCAAGCCCGACACACGCGATTTTGGTGCCGGCGGTGTCTCTTTCCACCACCACGAGGTGGTCGGGGCGCGTATGACCAAGGCGCGGCTGCGCGCCCTGCGGTACTCGAGGGAGGATGTCGAAGCCGTCTCGAGACTCGTGTATCTGCACATGCGGCCGCACACGTTCAAGATGGGCTGGACCGACCGAGCAGTGCGCCGGTACGTACGCGACGCCGGCGAGCTGCTGGACCGACTCAACGCCCTGGTGCGGAGCGACGTCACCACGCGAAATGAGAAGAAGGCCCGCCAGATTCGGCGCCGCATAGACGAGTTGGAGGAACGGATCACCGACCTGCGTCAGCGGGAAGAACTCGACGCCATCCGGCCCCCGATCGATGGGCATCGCGTGATGGAGATACTCGGTCTCGACCCGGGTCCCGAGGTGGGGAGGGCCATGGACTTCCTCCTGGAACACCGGCTCGATCACGGCCCCTACAGCGAGGAGGAGGCCGAAGCGCTGCTGCGGGAGTGGGCCCAGAAACGCGATTAGCGATCAGCGACTGGTAGGTGGTCGCTAGTCGCTAGTCGCTAGCTCCAGTCCGATTCCCCCTTGCCGCCGCGGCGGCTCGTCAGCTTGGCCGTCGCGTACTCGACGAGGTTCTCGGCGCAGGATTTCCGCCATCCCGCCCCCTGCAGATTGGCCACCAACCCGGATTCGTGGTCACCGAGCCCGCGGGCCACTTCGTTCCATCCGGGCAGCAGGGCGCGGTGAATCCCCTCCTCGAGCAAGGGGTGACGGGTGTGCAACGGGCGGCCCCGCTGCCCCTTGAGCCGGAACGCGGCGGCAAGCCCCCTGCGGAACTCCTCGCGCCGGTATTGGGGTACGTCGAGGAGTCGTTCCACGCGGCGCAGCGCCGGAGTCGCCTCGTCGGGCTTCTTCTCCCACTGCTCCACCTCGGTGCGGATCGCCTTGGCCATGTTCTTGGCCGACGTCTTGAAGTCGAGCACCGACGCCTTCTGCATCTCGCGTTTGACCATGTCCTGGTACTCGGCCTCCGTGGCGGAGAGCAGCTCGCCCCATCGCTGCCGCTCGTCTTCGTCGAACCCGGCCCGCTGCGGGAGCCCGTCCCAGAGGGCCTGCATGACCCCGAGCCCGTCGAGGCACCCCTTGGTGGTTCCGGCGATCTGGGAGAGCCGGTTGATGACGTAGCGGGGGCTCAGCCCGGTCATCCCCTCGTCGGGGGACTCGGCTCGCATCGCGGCTGCGTCGGCAGCACCGCCATCGGTCCCGTAGCGACGGTCGTACAGGTGCAACTTGCGAAGCAGTCCCTTCTGCCCTCCGCCGGGGTGGTCGAGCCGGGTGAGGACGGCGAACGTGGCCGCAGTGTGGAGCGCCAGCGGGGAGACGTCGCGCCGGCCGAGGTCGGCGCCGGCCAGCATTTTCTCGTAGATGCGGATCTCTTCTCTCACCGACAGCACGAAGGGGACCTTTATCACGACCAGGCGGTCCGCCATGGCCACGGCTTTGGGGTTGTCGATGAGCTCCTCGTACTCGGCGAGGTTGCTTTGGGCGATCACCGCCTGATCGGCGTACATCGTGCCCGGACCGGAAGTCTTCACCATCTGCTCCTGACTGAGACTGAGCAGAACGGCGAGGAAGCGTTCGTCCATCTTGAAGATCTCGATGAGGTCGGAGACGCCGCGGTGCGCCGCATTGAGCTCGCCATCGAAGCGGAACCCACGCCGCGCCGATCCGGGATCGGTGGGGTCGAGCTTGCTCACGTCCACCTCGCCGACGAGGCGGCGCAGGTCCTCCGAGCGGGGATCGGTGGCGACGAAGGTGCCGAATCCGATCCCGGCGGCAACCGAGTAGAAGACTCGTTCGACGGGAACCGTGCCGACGTCACCGTTCCAGGCGTTGTCGAGCAGCCAGCGGGCCTCAGGGTTGAGGTCGCCTTCGATGTGGACGCCGATCTCCTCCCTCATCTCCGGCGGTATCAGCCGGAGTGGGTCCTCGTGCATCTGAGTGCCCTTGATGGCGAACACCTTGCCGGCGTCGGTGTGGGTGTAATCCTCGAGCCCTTGTTTGAGCGTGTTGACGAGCGTCGACTTGCCGCTTCCGGGTGGACCGACGAGGAGCAGGATGCGCTTGCGAACATCGAGCCGTCGCCCGGCAGCGCGGAAGTAGTCGGCGACCTGCTG